>JACCEE010456356.1_pt1 | contig 15975 bp, 15 predicted proteins | sample 7449931 | NCBI WGS metagenome assembly JACCEE01 (sample SAMN15323457, study PRJNA562643) | freshwater metagenome | isolation source: river surface water | place: USA:Blue River Watershed | collected 2017-08-19 | reverse complement strand
TGCACAGCGAAGTGCATTTCTCGTCATAAATATCACCTGTCTGTTATCTTGAAAGAAGTGATTTTCCATCAGCCCATTTATCGATTACAATGACAAGAAATCGAACAGGAATGGATCGGACGACGAATTTCGAAAGAATCTTCTGGCGATTGATAGCCCAAGTGTATATACGGAGGACTTGACCATGAGAATTGTCACAGCAACAGAGAACGATAGTAATCTTCTTGTTTCGATGAACCGGGAACTTTTCGAGGATGAGAAAAACGACGAGATTCCGACCGATGAGGTCTTGGGTCAGCGCCTTCGGGCGCATCTCGAGAACGGCGCTTGTGCGTATCTTTTCGCGGAAGGGGAGGAGACGGTCGGGTACGCCCTGGTAAATTGTAAGGCGTCGCCTGAGTACCTGATGCATTTCATGATCCGCCGCGCGAATCGCCGCTCCGGTATGGGCACGGAAGCGTTCCGGCTCTTGACCGAAGAATTGGGGACGGGGCGTCTTGATCTCGATGTCTTCTGTTGGAACGATCGAGGGCGCGCATTCTGGCACAGTCTCGGCTTCCGGGAGCGGTGCATTATTATGCGAAGAGATGTGCCGTTATCCGCGTCAAGTGATATCATGTAATGGTACAAGAATAGAGCGTTAGAGCAAAAGTTTTGTGTATCTCACAGGCAATAAGGAAGGCAGGGACGGATCAATGTCACTAGGATCAACATTGCGCAGTAGAAGAGAAGAGATGAATCTTACACAGAGCATGGTCTCCATACGAATCGGCGGAATCACGCATCAGGCCGTCAGCAATTGGGAACGCGACTTATCGATCCCGTCCGACGGACACATTGCACAACTCGCGGGAATCCTTGCACTCGAGGAAAGTTACCTCCGACAGGAAGCCGTTGCGGCTCGCGAGAAATTGCGTCTCGAGATCGGAAGCTTTGCGGAAGATCATGCGCGAAAACAGGCGCAAGCCGTGAAGGACACATCGTCCGACGACCCTCTGGCATCGTTGTTTCGCGGAATTCGGGGTTTGTTCGGCTGAGTCCCTTTCGCCAGTCGCGATCTGGTAGTCCTTCCGCCGAAGAATGAATTTGATCGCGAAAAACAACGCAACACAGATCATGTATCGAAAAAAAACACCTCAACGCGAAATCGGATAACCGACTGGCGTGAGGTGTTTTCGTGTAAGTATTTTGGGATTGTCAGCGATCAAAAAGCCGAAATCGTTTTCCGCTGCCATGTTTGTCGCCAAACGGCATAATTCATTTTTCGCGGCTTTGTCTGGTATCGAGCGGCCGGATTAAATTTTCGCGGAATCAACCGCCTCAACAATCTTGCGATAGTACTCGGTCTCGTTCGCATCGGCCTCGCAGAAGCGCGCCAGTAACCATGCGCGTGAACGGTTGTCATCCGTTGTCGGGAGGCCCGGCAGCGGCGCGTCCGTCAAACCCGCGAGATAATCGATACTGCAGCCGAGGGCACGGGCGATGGCGCGAACCGTCGAGATGCGCGGGTCGGAGGTCTGGCTGCTCAGAAGCTTGTTGATGGTTCCGACCGGGACACCGGCACGCGATGCCAGTTCATCGGAGGTCAGTCCGAGAAGCTGTTTCCGATCCATAATACGATCAACAAGTGACATAGAATCCTCCGAAAAATAGATTGTCCTCCATAAAAATATCATCAATTTTGCGCCCGTGGGTAATGAGATTCGTAAACCGCTTGAAACTAACCGAATAGGGTGATAATCTTTCCGTATAACTAACCGTATAAGGATATTACTCGGAGGGTTAGAGCGTTTTGTTACAGAATCTTGTGGCTGAGATGCGAAGATGCGAGGTCTCGGAAGCGGAGATCGCACAGACTCTGGGACACGACGAGACGTGGTTCCGCGACCGGATTGACGGGCGCGAAGAATTCACCCTCTCGGAGATGCTCGCTCTTCGGACGGCACTTGGCAGCGAGGCCACGCTCGAGTACCTGGCAGCGACCTAAGTACCGAGTCAACGGATATACAATCAAGCAGCGACCTAAGCCTTCGTCGCCACCCACACAAGTCCTTCCGCATCGGGAGACCGTATCATAGAGGTAGAGTTTCATCGCTCGCACTTTCCGATGCTAAGGAAACGACCCGCTTCGTCAGCTCAGCACTGGCGCGGCGGGTTATTTTTTGAGATGGGGGAGTGGATGGTGACGATAAATTAGAAAGATATCTCGTGATGGCGATAATTTTGGTATAACGACATAAGGATGTGATTCGGCTGCTCTGAATGCGCTCATTTGTCAATGATTACGCACGAAAACAGTGATTCTTCATAGCTTTGTACGTAATTTATATCATTGATGCACATACGAAACGAGCTCTTTCATGGGTTTTCGTATGTGCGCTGGCTGGATCAACTGATCTATTGTCTCGAATGGACGGACGAACCGGCGGAGAATGTGCGCGCGCTTTGTCGAGTTCAACATGCTAATTGGCATAGGAAATACAATCGATCTTACGCCGTGCCGACACAGATGCAACGTCTCACCATAGTGGACCTTCTTCAGAAGCACACGGAAGCGCTCGGCGCGGAGGCGGACACGATCCGATTCCTCCTTGCGGACGGACATGGATCAATGGCATAGGTCAATAGAAGATCAGAGATAAGGCCTCAGAATGACACATCCTCAACCATATTCAGGATCTGTGACCAGGCCTCTTCATCATTACCCGTCGCGGTGATGCTATAACACGTATCCCCGGTTCGGATGCAGATCTGGAGTCCTTCCGAGTCGGACTCGAATATCCATCCTTCATAATTCTGACCGGAGATATAGGAGAAATCACAATCGTTCACCGTAAATATTCTAGAGGCGAAATTCATCGTGAATAAAGTGCGCTCGTATTCTTCCTCCGTTTGTTCGAAGGACCAATACACGGATTGATCTTCACTGGCGCCAAAGACGCTACTGTCATCTGTCACAGACATATCTTCCGGATAACCAACGTCAGCGAGCATCGCCACAAATTCTGCCGCCGTAGGAACGCTCGCCGTATCGGCGAACGGGTTCTCCAGCTCACCGTAGCGCAAATCATCCCGACCCAATCCGGTCTCCGCCATCGCCAACAGGAACGCATTCAATTTGCCCGCGTCCTCGGGCACTTCCGCACGGATAACATCCTTGCCGGACTGGTAAAAGAAGACGAAACGGCATGCGTCGCCCACCCATTGGAAATGCGTGACAGACAGAAAATCATCGGTGCGATCCATAAAAAGATTCAATTGCTTGCTATCCTCACGATACAAACTCTCCCCAATCGCCGTAACGACATACGAATAGATAGCTTCGTGCGCTTCGGCGGCATCCGGGTAGTCCGTTACAAGCACGGTTGACTGCTCGTCCTCTGTAGTGTAAGTTGTCGACGGTGTCGAGCCTTCTGTTTCACTTCCCTTTTGACGATATTCGTAAGACGCCAACACTTCCCCGAGGTCACTCAGGTCAACCCCGGTTTCCGGCGCGAAAAGTTCCTCATAACCCGAAGTGCTCAGAATATCCTCGTAGGTGTAGGTAATTCCGTCGATATCGACCGTCCGCTCAGTCGACGCGTCCGTGGCCTCCGCTGAGAGTTCGGTAGTATTATCTGTCTCCGTAACCGAGGTTGGCGGCAATCTCTCTGTGTTTGTTTCGGATTCTTGTAGAATGATTTCTGGCTTGCTGACGCACCCGCTCGTAGTGGCGATGCAGAGAAGTAGGAGCATTGCGAAAAAAGTCGTAGATCGACGCATAGATTAACCTCCCAAAGGACCTCGAAATCATGTTGCCGGCGGATGCTGATGGAGAGAAGGGGAGAGTAATAATATTCCTGATTGCTACATAATCAGAGTAGCAGAACATGATGTTTCGAGCAAACGCATTTATCACGACCAATGAATTCTATATCTACCCGCAGAGCCTCTCTAAAACAACAAAATTGATATAGGAAATTATTGACAAACAATAATTCAGACCTTATGATCAAGGAAGAATTATCGTAAAACAATAATTACAGAGGAGATTGGGTATGCGTCGGAAAACACTTCTCATGTTCTTGTGTTTGGAGGCCATCGTCTGCGTCATCGTGGGGATCTGGGGCGGTGATTTGGCGATTTCCTATCGTACCATTGCCGCATTCCCGTTCGAACCGATCGGACAGGGTCTGCGATTCCTGTCGGAATCGGGCGTCCTCGGCAATGTACTCGCGATTACTCTCTATATCGTGATCTGCCTCGCACCGATTCTTTATAGTTTTCTGACGACGACTCGACGTATTCCTCCGCCAGAGGATGCACTTCTTGTGTTGCTTTCAATTCTTTCTTTCGTCTTCTTGTATAGGTTTGTGAACCCGGCTTCGATACCGTCGGTGTTGCCTGCTATGTTTGGAAATGTATTCGGAAAGGCCTTGATGGGTCAGATGATTTATTCCGTCATGCTGACCTATATTCTTCTGAAGTTTCTGCGTCACACCTATACATCGGATCGGAAAATTCTCCAGAAATACCTGGTGATTTTTCTCGGTGCGCTGGCGATCCTGTTCGTATATCAGGCGGCCGGAAACGATTTTAGCCAATTTACGGATGGTTTGCGAAATCAATCGAGCACTCCGAACTTCTTAGATGTTTCACTTACGGTGAACCAGTCGAGCTCCGTCAATGGATTGTTATCTGTGGTTATATCCTTTGTCGGGTTACTTGTGCGGTCTGTGTCTTCCCTGAGTAGTGTCATCATAATTTTCTCTGTCTTGGAACTTCTTGAGAATCTCGAAAAGGGACGATATTCCGAAGAGACAGTACGCATGGCACAGTATATGTCAAATCTTTGCGGAGTGTTACTTGCAATAACGATTCTATCCAGTTTGGTCTATAATCTGCTGCAGTACTTGCTGGCTAATCATTTACAGAATCTCACAATGAATATGGATATTCCCCTACTGCCGATTATCTTCCTACTGGCGATTCTTTTCGCGACGCAGCTTCTACGCGATAACCGGAAATTGCAGGAAGACAACAGCCTGTTTATCTAATGGAGTAGAACCATGGCAATACGAATTCATCTGGAAGATATTCTTAAGGAACGCGGGATGACGTCCAAGGAACTCTGTTCCCTGGTCGGCATCACGGAAGCCAATCTATCAATCTTGCGAAGCGGCAAGGCCAAGGGTGTACGCTTTGCTACGGTGAACCGGATCTGTTACTTTCTCGGCTGCGATGTCGGCGATATTCTGAAATTCGATGGGAATCTGGAGGTAGATGAGGATGATGATGAATAAGAGATACATAGTAGCTCCTCTTGCTGTTTTGGGGATCGCTCTTGTGATAGGTGTAATTTCGACGCTAAGTGGTATGTGTCTGGCGGAGCCGAACAGCACCGAAGACGAAAAGCCGGATCAGTTGATTGGTTTTCTCATCACAGAAGGAACCTGGTCTTCGCAAGATATATTCCAAACTTCCTCCGACGAAGCCGCAAGAGTATATGCGACAAATATTCCAGAGCAAGATTCAGCCGAAGTTACTGGAATATCGGATAAGAATCTGCCGGTGTCTTTTGAAGGAATTGAGGGACCGTTTTGCTTCTATGTAATAGATGAGTTCTATGAATTAGACGAGAGAATGTCAACGTCAACGCAATATGCGGATAATAGTGTTTTTGATTCCTGCTTTAGCTATAACGTGACGGATCAGGAAGTAGCCATAGCAATTGAAGGATCTGTTGCCGTTCTTCCCTCCGAAATCTCTGATGAATCGTATTTCGTCCACCCTGTATTCCAAGGGGAGGACGGACGAGTGTACGTAATTCCGGAACATTCGGGGATTAATGCTCCGATGGTAGGCATGAGCAACTCGTACTCCATCAGCAACCAAAGTACAATTAACGATTCGGGAATTGAGACATCATCTGGTAACTCCGTAACCGTAACGATCTACGGCAAGTATCCACCGGTTTCGATCACCATTCTTCAGATGAATGATAAAAATGAGGTTATTTCCCGACTGGACTGCGAGCCTGGACAACTGCCGGAGACGCTTGTCACAGAGAAAAGCACGGAGTATCTGATCGTTGAGGAGATAGTTACAGGAGCTGAGGGCTTGCCGATCGTCAATCGCACGGTTATAAACCACGGAGAAGAAATTCTTCTGACCCATTATCTTCCCGATAACAGCAAATGGATTTCTGCCCAGGTTACTGCGCTGGAGTGGCAGAAGTAATAGAGCAATACTTTTCTCTGAAAGGAGACTTCCTCCATGATCGATAAGAAGGCAATGGAGCTCATACGCAAGTCGTACCGGAAAAGCATTTCCGAAGAAGAGAAGGCATATTGCCGGGAGAAGGGGCTGTTGATGGCTCATGAACCCGTAACACATAATAAAGCGGTTATGCAAATCCACGAACTCTCGACGAAGATTTCGCTTGAATCAGCCGCCAGATCCTTCCTCTACAGTATATCCAGCGGAGATCGCAGGTATCGTACGATATTGTCGAGCCTAATATGGGCGAAGCGTCTACCGGCCCATTATCATAAACGCGAAACGAGATCCTATCTCTCGCCGGCATGTACGATCTGCGGGATGGCCCTTTCCAGACATAACGACAAGACAGATCTTCCGATGCTGGAATATGCCAATCAGAGCCTTTTCCCGAGAAGGCGCTTTGTGGATATCTGTTGTGCCGGATATGTATTACACGATTTGCTTCAATTTAAGGATCTGCCCGCCGTGGATTTTGTCGAGGAAGACCTTCGAAGCCTCCGGAGAATCCTTGGACTTGCAGAGGAGATCAGTACGTCGAACAAGGTAAATGCGCTGCTGAATCTGATATCCGCCGAGACATCCTTGTCACTTACGGTCGCAGAAGCGTACTCCATATTGGGCGTACTCTCTTCCTGCGGGGTTTTCGATACGCCGGAACTCAAGAGTTATGCCAGCGGCTTTGTTCGTTGTGATGATCGTCAGTTCGTATATGAGACGGACAATTACTACCCGCTTCATCTTTGGAGAGGGAAATACGGGATTAACTACTCGGCTATCGATGACTTCTTCGGCAAAATCACCGACGCGAAAATATCTTCGGAGTGCAGTCTTCGCGGAAGTGTTGTTAGGGAGGAAAGGGACTTATCCTCCGGTTCGCCCAAGGCAGAAGCCTTCTATAAAGATGATGAGCATCTCATTGATCTGGATAACCGACAACGTTACATCTATGGTCTTACTCCTCTGGATCCAACGTGGGATCGTGTGATAATGTATTCGTCGACGTACGAGACCAGAAAACGAACGGAGATTTTTTTCGAGGGAAACCGTATTCGCAAGATCATTTACGAATGGCGCAATACCATTCACAAATTGCGATCCGGCGAATTCAATGGCTATTACATCGAATCGGATATGGACGTCGTGACGAGAAATCGTCAGATGATACTGCCTAAGACAGATCGTGGGCGAGAACAGACGCTGACACCTTCGCACCTGATGATACCGACCTTTATGCTAGCACAACTGCACGTGACTCTCGGAGGAAGTCGTTCCGGAATCAGTTCGTTCAACAGCAGTAATGATCAGACTTTACCGGTTCCGCAAACGCCTGCTGAGTCAAGGGAAGATTTCACAAGAATCACGGAGGAGTATATCGCATCCTGTCCATCGGACTATCAACGTGATCTGGACCGATTCATTCTCAATAAACGCGTGAGAGTCAGATATACTGCCGGAGACATCTTCCGGGTCCAGACTTCGATGAACCAATATACCTATGGGCTTATTATCGGAAAGATCCGCCAGTTGGAGAAGTGGCCGGAAGTTCCGAAAGGCCATCCGATACAGTTAATGATGACTCAACCGGTGATTTACCGACAGTATGATATCCTCACATCGAATCCGGATATGACGACGGAAGAGCTAAGTTCCATTCCGCTGCTGGATATATATATGGCCGATGATAGCGAGATTCTCTTTGCGACATACCCCGTTGTTGATCATAAGGATCTGGTTGAGGACGACATAGATCTGGGGTTTGGTATGTTCGCGCAAATACGGACAATTGTCTGGGGACTGTCGATGCAAACTTTTGATGTATTGACATGGATGAAGGCCGGTTTTGACGAGAAATACTCAGATCCTCTATGCAAGAGCGGAGAAGGCAGGCTCATAATGACCTACGGGGCAGGCATGAGTATACGAATCGAGAAGGGTGAGGAGAAAACGGAATCCTTCTTGCGACGACGAGAGAATGAACAGAAACAGAAGGAGAAAGTTATTCGTGTTCTTGGACTCGACCCTGAGAATGCCTATGACGATTTTGCCCGGCGCTCCGGCGGCCTTACGCGACAACAATATATCGACATTGCTAAGGTTCGATATAGGTAATTTGTTTTTGCGGAATTCCGTTATAGTGTGAGTCATGTGGATTCTTGGCAAGGAGTTGTATCAGCCTTCGATATAATATTTTCTTGACATTTTATGGCGTGTTTGTTAGATTCAATAGCGTTACACAGTAATTATAAGGAGGATTATTTCATGTTTTCTAGAGTTGTTTTGAAGAGAATGTCGGCAGCCTTTATCGCTCTTAATTTGATCCTGATTGTTGCGCTGTTTATGCCATTGGCGAGTGTTTCAGCCGGTTCAATAAATCAAACGCTTAGTTTCACCTATGCGGCTTCTTCATATACCGGGACAATATCGATGCCAACTAAATCGTTTTCGATCAGCGAGAATTGTGAATGGATTTCTGCAAGAAGGTCCTCAGAAAACAAGTTCATAATTTCTGTCTCAAATAATAATGATAAGGCCCGGTCCGCGACAGTAAAAATATACAATGGCGGAACGGTTTTTGTTTTTAATGTCTACCAGGCATCGGGTCTATATAGAGTTACATTCGATTGTACTGACTGGATAATATGTACGTCCCGCTTCTCATATACTACGATCCCCGATGAGCCTCTATACAGAGATGGATACATATTCCTGTATTGGGCCTCGACTCCTGACGGAAGATTCGAAAAATACTTGCCAGGGGACTCGTATCCCTCGCTGCCTTCAAAATTATATTCCATCTGGTGCGTTGATCCAAACGACGGCGTTGCTGATGCGTTTCGGAATCTTAGCAGCACATATAAACTACCTTAATCACTGATTCCCTTGACAGGGTTCGAATCCATATAGTCAATGTCTATGAAAAAGGAGCTATCTCAGAAGCCTTGTAACGAAGTCGGATGAGGTAGCTTTTTCTGTCTAGATGGATGTAAGATCTACCCTCCACTTCCTCGACCTTGCAACAGGCGCAGAGATTTCCTCGATCAACGCACTGGTCTCCGATACCTTCTCGGGATATTTTCTTCCCGGAAATGCGACGTTCGTATTCCAATCCGACGATATGCGGATCCGAGCAGCCGACATTGTGACGGCTCAGCTCGTGTATACCGGAGAGGATTTCATGTATTTCGTTCAAGATTGGATCTTCTGCGAGGAGCGAAATACGCTCGCCGTGATCAATTCGAGCGAGACGATTCTTTTCGCGATAAACGGGACCATCGAGCCGATTGCCAAAGTCCCGAAATTCTGCGGCTTCTCGGACGACGGGGCAAGTTTCTATGTCTTGACGGATAACGTCCTCGGCGAGCTGCCCTATCGGGATCTCGACGATCTGCTCCAGATGGCGCAGGAGGTTCTGAACGGAGCGCAGTTATCCGCCGAGAATCGCATCAAGTATTATGTCGATGAGTAGCGAAATTTGAAACAACACTTTATATAGCTTGTTGCTCGAAAAACAACACTACGGTAGAATGATAAATATTATCTAACTTTTGCGGGGGCGCAGGAGTGCCGGAGGTGTTGTATGCGTCGAGAACAAACAGATCCGAAAGCCGCCATCGCAAGATTCTCAATCGCGAAGAGATTGGTTCCCTTCGTTCTTGCTGTTGCGCTACTTGTGTCGACGGCAGCTTGCTCCGCAGCGTCATCGACAGAATCGTCGGGTGTAACGACTGCGATTGTAGGGGCTGCTCCGACGGCCGAAGAATCTGATATTGCTGTGGTGGACTCACTCGTTAACCGGTACTATGAGGGCAAAGAACTTGAGTGTCCGGAGGCGAGAGAATATGAGCAGATAACTTGTAGCAAACCGATTGCTACGGAGACAGAGTTTTATCTGCTATTCTCGAAAACTATTAGCTATAATCCCGACGATCCGAATAACCTTGACAAATATGTATCCGAATCGTATCTATGGTCCTACGACAAGAATGGCAATGTGCTCGCAAAGACGGACATTTTTGTCAAAGAAGATATAAAGGTCAGAGACGGTTATTGCCTTGTCGAGGATCCTGAGGGTGGATTTACTGGGCTTTTTCGTGCCGGTGAGACAAGGACAGTTTTCGTTTTCTTCGATGATGGCGGGAAACAAAGGGGGGACGCTGTCTATCTTGACCTGCTTGACGATGTTTCGCGTCCGTTCTCGATGCAATTTGCCGCAAACGGCAACATCCTCGTTGGAGATTACGGAAAAATCTGGGAATTCACTCGAGAGGGTGAACTTGTTCGTGCCATCTTGTCGAACTCGATTTGGGGAAAGCTTCTCAGCGTGAACGGAAGTGTTTACGTAGAAGGTGGAGCAGAGATCGGTGCGTACATGATGGAGGAGGCTATGTATAAAGTTCCGGAGGAAGGTGACAGTCTGGGAGATCCCGAGAAGTTTCGCATTCCGGACCTTGATTATTTCTCCTGCGAGGGCGCACTCTATTCGCAGAATTCCGAGTGCCTTTATCGATATAATACGCAGACAGAGACAATCGAACCGCAAATCTACTGGAACATGACTGACCTTATCCTCCCCAATTCCTACGGATCAACCATTCCCGTTTCAGAGAATCAATACTTGTGCCAACAGACGCAGTACAATACGAACAGACTAACCCTTACGTTACTTACCCGTCAACCGGAAGACTATCTGGCCAACAGGACAGTTCTTACCGTTGCGGGTGTTGGAATCGGTGGAGATGATGATCTTCTGCGCGCCATAGTGGAATTCAACCGTGAAAGTCCGTCATATCGGATTGAAGTAATGGACTATTTGATCCGCTTTACAGATTACCTCAACGTCGAGAGTGCAGAAGATTATCAGGACAATATTACGGCTATGCAGCGACAGATCAAACTCGAGATTATGGCGGGAAACGGGCCGGACATGCTACTGCCTAGTCCCGACGATGATCTCTCGTTCTATGCGGACTCCGATCTCCTTGTTGACCTGCAATCCTTCATCGATCAGGATTCCTCCTTCGACGAGAGTGAATGTGTTCAAAGTGTCTGGAATGCAGCAAAAAAAGACGGTAAATTATACGAGATGCCCATATGCTTTGTCTTGAAAGGATTATCAGGCTCGAAGGAACGAATTGGAGACAGGACAGGCTGGACCTTCGCGGAATTCAATGAAGTGGCTTCCCGATTGCCGGAAGGAGGTCGATGCTTCAATGAATTTACCAGACAGTCTGAGCTCTTGCTCGACGCGCTTCCATACTCGTTACAATCCTATGTGAATACGGAGACCGGAGAGGTAAAATTCGAGAGCGAAGAGTTCGGTGCTCTTCTGGATTTTGCGAAAACCTATGGAACACCTGACGGTATGTTTGATGAATTTGGCGTACCTATCAATAACGCTATTATCAGTGATATGGACCCTATCGATCGAATTCTTTCCGGTGAAGTTCTTTTCTCCGAAAATACATGCATATCGGACCCATGGATGTACGGGGACACGTGCCGTTTGTTTGGCAAAGCAGGCGTCTCCTTCTGCGGGTATCCTTCGGCTGAGTCTGCCGGACCGATTGCATGGATAACGCAATCTATCGCGATTGTAGATAAACAAGAGGTTTCTGAAGGTTGCTGGCAATTCGCACGCACACTTCTTTCAGAGGCCAATCAAAGAAGATATACCGTTTTCGAGATTAGTGGTTCATACTGTGCTTTTCCGATGCGAGAATCTCTATTGGCTGAGTACTTGGAGATTGCTCAAGATGGAATTAATCCTTTGTATTCGTATGATTATTATTATATGGGAAAAGACACTGAGCCAGTTACGGAGATGCAGACACTTGAGCTTAGTACAGCTATTAATAATATCGTTCTGCTCGAGAGCAAAAATCAAGAGATTCAAGACATCATCCTGGAAGAAGCCGCGCCGTTTTTCGCCGATCAGAAATCGAGAGAAGAGGTCATGGCCAATATCCAGAATCGTGTGCAGACGTTGGTGTTGGAGGATATGTAGGATCTTGTCTTTGCATGGAAGTGCATCTGGATATGCTAGTCGAGTGTATTACGACAAATTCCTGCTGACCTCTCGATTCTGCCGATTCATGATGCAAACACAAAAATACAACGAATGTTTGCCGTTCGCCACAGAAATTCCATAGGAAAAAGTGTGTCAAGCAACATTTATTCCATAGCAAAAAGTGTTCTGGACAACAGATATTCCATAGCAAAAAGTGTGACAGCCGGTGAGGGAGGCCGCTTCTGTGCGCCTCGCACACGTCGGCAGAGTATTCCATATCACTCTTTTCGCGAATCTTTCATGACTGGATCTACTTAAGAAGATAAAATTCAGCAATTTTGGTACTTGTCGGCAAGGAATCATGAGAGTAATCTTATTCAAATAGAGAAAAAATGTGCACTTATTGCCGGCGAGTGCGGGCAATGATCGTGTTAGTGGCTTATCAAGGGGGATATTCATTGTGGCAGTAACTCTTGAGAAACCGGTTGCCAAGAAAGCGCAACCGGTGTTTCGAGCGGTTGTTCAGGCAACCTATAAGGAGAATTTTGCGTTCCGAAACAATATGGCAGTCTCGCTGATTACGCAGCCTGTCTTTTTTCTCGTGCAGTATTTTATCTGGCGATCGGTATTTGAAGCGCACGATACGGTGTCGGGATTTACGTTCGACACCATGCTGTACTACTTCGCCGTCGCGTCCCTGATCGGCTATTTGAACTGGGACGATGCGGACGGAACGTTGCAACGACTCGTGCAAACTGGCAAGTTTATCACCTTCCAGCTTCGGCCTGTGTCGCATTTGTACTACGCATTTTTCGAGAAAGTAGGGCATCGCATCCTGGCGATCTGGGTTGAGATGATTCCGATCTTCTGCTTCTATTTGCTTTTCGGGATACGGCCGATACCCGTAATGCCCGGTTGGGCGATCCTATCCCTTGCTCTCAGCTTTGTACTCGGCTACCTGATCAACTATACGATCGGCATCATGGCGTTCTGGCTCGTAAAGACCAACGGTCTCACGCGGGCGCTACTGGTGATCAAGGACCTCTGTTCGGGACTCTTCCTGCCGCTCACACTGTTTCCCGACGAAGTGCAAAAGGTCCTGTTCTTCCTGCCGTTTCAGTTCGTATCTTACGTGCCGGTTCGGGTCTTCATGGGAGACTACGAACTCGCCGGCATTCACATGTCCATCCCGCAGATTGTCGGTCTGCAGGCGGTCATGGTGGTTCTGACCTTCTTCCTGAACCGGATTATCTGGCACTTCGCAATCAAACGCTTCACCGGTGTCGGTGCATGAAGGAGGTGGATGTATGGCGCATACAGTAGATCTGCCGTCGCCTGAAGGGCAGAAGACTCGGTCAAATCCCGTGATCCAATGGATCCGGATCTATCTGCATGGAATGAAGACCTCCCTTGCTTCAAGAATGGCCTACCGCACGGACTTCTTCATGAGTATGTTCATCATGATGGTTGTGGAATTGGGCGGTCCTCTTGTCACCGTATTGATCTACGATAACGGTGCTTCGTTTCCCGGCTGGCAGAAGCATGAAGTCCTGCTGTTGCAGGGCGTGTTCCTGCTCTCGCGCGGCATAGCGTTCCCGTTCTTCATGGGCATGGTTTGGAATACGATCATGCGGGTTCAGGAAGGCACCTACGATCTCCTGCTGATCAAGCCGCGCTCCATTCTTCAGATGTCGATCATCACGGCGTTCGACAGCGAAGATCTGGGCAAATTGATCGGCGGCCTGCTGCTTTTCGCGTATGCCCTGCAGTCGGTACCGGCGCTGCCGCTATCGAACTGGCTGTCCTTCTTCTTCCTGTTCATCTTCTCCCTGGTCACGATGTTCGCGTTCGGCCTCTTCATGGCGGGGCTCGGAATTATCTGGATCGGCAACTATCGCATCTATGAGATCTTCATGACCGTCATGGAGTTTGGCCTCTATCCCCGGTCGATCTTCACGAAGATGTTCCAGACCATCATTACCTGGGTAATCCCCTTGAGCCTCCTGGGATCCTTTCCCGCGTCGGCGCTTCTCGGGAAACCGATAACGGACGTATTACCAGCCGTGATATGTTCCATTGTATTCCTAATGGCGGGGCTATGGTTCCATCACCGCATGGTCCGGAACTATACGAGCGCGGGAGGCTGAGCATCGTCCAATACGAATTCGACAACTCGAAAAATTATTATCGCGAGATAACACACCAACTCGAAAAGAATGCCCACAGGCGACAACGCCCGATCTCGAAAAGCATGATCTCGGTAGACAAGACTCGTTCTCGAAAAGAATGATCTCGAGCGACAAAGCCTGGCTTGAAAAGAATGATCTCGAGCGACAAATCCTGGCTTGAAAAGAATGATCTCGAGCGACAAGACCCGAACTCGAAAAGAATGCCTTTGGGCGACAAAGCCCGAACGAAAAAAACACCTGAAAGCCGCAAGCGCATAAACGAGGAAAAGATATGATCAAAGTAGAAAACTTAACAAAAACCTATACCTCCTACGAGCGAGGAGGCACCTTCCGGGAGGCCCTCAAAAGCCTGGTCATCCGCAAGAAGATTCTGGTAGAAGCCTTGAAATCAGTCTCCTTCGAAATCAACGAAGGGGAGCTGATCGGTTTTCTCGGACCCAACGGCGCCGGCAAATCGACGACCCTGAAGATCTTAACGGGCATCCTCTATCCCACCTCCGGATCGGTAGAGATCATGGGCTACGTGCCGTGGAAGGACAGACGGAAATATGTCGGCAATATCGGCGCGGTATTCGGCCAGAAATCCCAGTTGCTTTTCGATATACCGCCGCTCGATTCCTTCCTCCTAAATCAATCCATCTATGACATTCCCGAGCTGGCTTTTCGCGAAACCATGGACGAGATGGTGGAGATGCTGGAGATTGAGAACATCATCCGGAAACCCACCAGAAACCTGTCGCTCGGCGAGCGCATGAAATGCGAGTTCGTCATGGCCATGCTGCATCGGCCCAAGATCGTCTTCCTGGACGAGCCCACCATCGGACTCGATGTCATCGCGAAGGAGAAGATCCGCGACTTCATCCTTGCGCAGAACAAGAAGGGAACCACCTTCATACTCACCACCCATGACCTGAAGGACGTCGAGTACCTAGCCAATCGCGTCATCGTCGTCAATCACGGCGAGATCGTTTTCGACAACTCGATGGAAAAGCTCCGGACAAACCTCGGCGACAAGAAGACCGTGCACCTTACGACACGCGAGCCGCTACCTTCGCTGGACCGGCCGGGCATCCTGATCCGCAACCAACTTTCCGACAGGGATGTAGAACTGGAACTCGATCTGTCCCTTCTCAAGCTGAACGAGTTCATTCAGTGTATGAACGAGAAGTCGATCATCCACGACATGTCCATCGAGAGCCTCGAAATCGAGAACATCATCAAAGACCTCTACATTCAGGAGAAGCCAAACGGCACATCGATCGTGGTTTGATGAGCGGGTGTGATAAGATCGAGTCAGTTGTGGGCGCGGAAAAGGATATTGCTCGCTTGCGAGTCGCATAAGAGAGGGATATTCACGCCCGGCGGGTTCTCAAGGAGAGGACCTGCCGGGTGTTTGAATTTTTGCCGTTCGCCAAGCGGGGCCGGCGCGGATTAATGGCCAAGCTGCGGTGCGGCGCTCCGCTATATTTGCCAAATCTCGGCCCCCGACACCTCGAAGTAGTATAAAAATCAGATTAT
>JACCEE010352936.1_pt1 | contig 15975 bp, 17 predicted proteins | sample 7449931 | NCBI WGS metagenome assembly JACCEE01 (sample SAMN15323457, study PRJNA562643) | freshwater metagenome | isolation source: river surface water | place: USA:Blue River Watershed | collected 2017-08-19 | reverse complement strand
TCGATCGCCTCTCTGAAGAGAATAGAAAATTGGCAATGAAGGAGATTCGTGACTCTGACTGGTTTGGGATGAATTCACAGAATGGATTCACCCCAACAATAAAGGTTTCACCTCACTCACCAGGTTTAGGAAAGTAGTTGCGTATTGCAGTTGCGGCGACTCCAGAAGTTGCCATCGATTCACTCAACGCTCTTCGAAACTCGGATTTCGAATTAGCCTTCGTCATAACTCAGCCAGATAGACCCGCTGGAAGAGGACAAGAGTTGAAAGAGAGCGCGGTAAGCGAATGGGCAACAAGCGCAGGTATCAACTGCCATAAGCCGGAGACAAGGGATGATTTCCTCAAATTAGCTTCCACTGTGGATCTCATGATCACGATTGGTTACGGAAGAATCCTTACACTCGAGGAGTTAAGCGCTCCTACTTATGGCTCAATCAATCTCCATTTCTCACTGCTACCTAGATGGCGAGGCGCTGCGCCGGTGCAGAGATCGATTGAGGCAGGAGACGCATTTACGGGAGTAACCGTCTTTCAATTAGATGAAGGAATGGATACGGGTCCGATTTATTTGATGAAAAGGTTTGCCCTCGATGATGACATCACCTCTGATGAACTTTTCAGGGAGCTATCAGAGCTCGGATCAGAGGCGCTCCTTGAATCATTGAAGATGATTGAAGGTGGGGTTAAGCCAACGCCGCAAGGTTCAACGCATGCTACAAAAGCTGCAAAAATCACAAAAGCAGAATGTCAGATCAACTGGACTGACGATGCTTTGAGGATTTCCAGAAAGATAAGGGCATTCACATCGCATCCAGGAGCATGGACCACTTTCCGCGGATCTACAGTAAAAATTGAAACACCGGTTGTTGAAGAATTGGTTCTTAAACCAGGAGAGATTTTATTCAAGGAGAAGAAACTCTTTGTTGGTACATCTACCTCAGCCTTATCACTCGGGTTTATCACTCCACAAGGTAAGTCGCGGACCGCGGTTCAATCATGGGTTAATGGGGCGCGCTTGCTGCCAGGTGAGCTCTTTGGTTAAAGCGCGTCGAGATTCATTTAAGTCTCCAAAGCCCGATGCTGTACGCGTCTTGGTCTATGACATTCTCAGTGAGGTTAATCATCGAGGCGGTTACTCAAATCTTCTACTGCCTCAAGCGCTAACGGCATCAAATTTCGAGGTTCGAGATAAGGGTTTTGCGACAGAGTTGCTATATGGAACTCTGCGTATGCAGGGTCGCCACGACTACATTTTGCAGCAAGTTGCAGATAGACCGTTGAGTGAAGTGGATCCTGGGATTGTAGATATCTGCCGTCTGGGTGTTCATCAACTCTTTGAGATGCGAGTTGCAACCCATGCTGCAGTTGCGGCAACTGTCGAGCTCGCTCGAAAGGTAATCGGTGAATCAAAAGCATCCTATGTAAATGCGATTCTGCGTAAGGTAAGTGCGGTGAGTTTAGAGGAGTGGCTCGCGCCTATTGAAGAGATTAAAGACCCTGTTGTAAAACTAGCGATTCTCTATTCGCATCCAGAGTGGGTTGTGTCAGCGTATTACGATCTTCTGAAGGATTTTGCATTGGTAGAAGAAGAGTTAGCGGCCAATAATGTCCCAGCGATGCCAACGCTTGTGTCATGGCCGGGGGAGTCAACACAGGAGGACCTCATTGAACTTGGCGGTGTTGCGACGAGCTTCTCACCTTACGGTGCACGTTTCCAAGGTTCGCCGGGATCACTAGAACTTATTCGCCATCGCAAGGCTGGTGTACAGGATGAGGGCTCTCAGCTTGTGGCAGATATTTTTATGAAGTTTGCCCGCAACGCAGAGAATATTCTCGATCTCTGTGCAGGTCCTGGTGGGAAGGCTGCGCTCATTGCACATCTTGCTCGACGTAATGGAAAGAAGTTCTTTGCAAATGAAATTTCAGAACCTCGAGCAGCCCTAGTTAAGAAAGTAATAGGGTCTTTTCCGGTTATCGTCGGCGATGGACGAGATATCGCTTCTCAACCGGTTAGATTTGATGCAATTCTTGCCGATGTTCCTTGCACAGGTTTAGGTGCTCTGCGCAGACGTCCTGAAGTTCGTTGGCGCAGAACACTTCAGGATCTTCGTGCCCTTACTGAACTTCAACGCGAACTCTCTGATGCGGCCATTTCGGTTCTCAATGATGGGGGCATTTTCGGTTATGCAACATGTAGCCCGCATTTCGCGGAAACTAGCGCCCAAGTTCAGATGATTTTAAAGAACCATCCCGAACTCGAACAGCTCGATGTTGCGGAATGTATGCCGAGCGAACTTATTGGAGCGACGCGAGGCCCCAATTTCTCACTCTGGACAGGACGTCACGAGACTGATTCGATGTTCCTCGCGATATTTAGAAAGCGGGTGCATGCATGAGTGAAGATATTCGTATAACACCGAGCATCCTCAACGCTGATCGCGGAAACCTAGCAGCGGAAATTGCAAAGATTGCTGATGTCAGCGACTTCATTCATCTAGATGTCATGGATGATGTTTTTGTTCCTAATTTCACCTTCGATTTTGATGCGGCGACCAAGATTATTCGTGAGACTTTAATTCCCGTAGATACCCATCTCATGGTTGCGCAGGTCGATCAAATAGCTATCGATTATGCGCAAGCTGGATCTGCCAGCGTCACCTTCCATGTTGAGGCTTGTAGCGATATCAGAGCGACTGCAGCTGGAATACGTAGCCACGGTTCGCGTGCCTCTTTTGCTCTTAAACCTGCTACCGAAATTGAACTCTATGAAGAGTATCTCGACGATATTGATATGGTCTTGATTATGACTGTCGAGCCAGGTTTTGGCGGACAGAAGTTTATGGTCGAGATGATGGATAAGGTGAAAAGAACTAAGAAATTGATGGGATCTCGCCCAATCTGGTTGCAGGTCGATGGAGGGGTATCTCTTGAGACTATTGATATTGCTCGAGATGCAGGTGCGGATACTTTTGTTGCGGGAAGTGCTGTCTTTAACGCTGAAGACCCAGCTGCGATGGTCAATCTTTTGCGAGAGAAGATCACGGTTCGCTAATTGCCAACCGGCCATTGATTTACTCAAGTAAAGTATCCCTATGAAAACTTTTGATTCCTTATGGATTGAACTCCAGCAGAAACTCGCCGATCGCCCAGCAGGATCGGCAACGGTAGAAGCGGTTGATGCTGGCGTTCATGAGATTGGAAAGAAAGTTCTCGAGGAAGCCGGCGAGGTGTGGATCGCTGCAGAACATGAATCAGATGAAGCCCTCGCTGAAGAGATTAGTCAATTGATTTATCGTCTCCAGACACTCATGCTGGCGCGAGGCTTGACTCCAACCGACATTTACAAGTTTCTCTAGGGAGCCATCATGTTACGTATCGCCGTTCCAAATAAGGGATCACTTGCGGAATCTTCCATCGCAATTTTGAAAGAGGCAGGCTACCGTCAACGTGTCGATTCGCGAGACCTCGTTCTCCTAGATTCGGAAAATGGTGTCGAGTTTTATTACTTGCGCCCGAGAGATATCGCAATCTATGTGGGCTCTGGCGAGTTAGAGGCAGGAATTACCGGTCGTGATTTGCTTATCGATTCAGGTGCTTCGGCCGAAGAAGTCCTCAGCCTCGATTTTGGATCTTCGACCTTTAGATTTGCAGGTCCTGCGGATCAAGAGCTCACAGTGGGAAAGATTGCTGGGAAGCGAATTGCGACTGCCTATCCAGGGCTCGTTGAGAGCCACTTGAAAGGGCTTAATGTTGCAGCCACGGTTGTTCGTCTTGATGGTGCGGTCGAAAGTAGTGTTCGTCTTGGAGTTGCAGATGTCATAGCCGATGTAGTGAGTACTGGAAATACTCTGAGACAAGCCGGACTTTCGATCTTCGGTGATCCGATTCTTCAATCAGAAGCGATATTGATTAAAGGTCCAAATGCCACAATTGCCCAAGAACTTGAAATCCTGATTCGACGCCTGCAAGGTGTAGTAACTGCGCGACAATATGTTCTGCTTGATTACGATATTCCGAAGAGCAAAGTCTCTGAAGCATGCGCGATTACTCCTGGTCTTGAGTCGCCGACTATTTCACCTTTGCAGAAGGAAGATTGGGTTGCGGTGAGAGCGATGGTTCTGCGAAAAGATACCAATCGCTTGATGGATGAAATTTGGGCCTTAGGTGGTCGAGGGATTCTCGTCACCGATATTCATGCTTGCCGCCTTTAATTAGGCCACAATTCTTATCTGCGCGTAGCGCCCGCTTCTTCAATCTCTTCACGAGTTATACCAAGTAGATAAAGAACTGAGTCAAGGAATGGCGCAGAGACAGAACTATCTGCAGCTGCTTTAACTGCTGGCTTTGCGTTAAATGCGATTCCCATGCCTGCAATTGCGATCATGTCGAGATCATTTGCACCGTCACCGATGGCGATAGTCTGTTCGAGATTGACTGATTCAAGGGCTGCAAAATCTCGAAGAGCCTGTGCTTTAGCAGCGCGATCGATGATGGGACCGTCAACTAAGCCGGTAAGAAGACCTTTCTCAACCCCAAGTGTGTTGGCTCGGTAATGAGTGATTGATAGATCTTTGAGAATGGGCTCGATCACTTCAGTAAATCCGCCTGAAACGACCGCAACGCTATGGCCAAGTTTCTTAAGGGTCTCGACAAGCGTTCTTGCGCCAGGAGTCAAAAGAATTTGAGCCCGTACGTCGTTAATCACGCTAACAGGCAAGCCCTTTAGCAGTGCCACACGAGCTTGCAAGCTGGCGGAGAAATCGAGCTCACCTCGCATTGCTTGCTCTGTGATGAGTCGTACTTGTTCTTCGACTCCAGCGTGAGCTGCGAGAAGTTCAATAACTTCCTGTTGAATTAAAGTTGAATCCACATCGAGAACTACTAGCTTCTTAGCCCAGCGCATCAAACCACCAGGAGAGACTGCAATATCAATCTCAGATTTTGCTGCGATACCTGCCAGATTATGACGAAGACTGGTCGCATCAACGCCAGAGACTGTAAATTCAATCGCGGTTATCGGGTAACTAGCAGTTCTATGAATACGTTCGATATTTCCATTCTGGGAGGCGATAGCTTCTGCGATTGCGGCGATAGCAGATGGAGCAAGTGGATTGGCAAGTGCTACAACATGTACAAGTCCGCTCTTTGCAGCGATAGAAGAATCACCCTGTTCGCTAAATGAAGTTGCGATATCGACGGAGAGACGATCTGCGCAGGCGGTGAGATCTTCATCAATGGCAGTTGCATGGTCAGGATTGAGAGAAATAAGTACCGTCAGAATCAATCGCTGCCTTATAACAACTTGTTCAATATCAAGGACAGTGACAGCGAAAGGGGCGAGAGTGTCGAAAAGCGCCTTAGTGATTCCGGGAGAGTCGACTCCTGAAACCAAAATTAGCCCAGTAAAGAGGCTCTTTTCTTCGCTCATACGGTGAGGTTATCGCGAATCACGTAGGTGATGTTGTCAATTTACGAGTGATTCTTAGGTGAAGGAGATATCTTTTCTACCTATGAGCACCAATAGCGTTCTTGAATTGAGAGATGTCTCAGTTCGACGCGGCGAGAGGATGATTCTTGGTCCTCTCAATTTCGCGATACAACCAGGGGAGCGATGGGTAGTACTCGGCCCTAATGGTGCGGGGAAATCAACTCTTCTTCAGATTCTTGCCACGAGAGCTTTTCCTACATCAGGCAAAGTTCTTCTTCTCAATCAAGAGATGGGTCGCGTTGACCTTTGGGAACTGCGCACTCGTATTGGCATTTGCGGAGCCCTTGTCTCCGAAGATATTCCTTACGAAGAGAAAGTCCGCGATGTTGTACTTACAGCGGCATATGCAATCCTGGGAAGATGGAATGAAGCCTACGATTTATGGGATGAATCTAGAGCTGTAGCGCTTCTTACAACATTCGGTGTTCGTGATCTTGCTGACCGGGAGTATGGAACTCTCAGTGAGGGTGAACGTAAGCGAGTTCAGATTTCACGCGCACTTATGGCAGATCCGGAGTTATTGTTGCTTGATGAACCGGCTGCAGGTCTAGATTTAGGTGGACGCGAAGATTTACTAAAGAGATTTTCAATCTTCGCATCGGATCCGAATGCCCCAGCTACGATTCTAGTAACGCACCATATTGAAGAGATTCCATCAGGAACAACTCACGCGCTTATCCTCAAGAATGGCGTAGCGGCAGTCTCTGGCCCTATCGCTGATGTCATCACCAGCGAACATATGTCCAATATCTTTGAGTTACCGATGGAAGTTCGTTTTGATGGATATCGGTTCTCTGCGCGTGCACTCTAGTTGGAGACCAGTACTCGAACCCCTCTCGGATGAAATCTCCAGAATTCTCAAATCTCTGGACGACTCTGTCCTAACACCTTCTCGGGAGCAGATCTTTGCAGCACTTGAGTTGCCACTGACTGAGGTGAAGTGCGTGATTGTTGGACAAGACCCCTATCCGACTGCTGGAAATGCCCACGGTCTGGCATTCTCAATCTCACGTGATGTGAAGAAGATACCCGCGTCTCTACAGAATATTTTCAAAGAACTTCAATCAGATCTCGGCTTTGAAATTCCCAAGTCAGGCAATCTCGAAATGTGGCGAGATCAAGGTGTACTGCTTCTTAATCGAGTTCTCACGACTGAAATTGGACGCTCAAATGCTCATCACGACTTGGGCTGGCAGATGATCACTAAATCAATAGCAGAAGCAGCAGCTGCTCAAGGAGCGGTTGCAATTCTTTGGGGAAAAGAGGCAGCCAATCTTGCGCCACTCTTTAAGGATTCAATAACTTCGGTACATCCAAGTCCACTAAGTGCATACCGCGGTTTCTTTGGAAGCAAACCTTTTTCCCGAGCCAATGAGATTTTAGTCAGTAATGGAAAGACGTCGATTGATTGGAGATTGTGAGAATCGATGTAGAAAAAAAATCGCCACCGTATCAATCCGATACGGTGGCGATTTCTCTTAAGATTGGGGAGGATCAACCAACCCAGGTATTAATTGGTGATGATAAGAAGTAAATCATGAAGAGACCCGATACCAAGAGAAGCAAAGGATGTACATCCTTGCGACGCCCCTGGAGATAACGGATAACAACGTGAGATACAAATCCAGCGCCGATACCTACTGAAATATTGTAGGTAAATGGCATCAAGATGATTGTTAGGAATGCTGGAATCGCGATTCCGTAATCTTCCCAGTCAATCGCCTTGATCTGGGTCATCATCAAGAAGCCGACGATTACGAGAGCTGGTGTTGCAGCCTCATAAGGAATGATTGCAACAAGAGGCGCAAGGAAAGTTGTGAGCAAGAAGCAGATTCCTGTAACAACAGATGCGAGGCCAGTACGAGCGCCTTCACCGACACCTGAAGCAGATTCAATGTAGCTAGTGTTTGATGAGATGCTTCCAGCGCCGCCTGCTACAGCCGCCAATGAGTCAACGAGAAGGATGCGATCGTTATTAGGGATATTGCCATGCTTGTCGATGAGATTTGCTTCAGCGCCAATCGCTGTGACGGTTCCGACGGTGTCGAAGAAGTCAGAGAGAAGGAGTGTGAATACAAGCAGGATAACGGTGATCAATGGGACGCGGTCGAGTGAACCGAAGAGGTTGAACTGACCGAAGAGACCGAAATCAGGTGATGCAACTACAGCATCTGGCATCGCTGGAACATTGAGTCCCCAACCCTTTGGATTGACTTTGCCTGTAGCACCATCAAAGTTAGGACCGATCTTAAATGCAGTTTCGATTGCAACCGCAACGGCAGTCGCAACAACGATACCGATGAGGATCGCACCCTTAACTTTTTTGACCATAAGACCGATGGTTAGGAATAAACCAAGTGCGAAGACAATGATTGGCCAACCAACGAGAGTTCCACCATCGCCGAGCGTTACTGGAACAGGACCAGTGCCAGTACGGCGAACAAAACCAGCATCAACGAGACCGATAAGAGCAATGAAGAGACCGATACCAACAGAGATAGCGACCTTAAGTTGGGAAGGAACTGCCCTAAAGACCGCAGTACGAAATCCCGTAAGAACGAGAATGGTGATGATCAAGCCTTCAAGGACGACAAGACCCATCGCATCTGCCCATGTCATTTGTGAGGCGATGCCAACAGCTACGAATGTGTTGAGACCTAGGCCGGTTGCAAGTGCAAGAGGGTAATTTCCAACAACGCCCATGAGAATGGTGAGAACGCCGGCCATAAGTGCAGTCATCGCTGCAACGAGTGCGAGATTTGGAGCATCTCCGCCACCGATGTACTTACCATCTGCATCCTTCGCTAGGCCGATGATGAGTGGATTGAGGGCGACGATATACGCCATTGTGAAGAATGTGACTAGACCGCCGCGGATTTCACGTCCTATGGTTGAGCCACGTTCCGATATTTTGAAGTAACTATCGAGCATGTTAAACCTTCCTGATTTTGTTAACGGGGGTGTTTGCGACCCCGTGTGAAGTGACGGCTCACAGACCGAAGGAAGGCCTTAAGGCTAGTTCAGGAGCTTTGGGAAGTACGGGAAATACGCGCCACTAAGCCCAGGAAAATCGCCACTGACTGGCCGATAAGGAGCGCAAAGAGCGCAGTGCCTATTCCGACCGTTCCGCCGAGAGCCCAACCGGCCAGTAACACTGTGATTTCTATTCCCATTCGAACACGTCCTACGCGGATGCCGCTGCGCTGGTGAATTCCCGTCATAGCGCCATCTCTTGGTCCTGGTCCAAGGCCACAGGTGATGTAGAGAGCTGAGCCCAATCCAACGAGTGCGATACCCAAGAGATCGTATGCAATTCCAGCTGGAATGGAATTAACCTCCGAAAAGATCATTGTTCCTATTTGAATGAAGAGTGCGATCAAAACAATATTTGAGAGAGTTCCGAAACCTGGGCGCTCTCTTAGTGGTATCCAGAGAAGCAGGACAAAGACGCTAATGAAGAATGTTGCCCATCCAATCGAGAGATTACTTTTCAAAGTGACGCCTTCGGCGAGCACCGTCCAAGGGGCATTACCGATATTTGCCTGAATTAGTAATGAATCTCCGAGACCGAAGATTGCTAGACCAAAGAAGAGGATCACGACTCGTGAGAATGAGAGATCCCAGCGCCCAGTTGCTGTCCATGGTGTAACGGGGACAGTTTTATGGGGACGTAACGCATTCGTAAGTGATCTCAAATTCATTGCTTCAGTCTATAGTTACTCACATGCTTGTTGGTTCTGGAACTCTTCTCAATGTTGCCGCAATTGCTATTGGTTCAGGAATCGGAATAACACTGGGCAACCGTTTACGGTCGACCTCGCAAAAGTTGATTACAGATGTTCTAGGCCTAGTAACGCTTCTCGGGGCCGCTTCAGCTCTAGCTCCTCTATGGGCAGACTCCTTCAATGACAATATTCCAAAAAGTACTGGCCTACTTCTAATTCTTGGCTCGATGCTCATTGGTGGGTTGATTGGCTCTGCCCTTAAGTTAGAGCAACGCTTAGATTCTTTCGGGGAGAATCTGCGAAAGCGCTTCAGGGCTTCGCAAGAGAGCCCCTTTATCGAGGGATTTGTTTCAGCTTCACTGTTGTTCGTGATTGGCCCTCTCGCAATTCTAGGAAGCATCAGTGACGGCGCGGGTCAAGGAATCGAGCAGTTGATACTGAAATCTTCTCTCGATTTCTTCGCAGCAATGGCATTCGCATCTACGCTGGGGTGGGGCGTTATGGCATCCATAATCCCCGTTGCTATCTATCAAGGATTGTGGACCGTGGCCGGATTCTCACTCGGCAACGTGCTTGATCAATATCAGATAGATGCAATGACCATCTGCGGCGGTTTGATGCTGATCGCGATTGCCTTTAGATTGCTTGAGATAAAGAGAATTGCAGTTGGAAATTTACTGCCAGCACTTTTCCTAGCTCCAATGCTGGCAACGCTCCTCAATGCTTTTCTATAGCCATTTTCTCTAGATAGTAGAAGCATCGATGACAAAGCGATATTTCACATCGCTTGCAACGGTGCGCTTATATGCCTCATTTATATAGTCGGCTTTGATGACCTCAACATCGCTTGTGATCTTATGTTCACCACAGAAGTTGAGCATCTCTTGAAGCTCTGGAATTCCACCAATCATTGAACCGCCGATTGAACGTCGTCCATTGAGCAAGGACCCAACCTGAACTGCATATGGCTTGCCAGGTAGACCGATCACCACAAGAGTTCCATCCAGTCTTAGAAGGTTGAGGTAAAGATTGATATCGATCTCAGCACTGATGGTATTGAGGATGACATCAAAGGTCTTCTCATGTTTTGTGAAAATTGATTCATCCTTTGTTGAGATGAAGTGATGCGCTCCCATTGCAAGAGCATCTTTCTCTTTCTGAGGTGAATGCGAGAGCACAGTAACTTCTGCACCCATCGCCACAGCAAATTTAACGCCCATATGACCGAGTCCGCCAAGCCCCATCACGGCAACTTTCTTTCCCGGCCCAACGTTCCAATGCTTGATAGGGGAGTAGAGAGTTATTCCGGCGCAGAGAAGTGGAGCAACGCCTTCGAGTGGAAGGTTCGCAGGAATTTTCACCGCATAATCCTCATTGATAACGAAGTAATTTGAGTATCCACCCATAGCGACTGTCTTACCATCACGCTCGAGACCGTTGTATGTACCTGTCATTGATTCAAGGCAATACTGCTGTAAACCGGCTTTGCAATTTTCACAGACGCGACATGAATCGACGAAAACGCCGACGCCAATAAGGTCGCCAACTTTGAATTTTGATACTGATGACCCGACCTTAGTTACAACCCCTGCGATCTCATGTCCTGGGACCATAGGGAAGATTGCTGGACCCCACTCCTCGCGTACCTGGTGAATGTCAGAGTGACAAATTCCCGCGTACTTAATGTCAAGTGCAACATCGTGAGCCCCAACTTCGCGGCGGTCAAATTGGAAAGGAACTAGATCAGCCTTCGCTGACATAGCTGCATAGGCGCGTGTATTCATCTCTCTACCTGTCTCTCTGTATTCCTGCGTTTATTCGGTGAATGGAAGTGGATCTAAACTCATATGACCAGAGCGTGAGGCTCGAGCGGTGACATTTCGCATGTGATGACGTCTGCACAGTACTTCATATGCAATCTCTTCGCTCTTTCCAACATCACCAACTACGACCTGTTCACCTTCGGTAACCATAACGCCATTGACCGTACGAGCATTATGGGTGGCGCGGGAGCCGCACCAGCAGAGTGCTTCCACTTGAAGGGTATTTACTCGATCTGCCAGTTCCACCAAGCGAGCAGAGCCGGGAAAGAGTTTCGTTCTAAAGTCGGCAAGAATTCCAAAAGCGTAGACATCAATTCCCAGGCCATCGACAATCTTCGCTAAACCATCAATCTGATCTGGTTGGTAGAACTGAGCCTCATCACAGATGATGTAATCAATTCGGTCTCCCATGGAAAGATGTTCGACGACAAATTTATGAATGTCTAAGGATGGTTCCACTTCAATAGCTTCTGATTGAAGACCTAGACGGGAACTGATTACTCCAGCGCCGGCACGGTCCTTGCTGGTGAAAATGAGGCCAGCACGACCTCGAGATTTATGGTTATGTGCCGTCTGAAGTGCGAGGGTGGATTTACCGCTATCCATCGTTCCGCAGTAGTAAACAAGTTCGGCCACGGCTGAATCTTGCCATGTAAAAGTTAATTGCGCTCACGTTGCGCCGGTAAGGCTAAACCTGAAGGAGAGCCTCGAGGGAACCTTGATGTTTAGCCATTACCAGTTCACGACCTTTTAGAGATGTAATCTCAATGAGGACTGAAATCACCGGAACTATTCCACCAACATCGCCAATCAAATCGAGAGCGGCGGAGATTGTTCCGCCCGTAGCTAAGACATCATCAATCAAGAGAATTCTTGAACCAGGAAGAAAGGCATCTTGGTGAATTTCTAACTCGTCCTCGCCGTATTCAAGTCCATAACTTCTAGAGAAAGTTTTTGAAGGAAGTTTCCCTTTTTTGCGGATCGGAATAAATCCTTTTCCGGTTTTAGCGGCTAGCGCACTTGCAAGGATGAAGCCTCGAGCTTCGATACCCGCAACAAAATCAATCTCGTGAGTTAAGGGCGATAGATTCTCTAGAATGACTGCGAAAGCATCTGGATTGGCTAAGAGCGGAGTAATATCTTTAAAGAGAATTCCTGCTTTTGGATAATCTGGGATATCTCGGATCAGGGATAGGGAGCTCTGAATATCGAGTTCTCTATCCATTTTTTAACCACCATTACTTGTGTCCGAAAGGGGACTTGAACCCCTAATCCCTTGCGAGAACTAGCACCTCAAGCTAGCGCGTCTGCCAATTCCGCCACCCGGACAAGTACCGCGGGGCAAATATATCTTTCTCACGCCTTGTATGCAAAAGAGGGTCTATTAGCGAGAGAATAACTCCATGGCTACATCACAGAGCGCGCAGACATTCCCATCGATTGAGGAAGAGGCTGTCTCTATCTGTCAGGATCTCATTCGAATACCTTCCGTCAATTACGGAGAAGGAAAAGGCGATGAGAAGGCTGTTGCCGACTATGTTGTTAAATCACTGAGCGAAGTTGGAATCACAGCAACCATTTATGAATCTGCACCCAATCGCTGCAATGTCATTGCGCGAATAAAGGGGAGTGATCCCACTCGAGCTGGGTTGATTGTTCATGGTCATCTTGATGTTGTTCCCGCAAATGCAGATGACTGGTCCGTTGATCCTTTCTCAGCAGAGATTCTTGACGGAATGATCTGGGGTCGAGGCGCAGTCGATATGAAGAATGTTGATGCGATGATTTTGGCGATAGTTCGATCATGGGCGCGAACAGGCTTTACGCCAGAGCGCGATATCGTCTTGGCGTTCTTTGCCGATGAAGAAGCGGGAATGACCTACGGGTCTAGATGGATGACAGCCAATCACCCAGAGGTCTTTGCCGGATGTTCTGAAGCGATCTCTGAAGTTGGTGGCTTTTCCGTGACGGTCGCAGATGGAAAGCGTCTGTACTTTGTAGAAGCTGCACAAAAAGGGATCCATTGGATGAAGCTCACTGCTCGCGGCCGCGCTGGACACGGTTCGATGATGAATGACGCTAACGCTCTGACTGCACTCACTGAAGCTGTTACAAAGATCGGTCGATATGAATGGCCACAGCGTTATACAAAGACGGTGAAGGTACTTTTTAGGAAAATTGCAGAAGCCACTGGAAAACCCTATGACGAGAAAGATCTCCGTCCATTATTGAAGGAAATTGGTCCAACAGAACGAATGATTGGTGCCACTCTTCAAAATACAGCAAATCCAACAATGTTAGAGGCAGGCTATAAAGCAAATGTGATTCCAGGATCCGCATCAGCGGTGATTGATGGACGTTTCTTGCCGGGTCACGAGGATGAACTTAACGAGACGATTCGCTCAATTATCGGTAAAGATATTGAGATTGAGACAATTTCAAGAGATATAGCTCTAGAAGTTGATTTTGAGGGAGACCTCGTTGAAGCGATGTGCAACGCGATTACAAAGTTTGATCCAGAAGGTATTCCCGTTCCATATCTCATGAGTGGTGGCACAGATAACAAGGCGCTCTCTGAGCTTGGGATAGTTGGTTACGGATTTAGTCCACTTCGCTTGCCAGCCGATTTAGATTTCATGGCGCTATTTCATGGAGTTGACGAGCGAGTTCCAATTTCAGGTCTCCACTTTGGGGTCAATGTCTTAAAAGATTTTATGGAGAACGCTTAAGCCGAGATCTCATCAAGTGCGGTACGAACTATCTCAGGCAGCTCGATCTCTTCTGATTTTAAAATTCCTCGCAACTGAGCTCCGGTGCGTGCACCAACAATCGCACTGGTAATTCCTGGGGTATCACGTACCCAAGCGAGGGCGGTTTCCAAAGGCGAATAACCAAGTCCTTCTGATGCAACAGAGACCGCCTCAACAATCCGAGCAGACCTCTCATCCAAATAGGGCTCAACATGTTTTACAAAGTGTGGAGCTGCGGCGCGAGAATCGCTAGGAATGCCTTTGCGATATTTTCCAGTGAGCACTCCGCGACCCAATGGCGCCCACGCAAGAATCGCTGTATCGGTCTCGCGGGCACATTCCAGTACCTCTGCTTCAGCACTGCGATTGAGAAGTGAGTACTCAACTTGATTGGAAACAATCGGTGCTTTTGCGCTATTGGATTCTTGAATCGTAATTGCACGCGCACTTTGCCATCCAGAGAAGTTAGAAAGCCCAACATAACGAGCCTTTCCAGATGAATAGGCGTAGTCAAGTGCCGATAATGAATCTTCCAGGGGGGTTGTTGGATCCCATGCATGAATCTGCCAGATATCTACATAGTCGGTCTCTAGACGAGTAAGTGATTTATCTAAATCGGCAATAAGGGATTGGCGAGAGTTGTTAATTTTGCGAGAACCATCTGCGTACGAAACACCCGCCTTTGTCGCAATGGCAACATCTTCTCGCTTGAAGAGAGTGCCGATCAAGCCACCAATTACTCGCTCGCTATCACCGTCGCCATAGGTTGAAGAAGTATCGAAGAAATTTCCACCGGCTTCGATAAATGCGCGACATTGATCAGCAGCTTCATGAGTGTCGGTATCACGACCCCACGTCATTGTTCCGAGACCAAGGCGGGAAAGTGAGAGCCCACTCTTTCCAACTCTTCTCATCTCCATAATGACCACCCTAGCAAGGGAAATCTCAAAAAGCGCTGATTACAATTTTCGCGATAACCTTCGTGTTGTGAGTCGAATCTTTCTCTTAAGGCATGCCCTTTCCGTGGCAAATGACTCTGGCGTTTTAGCGGGACAGATTTCAGGCATTTCATTGAGTAAATCAGGTCAGGAACAAGCAGAGAAACTGGTCGAAAGAATCGGTTCTGTGAAATTCGATTCCGTACGAGTTAGCCCGATGCAGAGATGCCAAGAGACGATTGGCCCATGGGTTGCTTCCCCTTACGGTTCCGGAATTGGTGAATATCTATTGGATGATCAAGTAATCGAAATGGATTACGGCACGTGGAGCGGGAAGAAACTATCAAAGTTATCCAGAGAGAAGTTGTGGCAAGAGATACAGAGTTCGCCGAGCAAGGTCACTTTCCCCGGTGGAGAGAAGTTCACGGCAATGCAGAAGCGTTCCTTTATGACGATTCGGGAGCTCGGAGCAACTAAGAAAGGTAGTAACCATCTCGTTGTTAGCCATGGCGATGTCATTAAGGCGATTGTGGCCTCTTGCCTCAAGATGAAACTCGACGATTTTCAATCGCTAATAATTGATCCCGCCTCAGTAACCGTTATTGATTTTGATGGAAGCACCTCTCGCCTTATTGCCTATAACGATAAGACGAGCGACTTTGCGAAATTCATTCAGAGTCCAAAGTCCATGAAGGCCCTCCTAGGTGGTGGAGCCGGAGATAAGGCTAAGAGAAGTAAATGAACCATCGGGTCATCGAGTTTAAAGAACCTGCGAGATTCACTGTCGGTACAGTGGGAGAGCCGGGGGAGCGAACTTTCTTTATTCAAGCTGAAGATGGTGTTCGATTAATCTCCGTCTCTCTCGAGAAGAGCCAAGTGCAAGCACTTGCAGAACGACTTGTCTATATGCTCAAGGAGATTAAACAAGTTGTACCTACCTTTACCTTGATTCCATTACCTCGCGATGAGAAACCGTTGAGTTCACCCATTGAGGAAGAGTTCCGCGTGGGTCTCATTGGGCTTGCTTATGATCAAAACGTTGGATTGATTCAAATAGATTTTCAGGCTGTATCCGAGGAAGAGAACAATCAGAGTGAGTTTGTCGATGTAGATGATTTAAGTAGTGATCGAGATATCTTGCGGGTATCAATAACACCCCATGAAGCATCGCGATTCTCGAAGCGTGCCATGACAGTTGTGGGTGCAGGACGCCTACCCTGTCCTTTCTGTGGTGGCCCAATTGATTCACG
>JACCEE010975060.1_pt1 | contig 15978 bp, 9 predicted proteins | sample 7449931 | NCBI WGS metagenome assembly JACCEE01 (sample SAMN15323457, study PRJNA562643) | freshwater metagenome | isolation source: river surface water | place: USA:Blue River Watershed | collected 2017-08-19 | reverse complement strand
CGTGTCATCTCATCACCATCCAATTCAACAACTGGATTTGCAACTTTAATTTTTTGTGCCATTGTATTCAATTTAATGTTTTAACGGGCACAAAGGTAGTGATTTATAGGGCATTAAACGTTCACAATTAACACTGGAATGTTCAATTTATGCCTTACCGATTCAATGGTTTCGCCAAAAATATAATCTTTAATGCCGTTGTGCCCATGAGCGCCCATCACAAGCATATCTACTTCATTTTCAGTCACAATTTTAACAATGGCAGCTGCTCTATTTTTAAAGCCAAGCGCTGTACTTACCTGGTAACCCCTTGCCACCAATTGTGACTGATAGGCGTTTAATCGCTGTTGATCTAACCTGGTTTCTTCATCATCACTGGCAGCCCCTAAATAATGAGCACTCACCGATTCCACCACATGAATGAGCATGTAATGACTCCCCTCTTTTCCTTGCGCTAGCGCATGTGCAATTAATTTTTCATCGGCGAGGGTAAAATCTAGTGCAATTCCAATTTTTTGTATGGGCTTCACTGTTAAATTATCTAATGCTGCAATGTCACCATGCATATTTGATATTGTAACTTTTTTCTTTTTAAAGATTGGATAAAATGTCATGATTAAAAAGAGTACCACAAACCCAAGCAATAACAGTCCAACTGCAAATTTGGCGCCAACTGTTGCATCGCTATTCATAAAATCAATAGCTGTATGTAATACCAATCTTCCATTGAGTCCTACTAGAATGAGCGCTATCAACCATGCGGCTATTTGCACCCAGCGTTTAATTACATATTCCCCCATTTTTTCTTTGTCGCTTACAAAATGAATGAGCGGAATCACTGCAAAACCAAGTTGCACACTTAATAGCACCTGACTAAAAACGAGTAAATCGTCTACTTTTCCTTCTCCATAAATACCAATAATAAATACAGCCGGCCCAATGGCAATAAGGCGTGTAAGAAGGCGGCGTAGCCATGGATTTAAACGAATTTGCAAATAGCCCTCCATTACAATTTGTCCAGCAAGCGTTCCGGTTACCGTAGAACTTTGCCCGGCAGCAATAAGTGCTACCGCAAATAAAATGGGTGCTAAATGGGTACCAAGTAAGGGTTGTAACAAACGGTGCGCATCTTCGATGCGGGCCACTTCGGTATTACCGGTTTTAAAAAAAACGGTAGCTGCTAAAACGAGTATGGCCGCATTCACAAAAAATGCAGCGTTAAGCGCTACCAAACTATCAATAAAATTATACTTAAGTGCGCGCTTGATACTTTTTGAATCGGCACCAATTTTTCTGGTTTGCACCAGTGCCGAATGCAGGTACAAATTATGTGGCATCACAGTAGCACCAATAATACCAACGGCAATGTACAAGGAGGCATCGGTTAATGGCGTTGGAATAAAACCAGTAGCCACTTCTTTTAAATTAGGATCGGCAATTAAAATTTCAATAAAAAAAGAAACACCAATCGTAGCAACAAGTGCTAAAATAAATGCTTCCATTTTTCTAATGCCATAGCGCTGTAATAATAAAAATAAAAAGGTATCAACAACTGTTATCGCTACACCCCAAATAAGTGGCAGCCCTGTTAACAAATGAAGCCCTATTGCCATACCTACTACTTCTGCTAAATCGGTAGCGGCAATGGCAATTTCCGCTAAAATATACAAGCAAAAATTTACGGCAGGCGGATAGGTTTCTCTATTGGCCTGTGCCAAATCTCTACGGCGCACAATGCCTAAACGGGCACTTAAGCTTTGTAAAAGCAAGGCCATTAAATTACTAAGTAATAAAACCCAAATAAGTTGATAACCAAACTGAGCACCACCCTGCAAATCGGTAGCCCAATTTCCCGGATCCATATAACCCACACTTACCAAATAAGCCGGACCAAAATAGGCCAGAATTCGGCGCCATCCTTTTCGAGGAAGCGTGGTATCTATAGATTCATGTACTTCGCTTAATGAGGGATTATTGTGCATTGGAAATTTACATTGTTCATTGAATGACAAACAAATTTATGCAATAGTTGGCTCCCAAATACAGCTAACCATACCTGCACATTGCATAAACACGTATTTTTAACTAAATTTATGGCTATGAACAAGTTGCTCGCCGTTTTTATATTAGCTGTGCTAATGGGTTGCTCCAATAAAGCCATAGATTTATCTGGAGAAACAACCATCAAGCCCTCCGACTATGTTAAAGCCTTTGCCCCTATTAAAGGCAATTACTCAGCTTCCGATACCGATTTTATAAAAAAAGCAGATACCATAAAAATTGGGGTAAAAGCACTACTTCAATTCATGCCCGATTCGGCGGTACAACAAATGGTGAAAAACGAAAAAAAAGAAACCATTTATCCGGTGGGGATTATTGAAAAAGAAACAGAAAAGTATTTTTTAATACTGGTTAAAAGCAAAAAATCGGCTAGACTTTTTGTTTATGTAACAGACGAAAAATTTAAATATTTAGGTAATAAAGAATTATTAAATAATGAAAGCAAAGACGCTTATGCGCGCTCTATCTCTATCAACAAAGAGCCCACTTTTGTTATTAGCAAAGAAACCTACTCAAAAGATAAAGAACTTAAATTTTCTAGATCGGGTTGGATATTTAATGCTGGTGCAGGATTTATGATTGTTGTAAATGACAGCAATGAAACACCTGAAAATAATGTTATCATCAATCCACTAGATACTCTACCAAGCCTTGCCAAACTCAGTGGCGACTATACAAGAAATGAAAAAAACTTTATTTCAATAAGGGATGGTAAAGACGCTAAAACTTATTTGTTTTTTATTCATTTCGAAAAAAACAACGCCGATTGTATTGGTGAATTAAAAGGTACCCTAACCCTGTCTTCGCCAACTGCGGGTCAATTCACCCAAAACGGAGACCCTTGCATCATTGATTTCTCATTTTCTGGTAATACCGTAAGGGTAAAAGAGCAAGGAACCTGTGGCAATCACAGGGGTATTAAATGCTTTTTTGACGACAGTTTTACCCGAAAAAAGCCTTTGAAAAGCAAAAAAAAGCACAAATAAGACAGTTTACCCACAATTTAATGTGTACAAAGTACATTTTAAATATTTCCCCTATATTGCGAGCCTATTTAAGCACTTAAACTGCCTTTATGTCTTTTACGAATTTTCAATTGCCCTACCAGCCTGCCGAAGAATACAGCAAAAAAGCGGCTTATTTTTCAATGGAATTTGCCATTCACCAACCACTTAAAATATATAGTGGTGGACTTGGATTTTTAGCAGGCTCGCACCTTCGCAGTGCATATGAACTTCGTCAAAACATGATTGGTGTTGGTATCTTATGGAAGTATGGCTATTACGATCAAGCGCGTAACCAAGACCAAACCTTACAGGTAACTTTCATGGAAAAGATGTACAGTTTTTTAGAAGACACTGGCATTAAATTTCAAATATTAATTCATGAGCATCCAGTTTGGGTTAAGGCGTATTACCTCAATCCAGAAACATTTAAAAGTGCGCCCCTATTTTTATTAAGTACCGATTTACCAGAAAACGATTATATCTCTCAAACCATTACACACCGCCTTTATGATGCCAACGTTGCTACTAAAGTGGCGCAGTTTATTTTACTAGGTGTAGGTGGCGCTAAATTAATTGATGAACTAGGTTTTAACCCCGATGTGTATCACTTAAATGAAGCGCATGGTATTTCTTCTGCCTTTTATTTACTCAACAAATATAAGAGTGTAGAAAAAGTTAGAGAGAAACTCGTATTTACAACCCATACCCCCGAAGAAGCAGGTAACGAAAAACATGACATGTACTTGTGTCATAGAATGAGTTATTTCTGCGGCCTGAGCATTGATGAAGTACGCAAATTAACTGGCATTACCGACGATTTATTCAATCACTCACTCGCGGCATTAAAATTTGCAAGAAAAGCAAATGGTGTGTCTGAACTTCATGGTCACGTGAGTAGAGAAATGTGGAAACACTACGAAGGTATTTGTCCAATCATCTCTATCACCAATGCGCAAAACTGGCAATACTGGGCCGACAAGCAGCTCTACAAAGCCATGGATGCCAATGATGATTTTATTTTTGATGACCGCAAAAAGCACCTCAAAAAAAGAGCCTTTGAAATTGTAGCAGATCAAACAGGTAAAAAGTTTGACCCCAATGTTTTAACCATTGTTTGGGCGCGCAGATTTGCCGGATACAAACGCGCTAGCATGCTCACTTACGACATGGAGCGTTTTGAGAAACTATTGTCCAATAGCAAATACCCTATCCAAATTATTTGGGCTGGTAAACCTTACCCTGTAGACTACCCTGCTATTTCAGAGTTCAATGACCTCGTTCAAATTAGTAAAAACTATAAAAACGTAGCGGTATTAATTGGCTACGAATTAGGTTTAAGTAAACGCCTTAAACAGGCTTCAGATATTTGGCTTAACAATCCGCGCGTTCCGCGCGAAGCATCAGGTACCAGTGGTATGACCGCTGCTATGAATGGCGCTGTTAACTTTTCTACAGATGATGGATGGATACCAGAATTTATCAACCATGGCAACAATGGTTTTGTGGTTCCTAAAGCCGATTACGAAAACATGCACCAACACGAGCAGGACGATTATGACCTAAACAAGCTCTACGAAATTTTGGAGCAGCAAATTATTCCTATGTATTACGACAACTATGACACTTGGCGCCAAGTGATTCAAAATGGTATGCGTGATGTACAGGTTCAGTTTGATGCCAACAGAATGGCCAAGGAGTACTACGAGCTCATGTACAAATAAGTTTAACTTTTTAGGCCTACTTTTGTTATAGTACAAAAGATGCCCATGCAACACAAAATTGTCATTGCAATTACTGGAGCCAGCGGTTCTATTTATGCCAAGGTTTTATTGGATAAATTAGCTGCTTTAAACACCCAAATTGCACAGGTGGGCATTGTCATGAGCAAAAACGCCAAAGAAGTTTGGGAAACAGAACTAGGAAACACTGACTTTAACAACTACCCTTTTAATTACTACGAAAAATTTGACTTTAACGCACCCTTTGCCTCTGGATCGGCGGGTTACAACACTATGATCGTTGCACCTTGCAGTATGGGCACCCTGGGCCGTATTGCAGCTGGTATTAGCGACGATTTGATTACCCGTGCCGCAGATGTCGTTTTAAAAGAAAGGCGTAAGCTTATTTTAATGGTTCGTGAAACACCTTACAACCTTATTCATATTAAAAACATGGAAACGGTAACACTAGCAGGTGGCATTATTTGCCCTGCTACTCCATCGTTTTACAGCAGACCTACTACCATAGAACAGGCTGCTGCTACCGTAGTAGACCGTGTTATTGACTTAGCTGGGCTAAAACAAGACAGTTATAGATGGGGCGAATAAGTCCTAAATGATTTCTAATCCCTTACTCCACTTTTGCGCTTTCGTCTTCCGTTACTTTTTTACGAAAAGTGAATACAATTTTACCTGCCTCTTTATCAAGGTCAGCTACAAGTGTATCACCAGCAGTAATGGTAAAGTTTAGGATTTCTTCGGCTAGCGGATCTTCCAAATATTTTTGAATGGCTCTGTGTAGTGGTCTTGCACCATACTGCACATCGTATCCTTTATCTGCAATAAAATCTTTGGCTGCTTCTGTTAGTTCTAAACTAAATCCTAAGTTTTGCAAACGCTTTTCTACACCCTTCATTAAAATATCAATGATGTTAAAGATGTTTTCTTTGGTTAAAGAATTAAACACCACCACGTCATCAATACGGTTTAAGAACTCAGGTGAAAAAGTACGCTTCAATGCTTTTTCAATAACAGCTTTATTGTTTTCTTCGGCGTTTTGAATACGTGTAGCCGTTGCAAAACCAACACCATCACCAAACTCTTTTAATTGACGTACGCCAATATTAGAGGTCATGATAATGAGCGTGTTTTTGAAATCAATTTTACGACCTAGACCATCTGTTAATTGACCATCATCAAGCACCTGCAATAATATGTTGTAAATATCTGGATGCGCTTTTTCAATTTCGTCTAATAAAATGACACAGTATGGTTTGCGTCTCACTTTTTCTGTTAACTGTCCACCCTCTTCATATCCTACATAACCTGGAGGTGCACCAATTAAACGGCTTACGGTAAATTTTTCCATGTACTCACTCATGTCAATACGAATGAGTGCATCTTCCGATTCAAACATATTGCGGGCAAGTGCTCGCGCTAATTCGGTTTTACCTACACCTGTTGGGCCTAAAAATATAAAAGTACCAATTGGTTTTTTAGGATCTTTTAACCCTACCCTATTACGCTGAATGGCTTTTACTACTTTTAAAATGGCTTCGTCTTGACCAATTACCATGCCCTTCATTTCTTCGTTCATACGGCGCAGCTTGTCTGTTTCTGCTTGCACCATACGCTTAACAGGAATACCTGTCATCATGCTTACTACTTCTGCAATATTTTCTTCAGAAATAGGATAACGCTTGTTTTTGCTTTCTTCTTCCCAAGCAGATTTTGCTTGCTCCAACGATTCGCCTAATTTTTTTTCTGTGTCTCTAAGTGCAGCAGCTTCTTCAAAACGCTGACTTTTTACCACTTTATTTTTTTCGTTTTTAACCGCTTCAATTTCTTTTTCAAGTTCCACAATATTTTCAGGCACATTGATATTTTTTAAGTGCACGCGTGCACCCACTTCATCAAGTACATCAATAGCTTTATCCGGAAGTAAACGGTCCGTCATATAGCGGTCACTTAATTTTACACAAGCCTCAATAGCATCTTCGCCATAAGTAACGTTGTGAAAATCTTCGTATTTAGATTTGATATTGTTTAAAATAACAATAGTATCATCTACACTTGGTGGTTCAATCAATACTTTTTGAAAACGTCTATCAAGTGCGCCATCTTTTTCGATGTGCATGCGGTATTCGTCAAGTGTAGAAGCACCAATACATTGAAGCTCTCCTCTTGCAAGCGCAGGTTTTACAATATTAGATGCATCGAGTGATCCACTCGCACCACCAGCGCCAACAATAGTATGTATTTCATCAATAAATAAAATAACGTCTCTATTTTTTTCAAGCTCATTCATGATGGCTTTCATGCGCTCTTCAAACTGACCACGGTATTTAGTACCCGCCACAAGTGCAGCAAGGTCCAATGAAATAACACGCTTGTCAAATAATACACGGCTAACTTTACGCTGCACAATACGAAGCGCTAGGCCTTCTACAATGGCCGTTTTACCCACACCCGGCTCACCAATTAAAATGGGATTGTTTTTTTTGCGGCGACTTAAAATTTGGCTCACACGCTCAATTTCTGCTTCACGACCTACAATAGGATCCAAATTTCCAACCTCAGCTAATTTGGTAATGTCTCTACCAAAATTATCTAGTACGGGTGTTTTGCTTTTTGCACCAGCCGGAGATTTTGCCGCTTTGGGCTGGCTAAATCCACCTCCCCTTTTTTCTTCGTCAAAATCATCGTCATTGTCTTCGGGAAATTCATTTTGAGGACTTGAACTACCTACCATACCAAGCTCTGTTCTAAAAAGGTCGTAATCAATATCAAACTGACCTAGTATTTGAGTAGCAATATTTTCTTTATTTTTTAAAATGCTCAGCATTAAATGCTCCGTTTCTACCAACGGGCTTTTTAGGGCCTTAGCTTCTAATACGGTAACACGAATTACTTTTTCCGCTTGTTTGGTTAGGGGAAGGCTATTGATATTGGCAATGTTTTTACCCGTCTTGTCCTTTACGGCAAGTTCAATTTCTTTGCGTAGCTCATACAGGTCTACATTAAGCTGCTTAAGCACCTTAATGGCCGTATTTTCCTCGTCCCTTATTAGACCTAGGAGTAAATGCTCCGTGCCAATAAAGTCGTTTCCTAGCCTTAACGCTTCTTCCCTACTGTAGGAAATGATTTCTTTTACTTGTGCCGAAAAATTATTATCCATAACCAAAAATTGGATTTATACAATTATAACGAATATTTTTGAGCGAAGTTGTGTGTGGATTATCCACATTTACTAACTTCACGCATATACTATGGAACTCAAAATTGATACCAAAGAAAAATACCAGCTTTTAACCCCTGCTGGAGCCTCCATGACTGCCAATATAGCAGCAGAAATTGAGACTATTTGCAATAAATGTCTAGAATCGGCCCAAAAAAACATGGTGCTCAACCTAGAAAATGTTAAAGAAATAGCGCCTGAAGCCTGCCAAATCTTAACAGATTTACAACAGGCATTCTATGATAAAAGCGCCTCATTTGTGATGTGCTGTTTAAGTTCCACTATCGAAGACGCTTTTGACAGCCTAGGCCTATTAGAAGTACTGAACCTCACCCCTACCTTAAGCGAAGCTTCCGACATCGTAATGATGGAAGAAATTGAACGCGAATTATTAGACAGTGACGACTTTGAATTTGACAAAGAGGCTGAATAAGCAACCGCCTATTGAATAATTTTTTCTACGCGCGTAAGCTTACCTGCTGCATTCATTCCTTCTACAACAATTCTAAATTTTGTTGTTACATCATTGTTGTAAAAATCCAATTTAACCAGTTTGGTTTTTTTGTCTGTTAAAACATATGGATTCCAATATAATGTAGTGCGTACATCAGGCACTTTAGTTGGCGCAGCCAAATAATTAGGACTATAAAATTCTTTGTACTGGGTATAGCCAGTTAAAATGGCATTACTCAATCCTTTCAAACTTTCGTTTTTTAAATCGGCAGGTTTTTTGGTATAAATAGCAATGGCTCCAGAAGGGCCAGAACCAGATGAAGCCATAAATGGCGGACGGAAAACTTTGATGTAAGCAATATCACTCATTTGAATTCCCATGGTTTGCTCGGCATCCGAAATAACTTCATTTAAAAAAATATCGGGTGTACCGTCACGCCAATTTAGCCCTGGTACATTATTGCTATTGGCATCTTCTGCACCATTAGCACCCAGTATTGGAAGTGACATGGTCATACCAGGTATTAAATTTTGTAAATACTGAAACACATTGGTAGCTCCTGTTGCGTGATTGTCATTTTGCACATCAAATGAGTAACTATCTTTTGATGAAAACAATCCGGTGGTATATTTCTCGTCTAGTACATCAATTGGAGATTTAGCTTTTGATTGCACCACTACCTCTTTAAGTACCACCACCGAATCAAATGCTTTTCTTATTTTTTTGGCCTGCGCCTCCATGTATAATAAATAAGCGGTTCCTGCAGTGTCAGGTTTTGCAAAATGATAGAGTTGAATTTGTGTAGGATAAGAAACAGTGGGCAAACTGTACGTAAAATTGGCCACTGTAGTAGGCGCTATTTTTTTGTCTCCGTTGATCTTATAAAATACACGAACGGTATCAAAAAATATAAGACCGCGCTGACTAAAGCTGGCATCTTTGTTAATAGGCGCAAAAAAATACTGCTTGCTACTATCTTTTGACTGAAGCACCATCGTAATACTTTGCACCAATTTATTATCAAATGTACCGCCATTATATACCGCACCTCTAATTTGCAAATAATCACTATCCATTTGATATTTCAAATTGGGCAGCTTTCCTTTTACCATATCTTCCCAATTGTATTTGCGCCATCCATGCGTAAGCATCACTAAATCTAATTTAGCAGGTGTTTCAGCATCAGTACTTGAAAAATAATTAGCAGCATTAGGAATAACACCTTTGATGTCTCCTTGTAAAAGCAGGTTAGAAAAAATATTAGTTGAATTGTCTTGCACCGCATTAATGTCGGTAACAGATACCGATAAATTACTAAGTAGAGTATCTTCTACCACAATATCGATGGTGTTTTTTGCACGCTTAAACAAACGAGGCGTAAACATTTTTACAGATGGATAAAAAGCGTGCAGGTTATTATTGATAAATAAAACCCGCTCTGCAACTGGAACCCAAGCTGCATCAAAAACAGTAATTTGTAAAACACCGGTAGGCAAACTATCTACTGGCATAGCAAGGGCTGCAGATTTTTTTGTTTGCAGCTGAATGGTAGATGTATATACCATGCGCTGATGCATAGATGCCACAACATGCAGTTGTTGAAAATTTTGCGCCGTAACTACCGGACGCTGCACAACAATTTTTACTTTATCGTCTTGTAACTGCGCCTGCATCACAATACCCTCCTGCTTTGCGGCCGGAATAGCTGTATTATGCACCACGCCAGCTGCATCAACCCAAACACATTGGTAGGATTCTTCTTTTTCTGGTAAAAAAGTAAAAACACCCATACCATCATGTACCGATTGGATAGAATCTATTAATACCATTTTACTATTAAAGATGGCGCCTTTAATAGGTGCTGGATCGCCATTTTGATTCACCGCTAAAAAACCTACTTGAGATTGCAAACCAGCAACCAAACTACCACCCTCCGGAAAAAATTGTAGCTTGTAAATCGGGTCTACTTTTTTTGAATTTGAAGTTGAATCGGACCCTTGTACCGTAATGTCTTTGGTAAACATAAAGGCAGCATCAAAATTTAGCATCCACCTGGTGTAGGCTTTTACGCGAATTCTGTTACCCTTGTAATTTTGAGGAATCTCAAATTGAATTTTTGCTGATGATTCAAAAATGGGGTGCACCGTATGCTTAATAAGTTGCCCCGCATCATCATACCAGTCTGCGTAAAAATTTCTGCTATAATCAGATAAGCCCTCGCCTGCTAAAATATAGGCTTTACCCCAAATGGTTTCTCCTTTAGTATATCCCCCCTTATCAAAATGAATATGTATTTTTTCTTGCTGATAATTTTCTTTGTAAACGGCAAGCATAGAATCTAATGCTTGTGCAAACACAATAAATGGTGCAACAACAAAGAGTACAACAATCAAAAAATATTTCGGATTCATGTATGCAAATTTACAAAACAATTGATGCATTCTTTGTTAAAAAAATAGGGCGAAAAATTAGATTTTTCGCCCTATTAGAATGTATTAAAAATACGATTATTGATTCTTATCAAGCGTCATAGCCAAAAACGGAAGTCTTGCACCTGTTGCACCAGAGTAACCCATGCAAAAACCGGTAAGGGCTCCCCCACTTATCAATCCACTTGCACTTGCAAAACTCACAAGCGCTGGTGATGTTGCTGTGGCTCCAGCGGCGCGAACAGCCCATGTAGTCGTGGCACCAGCTACAAAACCAGGCGCGTTAATGCCAACAGGAATATCCATTGCACCAGAGGTGCCTAGGTATGGGATATTAGCACTCATGCGAACCCCATTAAGGTATAAATCTACGGCAGGTACATTTGGCATGAGGTGTACAAAATTAAACCTGCACATACCATCCGCAATATTATTGATATTGTTTTTTACGAGTACCGTTTTCATGTTTGCAGCGGTATCCGTTATATGAAGTGTTTGTGGTGTATTGTCTGCAATGTTCACATTGGTAGAAAACAACACTACAGAATCAACATTGGTACCAAACCTAGGCATCACAATAGAAACTGCATTTCTACCAAGTGGCACACTCATATATAGTGCAAAGTTACTACCACGGGTATTAAATCCACCACCAGGAAATGGGGTACGTGATTGTAATAAGTTACTTACATAAGCGCCATTTAATTTGATACGCAAATTTGCGTAATCGATAGCATACGCAAAAGCTAGGTTTACTTTTAATTGACCCTTATTTGCAGGCGTTCCATATGCTTCATAAGGCTGATTGGTAACACCTGTATTTTTTTTGCATGAAGCAAATACAAATAAGGCAACCAAAGCCATTGTATAATTAATTATTTTTTTCATCTCTTACTTTTTTTGCTTTAAGATTATGGTTGCATGAACCAATGTTCTTTGGTATGGTAATCAGATGCCAATGCACCAATTTTTTGCAATGCAGGAATATTGTATAAATATTCTGAATTGTATCTTGGACGACATCTGTACGGCAATTTACCGGCATTGTAAATATGGATTGTAGTAGGCAATGTAAATCCTGCATACACTTTTTTACCTGTAGCTGGATCTAAATCCAAATATCTATACCTACGCATATCTGTCCATGTTTCACTAAATCCATATCCGTAAAGTGCAATGTACTTTTGAAGCATGATATGAGATAGTGTTAATCCATTAGGATCAGTAGGCATTACTTTTGGATTGGTCATATAGGCCGCTTCAGTAGCTGGCGTAATTAAACTAGCCCAAGGAATACGAGATTGATATTCTGTTTTTAGCATTTCAAAATTCAATTCAATCGCTCTTTTATAGCTAGACAATGCCAATGCTCTATTTCCTTTACGAAGTGCAGCTTCTGCTTTTGTAAATAACATTTCAGATGCTGTAAGTAAAGGGAATGGTGCTAGGTTGTTAAAGATGTAACGACCAGAATCTGCAGTAACAGCAATAGAAGCATAAGGAGCTCTCCAGAAGTTTCTTGGCTGATCATTAGTCCCTAAACCAGTAGAGCCTAAAGCAGGCTGGACACCTCTAAAGGTACCATTTGGATTTTCATTGATTAAATAAGGGGTACGTGGATCAAATACCCCAGAAAAAGGAGATTCGGTGTCGGTACCCGTTAATAAATTAGCAATGTATGAAGATTGACGAAGGGTTGAAATGTTGTTACGGTAAGGTCCGTAAAAATTATTGGTACCACTAAAATTACCACCCACCCATTTTTGAACAGCATTGTCTGCATTGCTTGTAACAGATAAGTCACAATATTTAATTACAGAATCCGCAAAGTTTCTTGAGGTATAAATAGCTTTATGACTTAAGTGTGCATATGTTTTAGCCTTTACTGCGTATACAAACTTTTTCCACTTGTTTACATCACCACCATAAAAATAGTTGTCACCATATTTAAGGTTGGTAGCGCTAACTGCACCATCTGTTCTATTTAAGTAAGCAATAGCATTGTCACACATCACTCTTACAGAATCAAAAACATCAGCCTGACTATCATAGTCAAATTGTTGACGCTCTGTATCAAATGCTTGACGCATAATTACTTCACCATACTGCTCTGTGGTAACCAACCAGCTCCATGCAAAAATGGCATGAGCAACACCCACATAATCCCATTTCTTTTGCTCAATACCTCTAGAAATGATGTATTTAGCATTGGGACCAATACCATAATAATGCATAGCCCAAACGTTACCTGTTACGTCAGAAGTTGTTGCAAAAACACCACCCAACTGGTCATACAAGTTACCAGAAGTATTGGTACCCCACCACTGGATATATTTTGCAAGATTCACAGCATCGGTTGCAGGACCATACGATCCACCACCACCACCAGTTGGAGGTGCAGCTGTAGATGTCATTTGATTGATAACATTTGGCAATATAGCTTCTATCGCCCCTTCAACCGGGTTGTTGGGGTTTAAGTAAGCATCGTCTAATTTTTTACTGCAAGACTGTAGATTAGCTATACCAACCAATGCCAGTGTTACTGCAATAAAATAATGTATGTGCTTTTTATTTTTCATAATTATTTTTTTTACAAGTTAAAATCCTACTCTTAATCCAGCGTTAAAGCTTAAAGGCGCTGCAATGTTTCCATAATCGAAACCAACTGCACCCACACCACGTAATGATGCGTTACCACCATTAGCAGCTGGATCAGCACCAGAATAATTTGTAAATAAGAATAAGTCATTCATGGTCACAAATAAACTCAATGACTTAAAGTTTACAAAGTCAAGTAAGCCAGGATGATCCATTCCTTTTGCTGCATTGTTTAAAAGAGCTTTTGAAGGAACGGTGTAGCTTAACGTGATATCACGTAAACGAAATGCCTTGATGTTACGCTCCATATAATCTTCTTCAGGCATATTGGTTGAGTTGTAATACGTGTTATTATAGTACGGTGTTACTAAAATAGTGTTACGCGTTGGCGTAGCTGTATTTTCTAGACCATCTTGTAAAACACCTGACACAACCCTTGGCGTTAAACGATCTGCTGTTTTTGCAGATTTACCAAGTGTTGTTAAGTACATACCCGTTGCATTAAAGATGTCTCCACCAAGTCTTAGATCCCATAAGAATGATAAGCTTAGATTTTTGTAACGTAAACGGTTAATAGTACCCACGCTTAATCCAACGGTACGGTCACCTCTTACTCTAAACACACCATCATTTAATGGTAAACCAGTAGTTGGAGAAATTAACACTTCACCATCATTTTTTGATAAACCATTCGGGCCAGGAGGAGATAAATCTTGTCTTCTATAACCAAAGCTTGTAATGGTACCCGTAGAATAACCAGGTCTTAAACCACCTCTTGCATTCGAATACAACCAAGTAGATGCATCGTAGTAATCAGCACCAGCAATATCAATTGGCATTGGGATTGCTAGTACTTTATTCCACATCTGGTTTACGTTGAATTGGATATTCCAATCAAAGTCTTTTTTGCGAACCAATTTAACACCAATTGAAAGTTCAACCCCTTGGTTACGTACGCTAGAGTTATTGGCTGTATTTAATACGAAGCCAGTACCGTATGATGCTCTAAAGCCTTGCGCAATTTGATCAAGTGCTAAAGTGTTATAATAAGCAGCATCCACAGTTAACACATCACCAAACATTCTAAACTCTGTACCTACCTCATAGGTTTGCTGACGCTCTGGACGCAAATAAGGATTCGCGTTAAAGAAAGAATATTGTAATGGAACATTAATAAGTCCACTAGGGCTTGTTGGAGGTGTTAAAGCACTTGTTACCGTTGGTACAAAGTTAGACTGGTTAGCATAAGCATTTGGAAGCCTTGCTGTTTGCGCTAAAGAACTTCTAATTTTCCAGTAACTAAGTAACCCACCCTTTAATTTAGGGAAGATATCACTCATGATGATACTGATGTTACCACCCGGATATGAGTAGTTTCTGTTGGCCTTAGGAAGAACAGACGAAGATTCAAAAGCCATAGAGCCTGTTAAGAAAACTAGGTTGTTATAGCTAATAGTTGCTTCAGTAAAACCTGCAATTTGCATCGTTCTTACTTCGTTCCATAAGTTATTGCCGTATAAAGTAGTTCTACTTAAACGTGTTCTTGTATTGAATGCTGTAGCCGAGCTATCAAATACCCTGATACTATCTTGTGTACCAGAAATACCAAACCTTTCTGATTTGGTTTCAGCCCATCTTGTACCTACTGTAACACGCGCATTAAATTTGCCAAAAGTTTTTTTAGCAGTAGCGGTAATAGTGTGGTTGTAGTTACCTGCTTTAACCCAGTAGTTATCTAATTGACCTTTGTTAGCCATAGATGATTGAGAAGCAGACTCTGGGTCACGATATTGGAAACCAGAAGTTTCATAATAGTTATAACCAAAACGACCTGCAATTGATAACCACTTTAAAGGGTTATAGTTCACTGAAAAGTTTGCAGTGTAGTTGTCAGTTTTATCTTGAGACTCATTTCTATGTACAGCAAAAAACGGATTGTCCGTTTCAGCGACAGTACCTAAAAATGCGTCATCGGCAGCATTGTTGGTAGCAATCAAATAACGCTTGTTACCATTCGGTAATAAATAATTCACAGCGTTGTCCGTTACAGGCCACATAAATAAATTCAGCAAATAACCACCAGCACCTTTCATTGCTTTATCGTTAACACTATTGGTGTATGCAATAGAAGGTGTGATTTCTAAATTCTTTGTAATTTTTGTGGTGTTGGTAAGTCTAAAGTTGGTACGTGTTAATCTTGTATTTGGTACCACACCTGTTTGATCATAATAAGATCCACTTGCGCGGTAACTGGATTTAGCAGTTCCAAAATCAGCACTAATATTATGCGTAGATCCTACTGAGTTATTAAAGAAATTACCTACGTTATCGTAAACAGGAATATCTGCAGTCATTGCAGGGCCAAACGCACTAAATACACCAGGGTTTGCAATACCATTGGCTCCCTGTTGGAAACCAGTATAAATAGATGGTACATTACCTAGTGATTGGAAACGGAAACTATTATCGTAGT
>JACCEE011156352.1_pt1 | contig 15980 bp, 39 predicted proteins | sample 7449931 | NCBI WGS metagenome assembly JACCEE01 (sample SAMN15323457, study PRJNA562643) | freshwater metagenome | isolation source: river surface water | place: USA:Blue River Watershed | collected 2017-08-19 | reverse complement strand
GTCTGGTTCTTTATTATCTGATTGACTACCCGCACTTGGCTCAGTTGAAGCTGATGGTAATTCAAATGAACTGAAAGAATCTCTTCCCATTAAATGAGACATGAACCTATCAATAGCTTCAGTTTTAAATTCGTTGTATCTCATTTACGTGTTCCGTAATCTGGCAGTGGGCCGCCGTACTTCTTGCCTTTAATACGTTTGCCACCAACTTTTATTCTTACTTTTCTTTTACCTGCTGTGATCAAATGACTCTTTTCTCCATCACGAGCACGAAGTCCTTGACTTTTACAACTTGCAAGATTACTTGCACCTAAATCTTTATCTGGGGTTGAACTTGTGCATAATGCACGACTGGCTTTTTCTAAGATATCTTCCATCTCAGCAAGGTCTAACATCTTGCCTTTGTGTTTAACATCGCCTTGTTTCTCTGCTTTCTTTTTATCTTTGTGTGCGCCAGCACCGCTAGTTGTTGCATTCTTGGCTACAAAGTTGCGTGGCTTTGGAGCTTCTTGTTTTTTTGTTTTAACTTCCATCATGCTTTCGTTCTGTGGTTCGTAGTACCAACCCATACCTGGTGAGTCGTCAAAGTCTTTAGCGGCTTGTCGAGGATCGTCAAATTTAAAATAGGCAATTTGAATTTTACCATCTTTGGCTTCCTTGTCGTACCAATAACCTTTAAATACCCCAGTTTCTTTATCAAACACTTCTTCATCAAAGTGATCTGCTTCAAACTTACCAAAGAAGTCTATGCTACGGCGGTAATGTCGAGGATCTGGTCTACCGTAAGGATCTTCTCCGTCGTCATTGCCATCCCATGGATCACGGATAGGATTCTTAGGATCACGAGGAGGATTACTATTGCCTGACCCAGCAGGAGCGAACTCATTTACTTTTTTTTTTGGTGTCTTACCTGCTTTTTTCATTGACACAGCAATAGCGGCTTGTTGTGCGGCATTTGCTGCTTCATCCATTGCTTTCTTAAAACCCTTGCCTGGTTCCCAACCAGCAACAGGTTTGCACTTACATTTTCCTGGCGGGCATGTACAGTCAGTCATGCCACATTGCATACAACGTTCTTTTGATTCTTCAACACTTTCTTTAGGTACACAATTAGGAACTGTGCGGCCGCCCTTCTTTTTAGTACCAACAGGCTTGTAACCTTTCCAGCAAGGATTGCTGTTTTTAAGAGTCTTCTTGGCTTCTGTTAGTTGTTGTTCTAATTGTTCAATGCTTTGTTCAATGCTTTCACAATTCCAACGACGTAGTGCTTTATTGATTGGACTATCTGGATCTCGCTTGGTTTTTGCACTCGCATGAGCTTTTTTCATTCCGCTCATTCTAGCACAGAAACTCTTACGGCGTTTGGCGCTTTTAGATCCCTTCTTTAGTTTGCTAGGTTTTGTAGTTACTGCTGTTTTTAGCTTTGAACCTGGATTTTCACGGCGATAGGCTTTTACAGCCTTGCTACTCATGCCGTCTGTTTTGTCTTTCTTATTGACTTTTTGCCAGTCTTCGTTTAGTATCTCATTTGCTTTCATAGTAAACCTGCTCAGATAGTACTATATTTATATCTATCATTGAGCTAAGAACTCAAATACATTGAGCCATTTACGTTTACCTATTGTAGCCTTTAAATTAGTCAAATCTGCTTTAGTTGTATGTCTAAAGCGGTTTAATTCTTCATGCGGAACAGGAACAAACTCTAAAGGAACTCCCTCCTGTTCAGCAATTTCTTCTGCAATATCTAAGAAGCTGTGCGTAAGCCCGCTACCAACATTCCAAATTCCAGACCCATTAACTTGTTTGATGAAGTCAATGTGTAGACGACAAACATCACCAACCCAAGTCCAATCACGACGAACATGTTCTGCGTTCTCCCATACAGTAATTTTGCCTTCTTTACGAGCCTGTGTGCGCCACTTGTGTATGGCGTTTGCTCTGCGCCCTCTTAGATGCATCCACTTTCCGTATACGTTAAAGTAACGGAAACCTTGCACCATTATAGTAAGCCTTTGTTGAAACACCCAACGATCAAATAGATACTTAGACCAAGCGTAAGGAGTTTGTGGATGGCAAGCAGCGTGTTCGCTAAAGTCTTTAGTATCACCGTAGACTGAGCTTGAGCTGGCGTATTGTAAGTGTGTTCCATGATGATTACATTCGTTGAATAACCACTGACTAAACTCGTAGTTCTGTTTCATAACCAGATCTACATCTGTTTCAGTCATGTCAGCAATAGCACCTAGGTGTATTACCCAATCATATTTTGATACATCCGGCATGTCTGTAGGATTATATTCCCAACCCTCAACATGCCATCCTTCTTCTTGATGTAGCCACGTTGTCATGTTCCTACCAATGAAACCTTCGTGGCCAGTTACTAGAACTTTCATGTCAATATTTATGAAGCTGAGCCTTTCCGGCTGTCATTATTAACTACAGTTTTGACCCAGTGACAGAATGAACACAATGGTGCAATGTTCTCTGCTGAGTCATCGCCGCCGTCTGCTTTTCTAACACCGTTATGGTCACCGTGATTGTAACGACGTTTGATTTCGTGTTTTTGATCTTCTGTTAAGAACACTCCAAAATGCTGTTGTGCTTTTTCCCAACGTGGATCTTCATTGATATCCTGCCCGCAACAACTACAAACATCGCTTCGATGGTACGTATGCGGACGTTCTAACTTTCCGTAGCCGCCATATTCAACTGATTGTAGTTGGTGTGGTCTGCAAAGTTTATCGCCACCAGGACCTTCAAAAATTGATAAAGGTTCTTTGCATCCGTCAATACAGCAAGTCAGTTTCATCCTAACTTGTTCTTTGAGAATGCCTAGACTTTTAGTTTTATCTTTGTCTGGGTTTCTGAATGTAGTCATGATTACCACAAGTCCTTTTTAGCAACAGTAAAACCGTTGTTAGCAGTATACTCAGGTACTTTGAGTTTAGTACTCTTTTTAAGTTGTGCAATCAAGAATGGAATACCAGTACGCATTTCTGTTGTAAACCCACGAAGTCCTGATTCAGCGTAGGATTCTGGATTGGCTTTAGCATACCACGACTCGTATGCCATTCGAACTTTATCCCAGAAAGGTCCGTTAGGTCCAAAGTCTGCTTCAAAGTTATCTTTTGTAAACTGTACAAATTCTAAGAGATACTTGTCATCAACTTCGATGTCTTGTTCATAGCAAAGATTAAAGTACTCATATAACTGACGTGCTTCCTTAGCTTCTACAGGACGCTCTTGATTTAAAAATGTCCAGTAACGTGCAAACATTCGTGTAACTTCAGGATGTTTACGTGTCTTAAGACTCTTACTCATTAGTGTGTCGGCCAGCAAACTGAATGCACCAGGCTGGTCTTCATCGCCAAACTTGCTGTGTGTGGCAAACAAGCCAGCCGCCGCAAGGTAGTCGTTCTTCAGTGCTGTGTCTACCCATTCTTGATCATCGGCGTGATCTGATTTATGTCCGTGAACCATTTGCTTGTACTTGTCAATAAAGTCAAGTTCTTCTTTAGCATCACCGTTGAGCAAAATAAAGTTACGACGGATTTCCAATTTGTGTTTTACATTGTACACAACCACAGGAACGATGGCTTTGGCTACTTGTTCGCCAAACACTTTAGTTAGGATTACATAAAGTGTGATTGCGGTGTGCTGCCCGTCCCAAGCAATATAGTATCCAGGTTTATTTTCATCTTCGTAAACCTGAATAGCCATAATCATTGTACTACGGAAGTTTTGTAGGATATTGATGACGTGACGTAGATTGAGACTACGTTGCATTGTAGTATCAATTAGAATCTTTTCCATTGCCACTTGGATTGCTTGACACAAATGCAAATCTGCAAAGGTCTTCCAATCTTTGTGTCGACGTTTGAACTCTTCAACCATTGCGGTTAACAGTCCTTCGTACAGTGGTGCGGTTTTGAGTGCTTCGTTAAGTCGTTCTCGTAGTGTTACGAAATGACTGTCGGCTTTTTCATATTGCTCGTTGACAATTTGAGCGTGAGACTTCTTCATACTTTCTCCTTTTGCGGGCTTCTCTTGCCCTTGTTTGCGGCCTTCTCTTGGCCTAGTTATACAGCCGGATTGCTGTATAAATTTAATTATACTTTCAAAGATGTTTTAGGTCAAGTCTTTTTAAAGATGTAGATACCTTCAGACTTTTGAACTTTGTCCATTTTGCCGTTTCCTACGCCAGGTCGAGTATTAAGCATCATTTGGATTGTTTCTTTGTATTCAAATCCACACTTTTTGGACAGTTCTAGCCAACGTTCAACAATTTGAAATTGGTCTTTATTAACACGATAGTCTGCGATATTGACAGCGTAGATTCCGTCTTTGGTTAGCCCTTTGTGTAACATCTTCAGTGTAGGTTCAACGTATAGATCAAACCATGCATCCATATTGTTACATCTAACCATACATTGTGTTGGTTCATCGCAGTAAGTTTCTAAATTGAAGTATGGAGGACTACTGAACGCTGCATCATAGCTGTTGGCTTCTACGTTGAACTCTTCGCTAACTGTGTGATGCATTTCATATGTTGTGCCAATTGTTTCGTTTATAAGTTCACCTAAGGCAACTAGTCCATTATAAGTTTTTGTATTTGGATCTATACCTGTGTAATGATATCGCATGTTGCTGGTCATTGCACCAATCATTCGGCCACCATATCCACTGCTAAAATCTAATACACGACCCCACATGGTAGGACAGATATATTCCCAAACAGCTTTAGCATTTAATGGCTTGAAGTTTTGTATTGTTCCGCCGTTTACAAGCTCTAATGCACGACGAATGTTTTGCGGAATAACTGCCTTATCACCCTCGTCCCTGTGTTCATAACAAATTTTAATTGCACGTTTGAGTTTGGCATCGTTATGAAAACGACTGTCTAAACTAATGTGCTTGGCGCCTAGTGTATAGGCTTCTTGCATATTAGGAAACCAAAAGCGACAAAAACTCAGTCCGCCAGTGGCTCCAACACTTATCTTACCGTTTCGCACTTCAGTGTGTTGCTGATTTACATTACGTATTTCTTCTACACATCCTTGTTGACTGAAATAGTAGATAGGCAGTATGTCTTTTGTTCTATAGATATCGAAAACTTGTTGTTGTAATGCTTGACGCCCAAGTTCGTCTCGACTGAGCCATTCTTGTTTTGAACAAGAAACAAGTTGGTCCATTACATCTTCGTAACCTGTGCAGATACTGTTGTCAGGAGTGAAGTTCCATTCGTTGCAAAGATAATTATGGTATTGATTAAAGTCCATTGCGATTATAAACTACTGGCATTTCACATACATAGTTGCCTTTATATGTGTTCATAATAAGATTACAGTCTCCACCTGTAACAGCAGATCCTGCATGGTCTCCTAAGCCTTTGCCAGTAGTAGCGTAACTACCTACGCTGACAGCAGTATATACCGCACAACCGCTTAACGAGATTGGGGCAATAAGGAGAAACGAGATAAGAAGGCTTCTTGCCTGCATGAATATTCTTGTTGTGTCTGTGTGTTGATATAAGCAACCCAAGGATCGCTGTCTTTTAATTCTAGTCCTGTAATTAAAAACTGTTTACCAGTTCCGCAAGTATAAATTTGATTTAATTCCATAGCATTCTTATAAGACCAATTGTATCAATCGTAGTTAACAAGATGTAGTTAGCCAACATGCCAAATGATTGCCTAGTAAAAGCGCACCAAGCATAGATAGCACAACCAGCGATCCAAACAGGGTACAAAGCAAGAAGAGGCGGATTGGGGACAGTGACAGCCATAGTGATGCTACAGCCAATTGAAATTGCCCAAGCCAATATCTCGAGTATAAAACGGAATTTGTCACTATGCCAATCATCTTTGATCCAATCTATAGTGGGTTTAAAAATAGTATCTATCATCTTGTAGTTATAAAAAAAGCCCGAACAATGCCGGGCTTTTTGGTTAGGCCTAACCTTCTCCTAATTAGAGAGTGATACCCATTGCCTTAGCTTTGTAGCCAAGTGCAACGATTTCACGTGAAGGCTTACCCATAACATACTCAGTAACAGTGACACCGTTACCTGCTGTGCGACTGTTTGTGTAAACAGCATAGCCATTCTGACGAATACGACTTGCTTCAGCAGCCAAGTTCTTAACACCAAAACGCTTTTGAGCAGTTGAGGCTGTCAACTTCTCGCCATTGTAAAGTGCGCTGAAAACTTTGTAAGTTTTTGTTTCTGGATTGAAAAATTTCATTTTATTTCCTCTTTTATTAGATTATGCTGTAATTAAACAGCTATATCTAGTATATTACAATGTGCAATCTAAATCAAGTTGTTTGGTTAGATTCATTTGGCTTTTTACACCAAAACTTTTTGTTAGGAAATCTATCAGAAACCATTTTAAGAGCATCTTCAAGAGTAGGACCTTGGCCTAAGAACGCTCCGTCATCTGCCGCATAAGCATACCACATGTTGCCAACTTGTTCAGGTTTAATCTCAACTCCGGTGATTGCACCTTTTAACTCTTGTTGCTCTTCTTTGTTGATTTCTTTGATCTTTTCGAGCATTCGAATAACTTTGTCTGGATTTTCAGCAAGATTAGCTAGAATAACAATTCCGCGTACATGCCAACCAATCCACATAGCAACAACGGCCAACACAATTATTGTAAGAAAGTCCATGAGTACCTCCATAATGGTAAAGTTATTTAACTAATTCTAGATTCAAAATTTTAGCAACCCTAGCACCTACATCCTCACCATTTGGAATGACATAAGTTTGGGTATCATGTAGATCCTTACGTTGATCATATCTGCGGACATTTAGGATACGGCCTCCTACTGCTGTGCTTAGTTCAAAACTAATACGATCTTCGCCTTCGGCTCGTCCACGTTCTACCATTGCTGTGCCCATTTGTAATCCTGCCATTTTATTTGATATCCTATTCTTGTATTCTGCTTCTTCAATTTGTGCTTCGTATTTGTGGCGATTATCCCACATGTCACGGACTTTGCCGTACAACCATCGATCAAGCCACTTCATCGTCTGGTTCTCCAACAGGTTTTTCAATGCCAATCTTGCCTCTGCCAGCGGCGATGTTTGCTAGGATTTGTGTTCTACCTTCGATCCACGCTTGTTCACTGAGTGTATGTAAACCAATACATTTGCCTGTAGGACTACGCCCACAGCCACATTTTCCAAACTCTTCTGCGTCTTCAGTTGCTCTAATTTGCATTTATTTTCCTTCCTTTATAGTATTGAACAGATTTGCTTTCTGTTCTTTAAACTTCTTCCAGTTATCTCTAATCGAATCAATTACAAACCATTTAATCATGTACAAAAATGGGACCATAACCGTAAACATAAAAATATGTTTTGAAACTTCATCTGTCCTTGCGGCTGTAAAACCCAAAACAAAAAAGTTTATAAAAAATATCTTTTGCCAAAACTCTAGTTTCGCATACTGCCATTTGACAAACAACCAAAAGTCTTTCATTTGTTTTCCTTAGTAAGTTCACAGATCATTAAAAACTTTTCAAAGCTCTTACGAACTGTAGGGTTAGACATAAGTTTTTCTGCTTCATCCATCATAGCTTTAACACCAGCTTCTGCGGCTTCTCTATATGAACAATATTCGAGCGCATATACTTCCTTGCCCATGGCTTTGCTAAAGGCTTCCCAGGCATTGCGTTGTTCCTCTGTTAGGGGTTTCTCTTTGTCTGGAACACGCAAAGCACTGGTCTCCATAATGTGTTTACTAATTGCATCTTCGGCAACACGTCCGGCAGCAATCAATGCGGCATAGTTTGGATCAATGCGGAACTTACGGCTAGAACCGCCAGGATACACTGAAACCAAATGGTCTCCTTTTGGAAAGCTATCCAAATATTCGTTGTCATACTCTGACACAGGTATGTAACGACGACCAACTTTTTTGTAGAAGATTGTTTTGCTCATAGTTAATTATAGCATTAGAAAACAGATTAGTCAACCAGTATACCAACCCCGAAGAACATATTCGGTCCATCTTTTGGGTGTAATGTAAGCAGTGATCACTGCCAGATACCCGTAGGTTATTGGGTCAGCATTCAAATGGTAAACCTGATCTTTACCGTGGGTCATTACCCATTTACCCTGTTCTGTCTGTTGCCATTCGTGGATTGGTGCGGCAATGTAGATATCCGGATCTTCACAGTCGCCCATCCGAAATCTATATACTACTCTCCGTTCATATACTTCATCTCCAAACACTTTATATTTGGTTTGAGGTGATGGAGGGTTTGGTTGTGTTATCGATATTGCCAAACCAATTCCTCCTCAAGCCATCGCTTGCAGTCGGGCCAGTTTCTGTACAAGTGAGCACGGCCTTTGTTTTCTATCCAATCTTCATTGTTGCCCACACGATCATCGATAAGGATATCTCCTGGCTGTTTGATATGTTGCCACTTGTCATGGCTGTAAGGTCCAAAGAATACGGGTATGCCTGGAAAACGTTCATGTGCCCACCATACTTTGTCATTGAATGCCCATTGCATGTCGTTGTGTCTTGGCACTGCGGTTAGGAATGCAACAAAGGTTCCTGGGTGTGCTCTTTGATAAGCCAATATCCATTCTACTAACTCATTGGCTCCTTCTTTCATAGGCAAATCTCTGTAGAGTCTAGGGTTATCTCTAAGATGTTGCCATTCATGTTCTGGAAAACGTTCTCCGTTGTGCCTAGTTCCTAACACACTCCTAGCATAGCTTTTGAAGTCTGCTACTACATCGTCCATGTCAATATAGATATTCATTAACTCCACCTTAATGCAAACCAAGTTGCTTTTTTACTGTTTTCAAACTCTATCATCGGTTTTGCTGTTGAAGATACTGCTCCATACTCAGCTTCTAACCAATCGTATATATTCTTATGTTCGCTTTCATAGTGAACGCTGTCGTAATAGTAATCAATTATTTTATTCCAATACTGCTGTTTTTCTAAAATCATTTTCTACACAACTCCAATAACGTAAGATACTTCATATAGGCCTTTTGTACAGCAGGGTTTTCAATACGAACACGTTCATCTCTGCGCAGCATTTCAACTATTTCTTGTTGATGTTTAATCTTATGTTCTCGTTGTTCATACCATTCAATCATGTTTTCTAATTCATGTAGACGATCAGCTGGCATTGTAACATCTACACAGTCTACTTCTTCTACATCAAATGTATGCTGATAAACTGCTGAGTCAGAAACATCAACGTTCCATAGATTGGTAAATTGACGCATACGTGGTATTCTACGCATCTTGCGACTGCTGGGACTTACCCACATGTCGTATTTTTGATAAAAAGGTTTATTCATAATTTATTAAGTCAAATATTGTAGCGTACTGTGTTTCAGGTTCCATGTGGAATCCTGTTCCCCATACTACCCAAACTTTTCGTTTGTATAGTTTCTTCCACCATACATAACGACCTGTAACAGTCTTAACTGGCCACCATGCAAAAACTTCGTGCCACGGATAGCAGTCGCATCCGTTAGTTATAATTGTATATTCCATTACCACTTTAACAACCACATGGTTTCTTGTTTTGGATCATCAAACTGTAATCTCAAATCTATTTTCATCTTTTCTAAATTGTAGTAGGGTTCTACACGATACGGACCAGGATATCGAATCTGCATGTATTTTTCTGTCCGAGCGATAATATCTGCTTCAGTGAGAGTTTTACTACGTTCTGACACACCATTAATACCGTTACCTAATCTACGCAGGTATGATTTCCAAGTATCCCCTGCACCAGCTATTGGGGAATATCCTTCGTCAATAGTCATGCATCACTCCAACGTAACACAAACATCATAGCATCTTTGCTATTCTTGAAGTAGTAGACATTTTCAGTATCTGTCCAACCATAGCGCCATCGATATTTTTTACTTCGGCCTCCTGGACCAAAGTGCTTGGCACACCAATCTCGTAGTTCACAATGCTCGTCATCTATACGAGCAGGACTAAACTTTACAATGTGCTTGTATTTGCTTTTGCGTTCTTGCGTAATCATGAGTTCCACCTTAGAACAAACCAATCACGATCTTTAACATCACGGAACCAAAACTTGCGATTATTCATATACCAACGATGTCCTGGCTTGGGTGCTTTCTTTTCGCCCCACATGTGATCTCCTACCGAGCCGTATGTGTCAAGGCACCACTCTTCCATGTCAGGCCAAAACCCACCAATGGGTTCAACTGTATAGTACCGAGCCCCATAGACTGTACCAACATCACAAATTAGTGCTTCAATAGGTTTAACCATAACATCATTCCACAGTCTTTGAAATGCCTGTGACGATAGTGTAGTTTTGCCTGCGTTGCGTCCTGTGACTTGTACCATGCCGCGTCCTTTAAATTTAGTCATTTGTTCTATTAATTCTTGTTGCCATTTATACATTACAGCCACCTTAGGGCAAACCAGTTAGCATCTTCTTCATGCTCAAATACCCAAACAAGACCCATTGTTTCAAAATGTCCTTTGACATTAATTTTAGTCCATTCGTCAACAGCACGACTATCTTCCATAGTCATAGGACTTAAAATAATTTTACGCCAACCTAGTTCACACAACATGCTTGTTAAGATTTCAAAGTCTATTTCACTGCACAACTTCTTAGACATTTCATTAATTACTTCATCTTCTAAGTTATTCATCTTTAGGCTCCGGCTTTGGAATATGGTCTGCCCAACGAAGAATAAACCATTCTCTGTGTGCTTCCTTTTTAAAACTCCAAAGACGATCTGTCATGCTCATGCCTACCCCTTCTGCTTCAGCCCATGCTTGCATTTCTTTTAGCAGATCCTCTGGTAGTTCACCGCGTTCAAAACTAAGTCCAGGAAGCCTGAATGGTCCTACTTCACAATTTTCCATCTTGTTTTCCAATCAGCTCACTAAACTTTAACAAAAACATTGTACGCTTTCTTTCACTGTAAAAATCTAGATGTATTTGAAATTCAGTGTATCCAAAATTCAAATCATCTCCAAGTGTTGCAGGCTTGTCTATCCATGCTTTGTGTTCGCGTACAGTAAATCCTAGAACACGTTTCATTTTATCTCTAATCATGAACACTGTCTTAGGATGCTCTTCTTGCAGCATCTTTCTAATAGTTTTCCATTGATCAGTTGTTAGTACTACGGGTCGCATTGGCTAGTTCTTTATATCCTGCCCAACTAGGATGTATAGCATCCTTTTGTAGTCGGTTGGTTTTGATAATGATGTCGCCACGACTGCGAGCAATTATTTCAACAACATCATTGACATCGGGTTTGCAAAACTTATCATTACAAGGAGGCAAAATCCAAAAGACACGTTCAGCCGTAACGTTGGCCCGCATACGACTCAATTCTCGGAATGTGTGTACACCTTTGTGATCGTTAGTACCTAGACTAATAATGACACTGGGACTGGCAATTACTTTTTCTCCATACTTTTTATTCCATTGCCATGTGTTGATGCCGCCCTGGGCATAGGCAACACATTCTGGACGTTGTTGTGCAACTCCAACTGCAATACTATCTCCTAGTATTAGGCATTCAAGCATTATTGTGCTCCTTCATCGGTATAAACATAATAGCGGCTTTCTGCATAGTTCCAGTGTCGATTGTCATAAAAATTACAATTTAAACTGTAGCCAAATAAACTAATTTCACATTCGAGTCCTGCATGATCACATCGTGTAGTCAACTTTAAATTGAAACCTAGGACAGTTGAATCTTTCATCAACTGAACTTCCCAGAATTTATATTTAAAAGGAGTGCCTCCTGCTGTGAACCAAACAGTATCAAATCGATCTGGCCACCATGGATTATCCAGTTGAAGTCTTAGATTTATCATAAGGACATGATCCTAGCAATTACTGCCTTCGCATCATCAAACTCACCACGAGCCAAACGCTTTTCAATCTGTGCTTCGTATTGCTCACGAAGGTTGCGAAGATACGGCCGCATGTTATCTGTTGCATAAGTCTGTGTCCAACGTATTGTATATAAGTGTCTTGGTTCCATTATTTCTTCTCCCATTCAACTAGTGTTACAGATCCGCCTTGTCGCTTGACTTTGAGGGCAAAGTCTTCAATCATAGGAACAATACGCTCAGGATCGCCTCCTGCAAGTCCCATGCCAATTAAAGGAAGTCCAATGCGCCAACGTCCAAATCGCAACTGTATTCGATCCAAAGCTCTTTGAAAAGCAGTATATTCAAATACATCTTGATCAGCAGCAAGAGCCATACTGTACTGTGTATAGACATTGAGTATGACCAATCTTCCACTCATGCCTATAGTATAGGTGCCCAGCTTGCCTGCATCGCCCTTGACTGTTTCTTGATCTGCCAAATTGGCATCTGGATAACGATCTGCTATTTGTCTAGCAACACCGGCGCCCATGACACAGAAACAGTTACAGCCGTGCATAATAATGTCAAACTCACCAGCATCTGCTAGATCTAATAAATCACCTTTTATAATATTCATTGTTTAACTCCAAAATGTTATACAACCATCCATACCAAGGCCAAATAGGTCAAACTATGAGCCAATTGATCTGCGCCAAGCCATGCCCAAAATTGTGGCTGTTCAATGGTATAGCTCCATCGACGATTAATGTTCATCTTGGCCCAGTCAATATGATAGTGTAGTGCAAAGTCTATCACACCCAACATTATGGCCATCAAGGGATCTGATAGAAATAGCCAAAATACCAAAGCAGTACCCAAGCCATGTTTAATACTGTGCATGACTCCATGGGCATTGCCATATGTGCCTTTGCCTGCTACTTCTTCTGCTGACTGATTAACAAAGTCAATGTACCAATGCTTGACAAACAATAGGGCCAACAGGATAAAAATGCTGTCAAACATCTGTTCTCCTTACTTGGTGTTGATATTCACGCTTGAGCCAATACTTGTACTTGTTGAAGTAGTGTTCGACGTCATAGTTTACTTGAATACCTAGGCCGTCTAGCTCGTCTTTATGTTCCATCCAACGTTCCTGTAGCCACGAACGAAAGTCTTTTATTCTGCGGTGAGTTGTTGCCATGTCAGTTCCTTTCCCTGTACGTGTGCTACACACTTGACGTAGCCATTGCTGACTGCCCATTCAATCTGTTCTCTAATGTGCCTAGGACAACCCTGCTGGATCTGCAGCATAGCACGGGGATACTGCACAAAACCATCGTCTAGCATGAAACCAGGTTCACCCTGTCGCACAGTACGAATATCGCGTTTGGTTGCTGTTGAAAACATAGAGACTCTCTTGATTAAGATACTGCTAGTGTACAGTCATTGACTTCGTCTGTCAACTGATTCGATTATGATGTCGCTCCAGCGTAGACAAAATAGGGTAGCATGTTTTGGATTGCGGATATTGACACTCCACCAAGGGTCCTGCCTGCCGCCTTCGTGTATGAACCAATCCCGGTACTTTTCGCCCATGTAGTCTGCACACCACTGGTACAGTTGTTCTCGTTGGGCGTGATCCTTTTGGATTCTGTAGTAGCTGAAGTTGGCCAAATACTCCTGTACTATCCGAGCAAAGTCTGGATCCTGCTCACCCGGAAGTTTGGACGTCGCTGACAGGATCGTTCTCCACAAAGCGAGCTAGTAGCTCAAAGTTTTCTTCAGCACGTTTGACTGCTTCAAGAGCCCGCATAAGTGCTGGATTGTTCTGTGCTAGGGTCATGCGATTCAGGGCCATGGTGCGCTGAGCCCTTGCCCAACTTAATAGATCCTGTGTTTCCTGATCCAAGCTGGCGGTGGCATAGCTGGTGTTCATGGTGATCCAACTTGTGCCATCGTAGACCTGCATGTCTGAACCCCATATGCGAATCATGCCCTGTAAGGGGTTATTGGTGTTTTGATTAATATAGGGCACTGACGTATTGCCTGCTGATACTGTTATACCCTGTGTGCCCATAAGTCCTTTTATCATTGTCTAAGTCCTCGAATATCTTGGTAGCTGACACGTATGACATTGTGGTGCCAGACTCCTTCAGCTTTTAAGGGCAAGTCCAGGTGTATGCTCACCATAGGGCCCTCGTCATAGTTGCGTAGGTTATCACAACCCACAGTACCCACCCAGGGTACACCCTTATAGGTACCCTCTACCCTTTCACCTATCGCATACCGAGGCTCGGGCCTATTGGCTGCAAAGTATTCTGCTAGGGTCATGCCAGTTCCTGTTCCAGGGCTTCAACGTGCTTACACTTACCCCTGAAGGTAAAACCCTGACAGGTACACTTTGAACCACCTGGCCCTGCACTAACTTCATAACTAGCACCTTTGGACCCAGCAACGATCCTAGTAATACTCGTGTTCAAACCTTCCGTATATGTATAGGGTTTACCATCTATCTCACGAATGTTCCGACGCTGTATAATACGCAGACCCACTGAATCAAGAGTGCGAATAGCCAGCTCATGTGGCCCAGCCCATTTAACACTACAAGGCTCACCCTCATAGTAATGGAACTGCTCAACATCAAAGAAGTAGGCATCCCGGCGGTCGTATTGTGTATTATATACAGTAAGTTTCATGAATAGACTCCTGGTAGTTTTGGTTTAATTATAGCACTAAATGAGCGGCCAGTCAAGTCCAAAACACCCGCAGAGCGGCAGCGCAGATTTTTTAGCCGCAAAGCGGTGCGCGAAAATTTTTGATGCGCCCTTGTAGTAGTGCCAAATCCATTCGTTTAGCCCGCCGAGCAACCGTCAGTCTAAACTCTGGGTCTAGACTGTAAATACACTATACAACTGGAGATCGACTATGGAACTTAAAACAATTTGGGCTTGGAGCCCTAGCCTAAATGAATGGCACAGACAGTTTGATTTGGCCAACGTACATGCTGACTTAACTGACATAGCAGCACAACAGGCCGCTGACAGCTTTGCCTATATATGCAACAGAGATCACAAGAGTCATGCTACAGACTGGGTTGGCATAGTGAAAACTGAGCAAGTGGGCGTGACAACCATTCCAGGATACATTGGCCACACAGGTGCTTAAAAAGGCTGTATGGCTCGAGCTGAACAGGTAGTAAATCTAGTACAGAACGTACTGGCAGTGAGCCACGAAATACACCCTAACTACACACACGCAGAACACATGGCTTGGGCACTAGGTATACTGGCTAATACAGTATTGGAAAAGAACTATATGGACAATGTAGTATTTGCCCGATTGCATGAACAGCTAAATCAACTGACTAAAAGCCGTAAGTTTCCCACACGTTTTTAATTAATCTAGACTACGCATAACACTAATAGCTCGCTCAAACTCCTCTAGTGTGGGCTGAGTAAGTCGCATAAGCGTCTGTCCAGTATGCTCATTGTACACACATATTTGGAAGCTGAGTTCCTGCATGGGCTGTACAATCAACAGCTGATTATGGTTGTGTTCACATATTTTATATACAGTGAAAGCATTCATTGTTTGGGTATCCTATTGTTAGAACTACTGCCTTATGCTAGTATCAACAGCGACTAGAGTTCATACAACGTACACAGTATAAGCTCAGGTTATGGGCGGAACCTAATAAAACGGTTAAACTACCGAGTATATAAGGAGACCCCGCTGCGTGTAAGTACTCAAACTTCACACATACCAATCTTCATGCGGACAAGCTACTAGTGTGGGATCTATTATGAGCGCAAAGTCTACATGTGTAGAGGGAATGTAGAACAGCATGTAGGCGATATGGTCTGACATCCATCCTTTACCATATATAAGGCGCCAAATGGCTTCACGATGGGCTGGATCATTAGAACGATAACATTGGACTAGCATATAGTGTATTTAATGGGCTAGTAATATAGAGACCCCGCTGCGCTGTCTAGGGTGTAGAGGCGGTTTTGATATGTGTATAGGGCAAAGGCCCCGCTGCGAGGGAGTGGGGGTAACCATTTTAACTATGCCCATTTTGACCTACCATCTCTATTCTAGAAAAGCCATGCCGGCACCAT
>JACCEE012091474.1_pt1 | contig 15982 bp, 19 predicted proteins | sample 7449931 | NCBI WGS metagenome assembly JACCEE01 (sample SAMN15323457, study PRJNA562643) | freshwater metagenome | isolation source: river surface water | place: USA:Blue River Watershed | collected 2017-08-19 | reverse complement strand
TGTTGTACAGGCCAGCATTGATATCGGCGACCTCAACGCCCCTGGCCTGCCACATGGCCGCATTAGCCTGGAGTTGCTCCGCCTCAGCCACTAAGGCAGCTCCAGCCGTGAAACCGGTAGAGGAGGATAGTGCCGCGAAAGAATCAGAGGCCTCTTTTGATAACTGGCCAATCGCTCCAGCAGCTTCTGTTGCCGCGTAAGTCTGTTTTTTTATTTTATCTGAAGTTTCACTTATCGAGGCCCCTTTCCCGGTCTCTGCGTTTACCCAGACCCCCACCGCCTCATCGTACTTTATCGCGCCATCAGCGGCAAGTTTATCAAATTCCTCAAATGATTTTATATTTATACCTACAGCGGCTGAAACTTCAGATAGTGCCTTGCTCGACGCTTCTCCTATTGAGGCGGCACTGGCCCTGGACGCTTCAAGTTCCTCTCCAAGGCCAGTGGCGGAAATGGCAGCTTGATCAATAAGGTCTTTCGCGCTACCAAAGGCTGTAGACGATGCATCAAAAAAAGAATTTGTAGCATCATCAGTTATCCCTATGGTATCTGTTACTTCTTCTAATACAGAAATTACGCCAGTAAAAGCTCCAGCTGTCGCAGAAATGCCAGCCCCAGCAGTTTTTACAGATGCAGATATTAAATCAATAGCATCTCCTGTGTATTTTGCGGCATTCGCCACAGCTATCAAGCCAGGCTCAAACTCTTTTACCAGCTTTAACGCCGCCACCTCAATCTCAGACGAAGCAATACGCAGAGATCCACCGAGACCAGACTCCATCCTCTCTGAAGTTGCGTCTAAAGTTCCGCCGGAGTTTTCTATCTCAGCAGACAGTGACTTAATGGCTGCACTGCCTTTATTTACAAGAGCAGCGAGTGTTGGGCCTGATTCTTTACCAAATAGCCGCATCACCTCTGATCCTGACGCTCCTGCTGCTTCAAGCTGTGCTATTATCTCTCCCCATCCGACAAAGTTTCCTTGTGCATTTTTAACCTGCAATCCAAGCCCGCCGATCCGCTGGTTTAAAACGGCAATGGCTTCCGCTGACTGGCCTACTGGATTGTAAAGATCAGCCATAGCACTCTTCAGGGCTGCACCAGCAGTGCTTGCGTCAATATATGCATTGCGCGTAAGGCCGGTAGCTGCAAGCATATCATTCACGTCAGCCCCAAATGTTCCAGAGACCGAGCCGATCTGCTTTATTGCCTCGCCATACTCAAGCACTCCCATGGCTGTCGCCTGGCTTCCCTTGAGTAACTTGTCAAGCAATGCCGGGAGAGCTTCTACCCCCTCACCAAATGAGTTCATTAAACCGAGAGCTACGGCAGCAGACTCGCCAAGAGAAATGTTTTCCGCACTGGCAAGTTTGACGGTACCAGGAAGGGCAGCAATAGCTTCCTTGGCTGTTAAGCCCTGTTGAACCAGGGCTTGCAGGCCCTCTTCCAGCTCGCGCGGGCGGGCCGCCCCCACCTGAAGAGCGGCCCGCTCGAGAGCTTTCATTTCACTCTCAGTGGCGGTAGCGGTCGAACCTACTTTACGCAGGCGGTCATCAAAATCCGCAAAGAGAGAAATACCATCATATATCTTATCAGCACCAAAGGCCAACCCGAGCGCACTGGCAATATCAGAAGAAGCAGACTCAAACGAGGCGGCTATGCCTTTGGCTGCCTTGTCAGTATCAGCCTGCATGCTTTTGACGGCAGAGTTGAACTTGGTAGTGTCTCCGCTGAAAAGTATCTTGATTTCGTCTTTCATTTCCCTCTAACCTTGTTTTTTTTGGCAGCCGCTTTAGCCAAGAAAACAGAACCTCTATACATCGGGATCATCTCAAACAAGACAATGTCTATATCACAATCATAGCATCCTATCCTCTTTGCCACAGCTTCTACCTCTATAACTGAGGTAATTGCGCTGTCACTGATCACGCCCATTTTAAGCAGGAGTACAAAAAGCTCTATACTCCTGCTTATCTGACTATAGTCAGCCTTTGGATTGTCGATACACTTTTCGCAGTCACCCCCACCAAGAAGCTGGCATGGGTTGCATTTTTCGCCAGTAACCTTCCCGCTCTCTATTTCTCTTCTTGTCCTGGAGAGCCAGCTACTAACTTTTTTCCACGCTTAATTCTCCTTGCCTTGAAGACTGCATTAGCAGCATAAGCTACGTTGAATGCATGTTCAAAGCATTCATCATAGTACTTTGACTTCTCGACCTTGTCGCACGCTTTCCCTTCTGTGTGCTCCCAGGAGATGCACGAATCGACAAAGAACGATTTGTAGAAATCATAAACTGCTGATGCCGTCATGCTCCTGCCGTCAGGAGAAGGAAACTTGATACATGCTGCCGTTTTATGAGCTTCCATCACGACAGGGCTAACTTCTGAAAAAACAAACCCGCCAATGCTAAAGGTCTCTTGCGAATACATATTTGCACCAAAGTTAATCACTTTTACTTGACCGTTAAAGAGAATTCATCTTCCATTTCGGTAGGCTCAACAACTCCATCAACACTGAAAGAGAACAAGTCTCCATCAGGACTGACGGTTGGAGACCCGAACATCACGGAAGGCATCAAGAGCGTAACGGTAGGAACAGTAATGCTGTCTGTCAGTGAAACAGCAGTTCTTTCCGAATTTGTCGCCAAATACTCGAAATCAAGGGTTTGATCCTTGAAATATCCAGACAGAGACAACATACACTCTCGCTGGCCAAGGGTATACGATTCAGGAAACCCAGATGATGTTTTCTCCTTATCGGCCCAAGTTACTGGCATTTTAGAAGAAAATTCAAGAGTTGAAACCGCAGCAAAGTCTCCGCCAATACTGAGAGAAAGAGCCTTGGCCTTCACTGCTGTCTCTACCTCCACAGTTGATGCCGGGAAGAAAGGAACCATCCACATACCAGTTAGACCATCAGTGAAGGCCGGAGAGACATAGCATTTGACATCTGCTCCTGCCGCGCCACCGGTATACAGGCCGGTTCCGCCGCCAGTGAAATCTCCTGTAATAACGTATCCGGCACCGCCATTGTCATAGGTGGTCAAACCGTCGGCTGAAAAGAATTTAACCTTGTGTTTTCCGCCCTGGTGGGGAGTACCGGCAGCAAAAACCACAGAACCATCTCCATACAGGCCAGCGTTATAGTCAGCTGATAGCCGGCATGAAGTCATCTGGCTGCGTGCTGAGAACTGGCCAGACACAGTGCAGATAATCGTGCATTCAGTCTGTGGGTCATATTTAAGTGTGAACTCGTTAAAAACGCATCGATGCAGAAGACACGCGGAGTTGCCATAGTCAATCCAGATGTCATAAGTCTCATTGGTGAATGACGGCTCATAAGAGACGTTATCACCAGCTGTAACAGTTACTTTCCCAATTGCACCCTCAAGAACATTCCCCTCTACTGGCTGGCTACCAGGCGCGACTGGGTAATGAAGGAGAAAACCAAAACTGAACGTTCCAGGTTTTATTGGGAGAGTGCAGCCGGCCATTTTGCTTCGCGTCTTGTAATGCTCTGGATTAGAAGACAACTCCTGTGTTTGCTCATGACTAATAAACTCAGTCCAAGGCAACCAATCAGATGCAGTTGGGTAAACTGGGGTTCCAAAGGCACTGCTCTTGACTACAGCAATACTGCCGGACTGCAACTCCGAGATTCTTACAGTTCTTTCCTTGAATTCAGACATTTAGAAGACCCCCCTTAAGTTTGGTTAATTAAAGCATGACAACTATTAGCCAATGCTTTGTTTATTTTACCAGCTCAAACGTTGACCTCTTGGCCCTATAAACAACAGACAACGAAAAAGACACGTGATTCATTCTTGTCTCTGCTTGGCTTGCGCCAAAAGTTATATTTAAGTCATCAAGCTGCCCGCATATCATATCGTTAAAATCATCGTCATTAACCAGCTCGTCATAAGCGTACATCGCGTTGCTGATCGATCTCCCGAGGTCATCAGAAACAAAAGATGCCGTGAAAGAGAGCCTCCTGGTCAGAATGTCCTCTGACCGGCCAATCCCACGTTCTATTTGTGATTCAGGAATATCTCCTGTAGGGAACAGGAAGCACACTGCTGCCCTTCCGTCAATAGATACAGGATATGGGTTTGAGATATAAACGGCACCTATATCCTCAGAAGAAGCGGTGAACAATGCTCCTACTCTTGTCAGTAACTCATTTATGGCAACCATTTTATTTTTCCTCAATTGTTATTAAGCACTGATCAATACTTGACCAGTAAACGCTTTTTGGAACACTATACTCAATTCCAGTTTTAATCCTTGTAATCGTGTCACCAAAAAGTACAGTTTCAGCACTACTGCCTCTCATTGCCATTATTACCGGTATATACGATTCTATACTTGCCCCGTCTCCATTCTCCCATAGCTCTGTCTTATACGAAAATATGCCGTTAAAAGAAAGTCCGCTGCTCTCTACTACAAACTCTTCCCCAAAATCAACAAGAAAAACATTCAGGTTTTCTATCATTGATCCCCTCCCACTATTCAAGCCCTGCCTGATAATGGCAGGGCTTTTTTTTAGGTTTCTTACGCCCCAGTTACCAGCTGGATACGGGCAATCCGCTCATAACGCCAGTTCTCGATACCAGAAGACTGCGTAAAGATGAACTCACCCATCCCCGTCTTCTTGGCCTGATCTGATTCGATGCCAAGAACCTGCATATCCTCATACTCACGCTGAAGAATCAGAGGCTTAAAATTGCTGTCCGTAGCAGCAACAAAAATTTCAGAAGCTGACAGGGCCGGGTCAAGCGAGTACGCGACGTTGGTTCCGTCTACTCTGCCGCGCTGCTCAGTTCCAAGCGTTGATTTTAAGGCCTCAACGATGTTTACGGAAGAGAACAGGCCGTTGGCCGCCTTCAGATACTTGAAAGGCATAACAACGCGATACTGCTGCAAACCGCGATTAAGAAAGTCCTCACCTTCACGCTGCGCCTGGATAAGTACCATTGCATCAGCAACAGCAGAAAGCAATTCATCTTCGGTAGGCGCGAGAGGATTGGCAACATCAGCCTCTGCTGTATTTGGCCCAGTCACGTGGTCTACACTAAAGAATGGGAGGTCATCATAAGCCAGGTAGGTTCCGCCATTGGCAAGGGCGTCAACAATCAATCCTGTAAGATGATTGACCCCAGCTTTCACCTGTTCCTGGGCCATACTGGAGACGTAAGCAGCCCCAGAGTTCCGACGCAAAGACGACATCGGGATAGGGACAGACATTTGTTTGCGCTGGTTGCCTACCCTGGTTACGTAGGTTTTAGGCGGAACTCTCTCTCCCTGCATTCCCTCTGGGGCCGCGCGTAGCTGGCCAGAGACCTTTAGCCAGGGATAATCAACGGCCGATCCAGCCGCATCTCGATCAGAAAAATAGGCCAAATCGAGCGCCCATTGTGGCAGGGTGGCATTCCTCAAGTCTTCAATGATTGATTGAACAATCAAGTCAATCCGGTCTTGTGCTTCACTAAAAGTTGGCATTCATCTACCTCATTAGATAATGATTAAATAAGTTACACGTTTTCCGCCGTCAAGAGAAACTACCCTTCCGACCCTTACCCCAGTGGCGTTATTGATTACAGGCAATCCATTTGCATCTGCGTAGAGGTCGCTGCCAATCCCGTCTGTTCCTGGGGTAAAATCAGATACCTCATCAGTAATAAGGCCTAAAACACAGACTGATGCCAACTTGTCACCGTCACCACCATCAATGTTGTCGACCCCGAAAACAGCAGCCCCGACATGAACTAAATCTGTGGCATATGCTGACGCTACGCCAACAGCTGGGTCAGCAAAAAGATGTTGACCAGCAAAAACGACTTCTCCGGCCTTAACAGGAAAAGCGGTGGTTACCTGTACTGCGCCCTTAAAACTCATATCAGCCCCCAATTTTAATTCTGAGTAATTATCCTGTAGGTTATAGTCCCGTTTGCATTTATTGTCATGATCTTGCCAATATTTTGAGGATTAGCCGCAGACATCACCGGGTTGCCGTCCGCGTCCGGGTGAAGATAGCTGCCAAGCCCATGCACCCCAGGCTCGAAGGAGGAGATGAACCCAGTGGCCAAGCCGTCATAACATACGACCACTTTTGCGTCTCCATCTTTACCTGCCGAATTGTCAACATCAAACAAAGCGATTCCGACATGATCCCCCCAGTCCGGCGACGACCTTGCCGCGCCGACAAGCGCATCAGCATAAACATGGGTTCCAGCACGAATAACCTCCCCGGCCTCTACCGGGTAGGAAACCGTCATCAACACGTCTCCAGTTAGTTTCATTTTATCTGCCTCATCACATTAGACAAACCAATAGAGCGATGTCTCAACGCTATCATTATAGCATAGCTATGATAACATCGCACTATATTACCAATTATCTGCCGTTTTTTCTCGCCTTCATACTCATCATACATTCGGCGTATTTTTTAGCGCCGTGCCGGTAAAGAATTCTGATAGTTGGATCCGAATTATATTCAGACACGTACTTTGAGAATTCATCCGGCTCAATAGCAGCACCGTCGACCTCATGCGTGGCCACTGGGACTTCATTTACAAAGCTGCACTTTTCCCCAACGCTCTTGGCTACAGACAAGACGAAGTCGACATCACTAATTTTTCCATCCGAATAATCCCGGATCGTTTCGTCTTCAGCATATTTCGCCAGCATCATGATGCGTTGACTAACCCTCTTGTCCTCGACAACCATGGGGTGATCAGTCTTTTCTCCTGCATCCTGTTCCTGTTTCTGTTCCGATTCCGGTTCCATGTCTTTCGGCTCATCGCCTGCGCAACCATCATCGCCGGGAGGAACTAATTCTCCACCGGCAGCACATAGCGTCTTTCCAGCCATAATAGCAGGTTCGGTAGATTCTCCTACAAATCCAATAGCCAGGCCTAAATCAACAGCCTCTTGAGCAGTAAGTAGCCTTTCTGCCTTCATGATCTCCGCCATCTCAGAGGCAGTCTTGCCGAGTGCCTTTGCATGCAGCTCCACCAATTGCGCCTCATATTTCACGGCCTCTTCAGACGCAACGGCCAATTCTTCCGCTGTCAGACGGTAGGCATTAGTCCGCATCCGGTGCAGAAGAACCGATGAGGTCTTTGCTATCCATCTTCTCTCGGCAGGGACGGCCAGGAAAGGTATAATGGCAGCAGATGCCAGATACCCAATCGCATACGCTGACACCTCCCCATTATAGGCGCGAATCACTTCAGCCAGCGCCCCAGCCGCAACTGGATCACCACCATTGGAATCAAAATAAAGTTCCAAGCTACTCGGCTTATTCACTTCAAGAGAGTAAGATAAATAGCTGGAAAGCCAGTTATCAAAGATATACCCGCTGATGTAGAATTTCATTTTTGCTCACCCCTTGCGTCGTTGATTCTTTTCTCATTCGCAGCTTCTATCAACCGCTGCGCAAAAACCTCTTGGTAATCAAGCCCCCTTGACGCGCACAACTGTTCCTGCGTCAATGCACCTGTCTGCACATCAAGAGCATCGGCCCTTGATTGCATCAATGGATTTATGGCCCCCTTTGCTGGCCAGGCAATTTGCAGCCTGCAGAATTGCCTTTTTATGGCATCACTGGAAAAGAACCCGTCCGCCTTCATTTCCCCAGAGGCAACCTTCTCAGAGATGAACATGGTATACAGCTCTGAAATAAGGTAGTTTATTGACGATCTATCAGTTTCGTACCTCTTCACGTTTTTGTTCTCTGCTGCCATACTCCCAGAATATGACCCGCCAAAGATCATCCTGGCTACCTCTGGCGTTGTTCCAGTTGCCGCGCAAATTTCATTTATCATTGCAATAGCAAAATCTGGATACTGTACGGCGGCATTAGACAGATTAAATGGGGTTATCTTCTCATTGCCGCGCAATGTCAGAAAGGTGCCATTTCCTATTCTCTGATATTTAATCGGCCCTGACGCTTCGCTTTCCTGGCCAAGAAGAAAGCTGTCAGTGTCCTCATCAGCCCCGCCAATGGCCCCAACAATATTGTTTTCGGAAGCAACCTTAGATAATGCCGCCCTTCTATATTCATCAACAATATTTATCTCATCAATGACATTGGCAATTAGCGGCAGTCCGCGCTTAAACCCTGATCCATAGAAATTAGGAGACGGAAGTTTAACGTAGTAGAGAAGCCTACTTCCACGGCTATCATAGACTTTTGCATCTCGCCATAACGGCATATTGTCTTTTCTGATAGCATAGGAGATAGAAATTGCCCTTCCGTATTTATTGTAAGTTATGCCATTTATGGTGTACCCGCCATTTTGCGCATAATCCTTGTTACACACTGATGAGCCAGGTATAATCCTCCAACACAAACCGCTTCCGGTTGTTTTTTTCTTCTCCTCGTCATACATCAGCTTAACAAAGCAGTCGCCGTCAAAGATGCATGTTGAGACAATATCCCATAGATCATCAACAAACAAGTTGAGACCATTTACATTCACAGGTGATGACAGGAAGTGCTGAAATTCATAGTTCGCAGCATTCTTCCATTTGGCATATTCGTCTTGATTTTTAAAAATTGACATTGGAGGCGTAGGGATTGGATTTATCCCGTTACCTATCGCGTCTAATATTCTGGCATTGCAAATCATCGGCCCGATGGTACCGCTCATTGCCGCCCGTCTTGATGCGGCCCTGATCCGGCGTAAATCGGAATCACCATAAGTCTTGCCTCCAGTAACGTCGTGGGAATCCCTGCTTATGGTGTAGACATGGCTACCATACGGATCAGCCAATGCGTATGAAGCCTTCTTAGTTTTACCAGCCACCGGGAGACCTTCGCTGTCTACTGAATTCCAAAATTCCATTATTCACCCACCAGGCACCAGTCTTATTACGCTTCTACTTTGTGAATTCCTTGCCTTTTTATCAGCATACTTTGCCAGGGAGAGAAGGCTTTGAATATCGCTATTCTTCACCTGCCGTTTGGTATCCCCCTCCTCTATGGAATACTCTTCAACAGTCTCGCCGGCTGCCCTTTTCCTTAGAGACTCTTGCACCAAATCAGCAATCTCAATCATAAAACCTCCTCGTGTTTATTAGATTTCAATATACCATGAAAATAAAACGATAGCAGCACAAAAAAAAATTATTCAGAACGAGATGCATTAGCAAGAATAGAGGCCGCATAGGCATAGACGGTGCAGTCGAGAGCTTCAACGCGCTGCCCAGAGGTAATTGGCTCATATTTCACTCTTGTCACTCCATTATCTCTATGAACAACTCTGCGCTCCCCAAAGAACTGCTTTATAAATTCATCTGAAACATTCCTGAAAAGGTGAAAACCTCCTTCTACATCCTTTTTAATGATTGCCTTCCTGAACAGAATATCCTTAATCGCTACTTGGTTTACGTGGTGGCATTTAGCCCTCGGGTTAGGGGTCTCTCCATACCACTTCATGTAGTGAACAGACGGGCCTTTCCCGACACCCTTACAAGTCCTGAATGCCCTCTTCATTATCCCCTCGGCACGCTCGCCTTTAAGGTGGGCCTGTGACCAGGCCCTCACTGCATTGGTCTTGTTTCCATCACCCTCATCCATAAGCGCGAAAACTATAGGAATCCTTTTTCCGTCCCTTCTTTTATAGATATCGAATAATACACCATTAACGTCGTCAACGGTCTTCCCCGTAGAGATATCACCATCAACAACTTCATGTCTAACTATCCAGATGTCTTTTTTTGTTTTTGAGGTACCAATAACAACAATCTCGACACGTTGATTTATGCCAGTCTGAATATCAAGCCCTGCGGTTAAAGTGTCTATTTCGTCAGGAAGTGACTGATAGTCAAAATCTTCAATCTTGCCGTCAAAGACAGAGGGTGAGAATCTTGCCCCACTCTCCTTTGTTGTCCTGGCCAGACACTGATTGATAAAGGTCACTAACTTACCTCTGTCACCTAAGGCCGCAGCATTATTAGCCTTTATCCAGCCGGTAGCAAGATCAATCCAAGTTTTTGCGTAGCTATAGGCAGACCAAATATACAGGCCAACACTATGTACCCTGCGCAAATACCCTTCTCCGCACTTAAAGAATGAATCGGTGCAATCATCATACCAGATTTTCTTGTCATCAGTCATCCAAACGCCGTCTTCGTCAGCTTTAGAATAATGGTGATACTCAATTTTTCCCATGCAAGCGACGCATTCAAACCAAGCCGAAACCGCAGAATTGCCGTCTTTTGACTTTTCGTATTTGAAGTTCTCCCACTGCAAATGTTGCAGCTCCTCACAATGCGGACAAGGGATAAATCTCATCAATTTTATATCTGTCGCGTTGAACTCTTTTTCTATTATTGATGCACCCTCAACGGTACACGTTGAGCCGAGAATGCACTTTTTCCACGGAGACTGCTCGTTTCGCCCTTCCATCAACTCGATAACATCGCCCTCACCGCCAACCTCGGCCTCGAATGCATCAACCTCATCCCCTATGACGCAGTCAACGGTTATCTGTCTAAAGTTGCTGCTTGACTTTGCGCCGTTAAAGTAGATAAGCGATCCGTTCAGGTTTATCTGGTCAATAGTGCGGTCTGGGTTGCGCTTGTCATGCGATCCTTTTAAGGCATCTCTAAAAACTTTGACATAGTCAAAAAGCGGTATAATCTCTGTTTTATAGAATCGGCGCGAATCACTCTCAACTGGGTGCCAGATTCCTATCTTCTGCTTGCGGTCAACGCCAAGACATACCGTGGCGGCTACAAGGCACTTTGTGTATCCGATCCGCTTCGGCTTGAACACCACCACCTTATAGACGGAGGTGCCAGCAAATAAGCTGATAAACCCCCTCTGATAGGGATAAGAAGTCCATCGCCCAGAAATACCGCTCGATTCTGGCGGCAGATAAAAGTTCTCATCGGCAAATTTCCACGGAGTCTTTGGAACGGTGATCCTCAATCTACTTAAGGATGAAATGACCTGCTCCATTGCCACCGGCGATAGCTTCATTCCTTACCCCCTCCAAAAGTCTCTATAGCCCTATTTATCGCCTTCGCCACCTCTGACTGTATTGATTCGAGGGCAGCGGGCGGAAGGTCTGGCCAGGCCCTCAATGCCACGAAATGAAGGGTTGCCACAACGGGAAGTATTTCGCTGACGACAAGGTCAATCGCTTCAGCCACCTCTTCCTTCCTTACCAGCAGCCCCTCAGCAACGTCATTTTCTCTTTTTTCCTTGCGCCACTTCTCCTTTAAAAGGAGAAGCTGAAAATTACCAACAGGGACTTCATTCCCAGATTCACCTTCAGGCTGAAGGTCGCCGTCTGCATTATAATCATCAACAAGTCTCTTTTCATTTACCCTATTATTCGATGATCGTGGTCTAACAGCGTCAATGTATCTCCTGACCGAAGCGAAGAGGTTCATCCTCTTGTCATCCTCAGGCTTTGGCAGGATTCCCTTTTGGATCAAATTTGTTATATACGGCTGAGATACCCCTAAAATCTTTGACAACACAGTGCGCGTTACGCTGTATTTCATCAAAGTTTGCTCTTCCATCTCCCAATCATGCATGATGCTTAACCAGTTTTATTTTTTCCTCATATATAGAGATAGACCTGGATGGCGAAATTAACCAATCTGGACATTATGCTCCAACAGAACCTAAATTAAATACTCACTTAATAGCAGCAGAAGAGCTTTTTATCGCATTTGCAAGTAAGCTGCCAAGTCTTGCCTTGTACCTCCTGCGTCTACTCCAGACAGCAAGGATATACATGTCCTTGCCAATAATTTCAGCAACAACGTCGTTTCCTTTCTTTGTCTTAAACTTGACCACCTTCTTGTATTTCTTTCCACGCTTCCATGACTTACTTGCGTTACGTGGAAGGTTTCCGTGTTTGTCTACTGTCCACGATGTTGGTATAGGCTTGACGCTTGTTGACACTCCACCAGTTATTAACATGCTCAGGTATTTAGCCTGGATATCCTTTATCATGACTACGCTATAGAGTTTACTTGGGCTTGCTTTGCTACGATATACAGCATTTGCCGTGAAAGGGGTAGGATTATCAATCCTTGTCTCTATATCTTTGCGCATAGACTCAGCGGCAGCAACAGCAGCAGCATTCAACACGACTGCCTGTTGTTGCTTTATCTGTGCCATTCGTTTGCCAATGATGTCATTAACGCTTGACTGGAGCTTGACCTTGATCATAATGAGACAATCATACCATGAGGCAAACCAGAGTGCAGCAACTAACCTGCGCCCACTGCTATAGTATGGTCGTTCGATGGAGGGCGGATATGTGTTAAGTAAAATTTACTTGACATCACCGAGAAAGATTGGATTTGATTTATCCTACTGACCTGTGGCATGTACCATTCAAATAAAATCATTATATTCGAACAGTTAAAAGCATGGCGAGTTAGCCATGCAATATTTAAAACAGGCATAAATAGTGGCTCACAAAAAAATATCCACTATCAATAACGTCCTACTGACCTGTGGTATACACTACCAAAAATATCTTGGTATATTCAGAGTGTTATGTGCGTACAAGTTGTGCTTTTCCGCTTCCATTAAAAAATGTCTTCCACCGTTTAGCCACTCTCAGGTGGAAAAAAAAATGTCCTACTGACCTGTGGTATATATGCAATATAAAATGGCAATAAACTCTCGCGCTTACGAGATGTAAAATAAACTGTATTTTTCAATCTTAGCCACTTTTCCACTCTTTTTATAGGGGGGTAAAGGTCTCTATGAAAAAGTGGAAAAGTGGCTAAACTAAAAAGAAATATATTTTTATATATATTATAATATATATATATTATTATATATATTTTTTTTAAGAGTACCACAGGTCAGTAGGACTTTTTTTGCCCCCAAAAAGTTGGCTAAAAGTTGGCTAAAAGGTGGAAAAACTGGCTAAGATTTTCGACCGTACCCATATTACATATGTACCACGCTGTACTATGTATTTAATATTCATATGTAAAAACAACGTCAAAGTACCACAGGTCAGTAGGACTTTTTTTTGGAGCCATATTCATCTCTAAATAAGGTCATTCGCTATGGATGTAACTCATTGAGATCGATCATTATCAAGTTCTACTTAGTACCACAGGTCAGTAGGATATAACTGTATCTCAAAATTGGCTGGAACGGTAATTGCATACGAATCACTTTTAAGCCCATTTGTATATATCTTCAAAAATGAAACATTAATTATGTATATGATATGATTGAACGTATAGCTTCATGCAGGTACCACAGGTCAGTAGGAGCACCTACAATATTGTAAACAATAGCTCTAAAGTCGAGTTTGCCTTTTCTTCAAGGCACTGAGTAATAACTACACACCTGAGTAAAAAGTATACAGCAGGTAAACATGCAATTTATTTGTTTTTATTTACATGGCCTGACGATAGTGTATAAAAAGTATCCATTTTGCTGTTTTGTGGTACATTGAGTTGCATGGGCGATACATTAAATATTATGATAATTATTAATCACATAGGTTAAATATTAGCAATTGTATGCATTCTGGCACGATTCCTGCATATAAAAAGGTATAAAGCAAGGGCCGCTGCGAACAGTCAGGGTGGCTGACAGGCGGTTAGAAGGAAACCGGAGAGGTAAGGAAGACAAAAATGGAACGTGGGCAAATAAGCGATGAGGCAGAAAGATTTGCAGTAGCGATCACAGCAACGAGATGTATTCCTGTAGTGGACTTGCCAGACAGCGATAGGCGCAAGCAGGGACTGATTGATGCAGGGTGGAATTCAACATACATGGCTGTGTGCAGAGTGTTTATAGTTTGCGCGTGGTGCAAGGAGGCAGCAATCAGTTTTGCAATGGATAAGATGAAATACGCTATGCCTGATCGTAATTGGCAACAAGTCATGTTCGAAGTAATTGAAGTACCTGAACATGGTGAATATGCTGAAGAAGAGGAGGATAGCAAGCAGAGGGTTAAAGAGGCCAAGAGTTACATGCTTACATTCTAACAGTGTAGCATCAAACAAAGCGCAGTTAAACAACAAACAACGTGGTGAATAAAAATGGCAGATGTCAAGGTTATTGAGCGTAATGAGTGTACGATTGACTACTCGGATAAATCAACGCTAAAGATGAGCTTAGCGCACCTGAACAGCACGATCGGTAAGCTCGAAAAAGACTTGCAGGTCATATCAGACCAGCTGAGCAAGGCTGTTGGCGACGGGAAGAGGGAGAAGAATCCAGAATGGTTTGCGAAGGCAAAACATGCACACAAGAAAAAAACAGAGCTGCTGAGGGAGCTGAACAAACTGGCAGTTGACGCGAATAGTGCTCTTATTCGCGTAATAGATTCTGAGTGCCCGAGTGATAGTGTTGGGTATAAGGTGTATAAGGGTTTTTTTGATGCCGCGAAAGAAGAGCTTGAAGAAATTGTTTTCGAGAAACTGCTTGAAATCGCGGTGAGCGGGGAGAGGAAGAATGAATGACAATGGCAAGGGGAAAGAGAAAAAAGCAAGGATAACCCTTGCGCTTGACGAGAAGTTGCTGTATAAGGTGAGGTTGGCAGCGAAGAGCGAAAGAAGGACTTTGACGGCTGTTGTGTCAATAGCACTAAGTAGGTATATCGAATCCAATCAAGGGGAGACACGATGAGAACAACAAAGGCGGTAGCAAAGAAGTCAACAAAAGTAGTGATGGGCGAATCAACAACGGAAGCCCCTGAGGTAGTAATGAGCGCGGGCGATAAAAAAAACAACGAGAGTGCGTCTAAAGAAATGGCTAATGAATGTTACCCTCAAGGCCAATCGGGAGACTTGAGTAATGACGGCAGGGATGACGGTAGCCATGCTGTAGACAAGGAAATGCCTGAATCTTATGGTTCAGACGGTGACGATGAGCAGGGGCTGGACGAAGGCATGTATCCAGAACACAGAGGTGGCGATAAAAATCATTCTCAAGACGGCATGGATGATATGAGCGACAGTATTGAGGCCCAGGTGGATGGTGGTCAGGAAGGAACGGATAGAGGTATGAACGAGGCATTTGATGCGGTTATTGGCTCGCCGGTAAGCGTTACCAGTGAAACAGAGGAGGCTGCAAAAGAAATGAGTGATAGTAAGGTTAGTTGCGATTCTCGTGAAGGCCTTAAAAGTGCCATTGAAGATTCCTTGCCAGAGCTGACTGATTTACTGATCGAGAACGCGCGGAAGATAGTTGACGAGGTTGCCAACGAAGACTTCAACGTCAGCAGTGCAATTGTAGCCCAGATGATTATGTACTGCTATGATCCAGAGAGCTATGTTGCCGTTGAAATTACCGATTATCAAATAGCCAAAGAAACCCTTGGTGGGCATCCGAAGTATAGTGCTCTCGAGATTATCATGCTGGCAGAGACAGTAAGAATGGCTTGTGTTACTTCCGACTGCCAGATTGAAGATATCTCTGGCAAGCTGCAGGTTTTTACGGTGCGTAAGAAGTACGCCGCTACGCTGAAGAAGGCCAGGAAGGCGAGAACAGCGAAGCGGAAGTAGTAATCTCTAACAAAGCCAGCCGCTTCTTTTTTTCGTAAAGTCGGCTGGCTACAATAAAGGCAAGGCATCGAACCAAAAGGTGGCATTATGGAACTTGGCAAAGCAGAGGCTGTAGAGATCATCGGGGAAATAGACAACTGGCTCAACCGGATAGAGGATGAATCAGTGAGGGGGAGGGTAGAGAGGATGATAGATAGCGTGATGTTTGAATACTATACCGCCGATCCAGTTGTTTTTTTGATGGTCGCAGGAATAATAGCATCAGCTTTTGCTAAAGTTTCTGCAAAGAGCCTGAAATGATTAGATTCACTTCAATCAGTACAGGCGACAGGCAATTGACGAAGATGAGCTGGTGACCTGCGATTCGCACATTGCGCCAAGGGGGCGCAATGATGCATAAGATGTAACAACACCATAGACCTTTGAGGGTAAAATGAGCATCAAAAAGAAGATTAAAGAGGCAGTGACAACAGGGA
>JACCEE011215512.1_pt1 | contig 15985 bp, 21 predicted proteins | sample 7449931 | NCBI WGS metagenome assembly JACCEE01 (sample SAMN15323457, study PRJNA562643) | freshwater metagenome | isolation source: river surface water | place: USA:Blue River Watershed | collected 2017-08-19 | reverse complement strand
GCGGGGAAATCTGGGGAGAAATCGCGGGGGTGTTTCGATGTTAGCGAACTGAATTTGAGAATAAACTCAGCATTTAATTTATTCTTTCCTGAAAAATATTCAGCAAGGGTCGTGGTGGCTAAACCCAATAACGGCGCAGTGTTTACAAGTATTGCGCCCGTCTGTTCTTGGTAATTTTCCCACGTTTTTTTTACCCGTGCCAAGGTTTCGGCACTGAACTCATAATTCATGGGCATTGTGATAATCGCATTTTCCCCGCGTGAATGTGTTGCCCATGCGGGAAAATTCGAGTCAATTTCTTGGGGGTGGATGTCGAAAAACGCGGCAATTTTTAACACGCTTTCCACCGTGCACAAACTCTGAGCGTTGCACAGTTTGCCAAAGTATTGGCTTTTCATGCCCATCGCTTCGGAAGCTTCAGCTAAAGTGCGTACAGGCTTATGGGTTCGCCACAAGATTTTTAGGTATTTTGGCATGTCTTCTGGGGGCGTGTAAATCATTTTAATCATTCAGTAATTTCTCTAAGTCATTCAAAAATCGATATAGATTTTTCCAGGTTGGGATTTTGGAAGGGTCAGGCTGTTTGGTTTTCGGGCTGCTGGCGGCTTTTGAAATCTCGGTACGCGCTGCGGCGGCTAAAGCTTTAACTGCTGCGAGCTTATTTAGCATATTGTCCCGTTCCACATCCATGATATTTATTTGTCCATCATCCTGCACTTTGCCCGTTAGTCCTAACACTAAAACATCGTGCAAAGCTTGCTGTTTTCCCTTCCCTGCAAACAACATTAAAGCCTGCTCGATGTGTTCTTTCTCAAGGGGAAATTTAACCATTTCTTTTCCACTGTCCTTAAGCTTTTGCGTGTAAACCACTTGCCTTTTTTTACTTGTGTAATCAGCCATTTATAAAACTCCAAATTGCGTTAAACCGTTAGTCCTAACGTTAGGACTAACGGTGTTATCGTTGTTAGTATAGCGGGTTTATTGCGTTAGCACTAACGTTAGTGCTAACGGTTTTCAGAGCTTAAAAACTGTGGCTTTTTCTGCCTCTAAAATATCCCGCGTCTCTCATTTCATCATAGGCGTTATCATCGTCAGCATACGAAAATTCACGCTTTCCATTGTTTTCATTCGTGTAGTAAATTCTTTGCCGACTGCGCCCGTAAGGCTTATAAGCTTGCGACTGTTGCACAGGCGTTTCCTGCTCTGCGGGTTTCGTGCAATGCGCTTTTGCATAAGCAGGAATCGACTCATTGCACACTTTTTCATACTGTTCCCGTGTGAGTTGGTCGGTGTGCTGAATGTTGTACGCCGTTTTCATGCGCGTAATAAAATCATTTACATCGGCGGTGTTCACAATGCCGTGTTGTCGCATGATTGCATGTAAACGTGAGACTTGCTTAGTGCTCAGCGTGGGCGTGTAATCCCTTGCCGTGGCTTCTTTGGGCGTTGCGGTTTGCACTGTGTGCACTGTGTGCGTGACTTCACCCTCAAGAATCGATTTCGGCATGTCTTCAATATCTTGCGTGAACACTTCGCTTAAACCCGCACAACGTAGCGTTGCGTCAATCTGTGCGCTTTTGGCTGCCATCTTTAACGCCTTATTCAGATCGCCATTGTCGGCGGCAACTGAACGCGCTCCAATTCCCGCCGCCATTAAATGCCCTTTGTTGTCTCGCAATTCGCAACGAATAATAATCTGCTTAATTTCCACGCCGTTAATTGCTGCGTCTTCATACTTTTCGAGATTCGGAAATTGCACTGATAATCCCAACATTCCGCAGATTTTCTCAGCTCCCGCTTTCCGCAAACTGGGGCGGCTCATGCCGCGTTTGGTTTGAATCGCTCCGAAGTCCATGCCGTCAACAAGTGCTTTTTTCACCCATGCCACAAGCGCGGTTCTGTTGTCGCCACGCCGTTGTAAAGCATCGCTAAACATTGTGACAGGCATGTCTAAGGGATTCGCAACGGTGATAACTGGGGTTGCGGGGGCGGTGTTTACTAATTCGTTCAGTGTTGTCATAATCAAAACCTCTAGTTAATCCCCACCTGCTCCAACAAGTGGGGAAAAAGTTAATTAGAAATTGCTAACAGCCCGTGCTGATTGAATCAATTGCGCGGGCTAAACTCTCCACCGTCTCTTGATAGTGTTTTCTCCATTCCCCCGCTAAATTGATGTAACTCGCCTTAAACGCATTGTCAGCTTTCCTTGCAAGCTGTAAACATTCCTTGTGCTCTCTTCGCGAACTGACCAGATATTTAGCAAGCTCCTTGACGGTTCTTAAAACTCTTTGCTTCTTTGCAGCGTGTTGCTCTTTTTTCCACAACAATTCCAGATCGAGTTCTGCTTGTCGTCTGTCCATTTTAAAACCCCTAAAAGTCATGTAAACATAATTGTTTACAGTTAATATTATATCAAAACAGTAATTAAAAATACAGTAAAAACAAAGGTTTTTTTAAAAAAAAGAAGTGGGCGACCAAACCCAAGCTGACGACCACACCCCGCCTGATTCACAGGGCAACCACACTCCAGCACCCAACGACGGCAACAGGGACGGAGCGAAACCGACGGGAAACACCACCACCCGCAACCCCCGCCCCGCCGCAAGCAACAAAGCGCGGGAAGTGCCAACGGAAGCAGGCGAACTCAAAAAACCAACACAACCCACAGAAGCCGCCGACACCACAGCAGCAGCCCGCACAGCAAGCCGAGCACGCACAGGCACAGCAAGCCCGCCGCCCGCAAGCCACGACACGCAACCGCCCGCCGCTTCAAACGCCGACACAACCCCAACCGCCGAAACGCCACACGCCCCCACCCCGCCCGCCGAAAACGCCGAAAAACAGCGAACCGAACCCACAAACCCACCTGACAAAGCAGCGGAAAGAGCGGCAGAGTCTGCGCCAGTGGCGCAGCCAACAACGAGCGAACCCCCAGAACGCACCAGCGCAGCGCACACCCGAGCCACGAGCCGCCCCCCGCAGGGGGGCAAAACCCGAGAACCGACAACGGCAAAAACCCGCATCAAACAGGCAAGGACTGACAAACAGGCACAGAAACAGCCCAGCCAACGGACGCACGGCGCACCACACAACCCCGACAAAACACAGGCAAGCGCACGCCCCAAGAACGGGAAAACGCAAGCGCGGCGGGCAAGGAAGAGAAGCAAGCAACACAAACAAAACCAGAAAGGGAACGCCCCGACGGACGCACAGAAACAGACACCGCAGCGGAAGACCACGAAACAAGACGACAACCCGCAGAACGACGCACCACAGCAGCGGACGGGACAAAAGCACGAGCACGAGACAAAGCAGACATGTTTTTAACTCCATTTTATTTAAAATTCAATCACTTTACGACTTAATTATATCATAACAGTAATTAATTTTATACTAAAACAGAAATTTTATTGCAGCGGCGTAGCCGCCGCCCTTGTTTTGTTTTTATCTTTTTGGAAAGTGTCGTGTCCAAGCTAGTAAGACGTGTCAAGCTCGTTAGTCGGAAGCGTCGTGTTTTTGAGCTTCCGAATAACGGGCTTGACACGCACTGTGAGTTAAAAAAATCAAAAATGCCTTAAGCAAGGCTGCGCCTGCTTAAGCATAATCAACATTTTTTTGTCTTTGTCTTTAAAATTGCCGTAGGCAACCACGGGGCGTAGCCCCCTTTGAAGTAGTGCGGCATCTTTGCCGCACAAAAATAGCCTTTAATTCGCCGTAGGCAACAAAGGAGGCGTAGCCGACCCTAAGTCGGACTGCATTCGGAGCGGTTATCACTAAAAACAACGTTATTTATATATTAAAAAAACATTAAAATAACGTTATTATCATGTTATACTAAGGTTAGTTTAACAGGAGATTGATATGATTATTGTCGTCGGTGGAATTAAGGGTGGTTCTGGAAAATCAACCGTTGCCACTAATTTGGCGGTGATGTGTGCGGCAAAAAATCAAGATGTTTTACTGATTGATTCAGATGACCAAGAGACCGCGTTTGACTTCACACTCTTGCGCAATGAAACCCAACCAGAAAAACCCGCCTACACCTGCATTAAATTAACTGGGGCTGCGGTGCGAACTGAAACGCTGCGGCTGTCCACAAAATATGAAACGATTATTATCGATACAGGCGGGCGGGATACGACTAGCCAACGGGCGGCGTTGTCAGTGGCAAATGTTTTACTTGTGCCGTTTGTGCCCCGTTCATTTGATGTGTGGACTTTGGAAAAAGTCGGGACATTGGTTTCTGAAATCAAAACCATTAACCCCGATTTGATAGCTTACGCTTTCATCAACCGTGCAGACCCAAAGGGGCAGGACAATGATGATGCTGCTGATGTGTTGAAAGAAACGGACGCATTAACATTTATTGATACCAAACTAGGCATGAGAAAAGCATTCAGCAATGCAGCGGCAACAGGGCAAGGTGTGACTGAATTAAAACCCGGTGACCCCAAGGCAATTACAGAAATGGAAACCTTATTTCAATGTGTTTTTAACGTTTAATTAACGTTAAAATAACATCGAAACAACATTGTTTAGAGAGTAAATATGATGGCAATTAGTAAAAAACCTGTGAGTAAAACGACTGCCTCCGAAGCGGCAATTACAGCAATTATTGAAAAGGGTGGCAGTGTTGCGAATGAAAAACTCGACACAGGCAAGAAAAATTTACAGCTTCGTTTAGACAGTGATTTGATTGCACAGATAGACAGTGCACGCAAAAGTAAAGTAGTGCCGCCGTCACGCCATAGCTGGATTTTAGAAGCGATTTTTGAGAAGTTGCAGAAGGAAATTTAAGGTTACTTCAATGTTAAAATAACATTGATTTAACGTTATTTTAATTTTAAATTAATCTCTCCCACCTCGCTTAGTAACTCCCACTAAAAAATGCAATTTGAGTGAATGTAACAAAATAAGAGTTTGTTACATTCATGACTTTCTGTACAGAAAGTCCTCCTAAATCTCATTTACTTTGTGTACAAAAAGGTTTTTAATAACCCCTAAAATATACCGATTTACTCCTATTTTCTGTACAGAAAGTGTCTTAGAAAAATTATGAAAGGTTGCCGTCCTCTCACTCGAATTGAAGTGAAATATTTGCTCTCACACGCTAATAATTTGCGTGACGCTGCGCTTTTAACGCTGGGCTTCTGTACAGGTTACAGAATCAGCGAATTGCTCAGTTTAAAGCTCTCGGATGTTGTCGATTTGAAGGGCAGAATTTACGATTCGGTTTCGGTTAAAGCTGAAAACACGAAAACTAAAATAGGGCGTACCGTTAGGCTTAACAGCGATGCGGTTAAAACTTTAACCCGATTCATTACAACTCGCCTTAAAACTGGGGCGTTGCTTTCTGAACCTTTGTTCATCTCGCGCAAATCAGATGAGGGTGAATTACGAGCCATTAGCCGAGTGCAGGCATGGCGTGTAATTCAGGTGCTATGTGAATTAGCCGATGTGGTTTCTAAAGGTGTGGGCACTCACTCGCTCCGCAAAACTTTTGCAGCCCGCATTTATGAGGCGGTGAAAGGCGAGTTGGGAAAAGTGCAGATCGCGTTAGGACATGCGAACATCAGCAGCACAATATCTTATTTGAGCTTTCAACAAAGTGACATTGACGCGGCAATTATGAGCATTGAATTATGAGTGATGAAAAAAAGGGGAGACCTAAAACTGATTTTCCAACAGAAGCCATTCGCGTTCCTGTGGTGCTTGTGCCTGTCATTAAAAATTTGATTGAAGCGTTCAAAGAGTCTGTTCAGAAGAACAAAGAGATTGCCAAAAATGATGAATGAAGAAGAACAGGAAAATTTATGGTGTGAAGGATTTGAAGCGGCAAGATGTGGCAATGCTATTTTACCTGAAAATCCTGAGCACGCTTTTTACTGGCTAGAGGGCTATGAGTTCGGGCTTATTGATTTGGGCTTTTATCAATATTGTGATGAATATATTGAAGTTGTGCCGTTAGGGATAACGGTAAATTAGCTTGTTTTTGGGCTATCAGCTAGCAGGTTTAGAACGTTCTTAAACGTTTCAGTCGGGGTTACAAACCCCGACTGGCTTCAGTTTTTAAAAACTGTCAGGTAGCTCAAGCAATGCTATTCTCTAAAAATTTTTCGCCCTTGAAACTTAACCCTCGTACCTTCACGAAAAGACCACCGTTTGTCATCTTGGATTTATAATCATTTAACAAACCTTCCTTATTCGCCTCGATGATTACTTTTTCTTCATCGCTACCGAGTGGTATTTGATAATCAGTCTTCCCTGCTTTTATTTCTTTCAGCATTTCGATAAGTAATTTTTCCATTTTCTGATCCCCGTGTATTAAAAAGATTGTGTGATTTTAGATGTAATGATATTGGTACACAAGTAAAAATCTTAACTGCGCCCTAAATCCCCTAAAGGGGGCTAAAGCTTCAAAGAAGCCCCTAAATCCCCTAAAGGGGACTTTAAAATATCGTTAGTGCTAACGGAAAAAATGCGGGTTTAGAACGTTCTTAAACGTTTCAGTCGGGGTTACAAACCCCGACTGGCTTCGGTTTAGCTCTTAAAAAGGAGTATCATCCTTGTCTGATCCTTTTTTTAAAGTTGCTAATGGAAACTCTTTTTCATTTAGATTATTACCATCAGACCAAATACAAATAACAAGTTTCTCCCCAATCTCTTTGACAGTCATCTCAAGACCACCTGAGTTCAATTGAACTACATCACCCACAACTAAATTATCCATAGCTACATCACCCTTGTTGAATGTCATTTATCCAGTAATTACAAACCCCGACAGGCTATGGGGTTGGAACTAAAATACTAACAGAGAAAACCCTTGCAACAAATGGCATTGAAGCGTTAGTATAAAAAAAGGCGCAATAGGAAAACCTATCACGCCTTCGCGTTTGAGATTGGATTGCCGTCCTCCCTCAAACACTTTGTCCACTACTGAGCAAACCAGTATGAACACTCAAAACATTTTACAGTACAAAACTGTCTACAAGCAATTAATTTGCTTGCGTTTTTTATTGCTAACTGTTTGCTCAGTGTGGTTTTTTTCCAACCCAATATTGAGAAACAATCATGCAAAACCTTCCCTATTCTAACACTGTCGAATTCAATTTTGGCACGCATTCATTACGCACGATAAACGAAGGCGAAACCCTTTGGTTTGTTGCTAAAGATGTTTGTGATGCTTTAGACATTGCAGATACTTCACAAGCAGTTTCTCGTTTAGATGATGACGAAAAGCTGATGCGTACTTTACACGTATCAGGTCAAAACCGTGAAGTGCTTTGTGTGAATGAAAGCGGTTTATACGCACTCATTTTGAGAAGCAATAAACCCGAAGCCAAACCATTCAGAAAATGGGTAACTCGTGAAGTTCTACCCGCAATTCGCAAAACGGGCAGTTACGGAAATTCCACACTTCCCGCATTCATCTTAGACACTCGCCTGAGTGCCCCGCAAAAAATCATCCTGCTTATTCTTGCTCACCAAGCCGACGCTGAGGGCAAGTGTCAAATATCATTTTCCAAACTGGCACGCATTTCTAGCGTTGATTCAAGCTGGGTGATTAAAAGCATCTATCATCTTGTCGCCAACGGCTTTTTAAGCGTCAGCAAAACCCAAAATCGCAACGGCAGCGCGGGCGTGAACATTTACACCGTGCCCGAACAATGCCGAGTTCATGGGCAAAATTCAACTTATCAACTCAGCGTTTCAATCCATACCAGCCTCGAAAGGCTGGTGAAGTGTGAAAAACATTGTTTATAAAGTTTTGTTTCAATCCATACCAGCCCCGAAAGACTGATGAAGTGTTATTACAGCATATTTGTATGTGGCAACACCAGCTACACTTGATTCAAAATTCCGTTAGCACTAACAGATTTCAATCTCCCAATAATCCCAACTGGTCAGCGTGCTGCTCAGCTTTTTTGAGGACTTCGCGGGGGTTTGGCAAGTCGATAAGTTTCCCGTCGAGAATTTCTTGAACACACACGACTTGTATTTTTGGATACAGGTTTCCCGTGAAGTTGTTCTGATAATTGCCATACTTCTTACACTCTTTAACCAAGTTTGGCATGGGGTATAAAGTCAGTAAAATGCCACAGGCGGCTTTGTCACGTTCCACTGTTCCGAATAAATCCCGAACCACTGTAGGTGAAAGTTTTTCGTTTGATTTCACACTGAAAAAAACTTTACTGTTTTCTGTGGTGCTTTCAGGAATATACACAGTGCCGTCAATGCCACCGTCGCCGCCTTTTTTCTCGTTAATGATGGCTCGATTTTTCGAGTAAGTGAGCACAACCCATTTTTCAAATTCCTTTCGGGTGCGGTCATCTTTACGATTGGCTAAAGCGACAGCGGCTTCAAAATCTTTGGGCACACCTGCAACCACGATGTTATCTAATGCGCCCGCGTCTTGTTCTTCTAAACGCTTAAGAATTAATGAAATGCTTTGATAGGTAATATCAATGCCAATCCACTGACGTTTGAGTTTTTGAGCCACGGCTACCGTTGTGCCACAGCCACAATAAGCGTCTAGGATAATGTCGCCCTCGTTGCTGCTGGCTTTGATGATGCGTTCCAGTAAAGCTTCGGGTTTTTGGGTAGGATAGCCCATGCGTTCAGCGGCTTGAGATGAAATCATTTCAATATCATCCCAAAGATTTTGAACTGGTTTGCCTTTTAATTCATCTAAAAAACGTTTCCGTCTTATTCTACCATTCTTATCTTCGGGAAAATGTAAACGTCCTTCTTTATCCCATAATTCCATTTTTTCTCTTGAAATTGCCCATCCATTTTTAGGGTGTTTATAACCCTTGTAATCGTACATTAAATTTGGGCGTGGGGCAGGATTTGCCAAATTATCAGCCTGATAACGTCGCCCATTTTCATCAACATATTTAAACGATTTTTCTATGTAATCGCTATATCCTTCAGCACCCAGATTAAATTGAGCATTAAACGTATTATCTTTCGATTTTGTATAGAAAAAAATAATATCCGTGCAGTTTCCGAATTGTTTTTGATTATGAACTGAACTATTTGTTCCAGTTCTACGTTTCCAAGTTATTTCGTTTCTGTAATCCCCGCCTTTCGGACAAAAAATAGCATCGATGAGCAATTTCAAATAATGGCTAGCAGTAGGATCGCAATGAAAATAAAAACTGCCCGTCGGCTTTAACACGCGGTGAATTTCAGCAATACGCAGAGTCATGCTCACAAGATATGCCAGCAATGCGCCTTTCTTCAGAACCTTTTCAAGCCCCGTTATCAAGTCAATGCTTTGCTCGGTGAAAACGCCGTTGTAATTGCTTTGGATTTCAGTAAGCCCGATATTGGCGTTGTCGTCCCATGTCCAAGTGTCGATAAAGGCTTGTGCTTGTGCCGCGTCTTCTTTGCCGATGTTGTTGTAAATCTGGTTGTAATTGCGTTTGGAATTAAAGGGCGGGTCGATATAGCACAAGTCCACAGTTTCATCTTTGATGTAACGTCTTAAAACATCTAAGTTATCACCGTAATAAATTCTGTTTGTCATGTGAAATATCCCAAAAGTGCATGATTAAAATTTAAGGAATTTTAACACGACTTGGCGAAACCCGTTTGTTTATGCGGGGGGAGCTGTTAGACCTAATATTTTTTGTAAACCCACTTGTTTTAGTTGTGATATGACCCGCATTATGCGTGATGTTATTTTCACGTAAAGGATATTGTCGTGCCCGAATTTAAGAAATCGGATTTGGTGTACCCTCATTTGTTTCAATGGAACAGAATTGAACCTGACAGCCCCGATAAACACCTAGATGGCTATCTGGTTAGTTTAGAAGAGGGCTATGAAGTTGTTTATTTTATAAACAAGTTTATTAATTCTCACACTAGCAATGGGCAGCCTATGTCCATAGCAAGTGGTCAGCACGTAGAAAAATTGTTATTGAAACTGCGTGGTGACAAGACACTAAGCCATATGAGAGCGCGGGCGAAAGTTGTACAGTGGGTTATCGCTAACTGGAACACAGTGTAAATTTTTCCGTTAGCACCAACGCGAATAACCCTTAATTTATTCCGTTAAATATCAGAGAATTTGCTTCTACCTTTGTCCCCAGTAAGTTATGGGGATTTTAAAACCCCTCAGCTTTTAATCTTCGGGTTAATCTGAGGGGCTTTTTTCCGTTCCGCGAGAAGTTTGGATTTTTCCTGCTCGTAATAATCTATCGCGTCACTAAGCGTTACCGCCCCCGCATCAATCATTGCACACAAGCCTGTCCGTAGTGCGAATAGCTTCACTATCATTGCATCGCCTTTATATTGACTGAGAAGTTTCCCCCAGTAGGCGTTCTTCTCCGCACTCTTGCAATAATTTTGTGTGGGGTCGTTTATATCTTCTCGCAATTCCTCTTCACCCTCGGCATTCACGACATGCGGCAAAACCAGTGCGATTGTTGCCAACGCAACGAATGCAACGTAACGGTGTCTGCTCAAACGATATTTAATCGTTGCCAGCAGTTTATTTATTCTCATGTTTTTATGTTACTCATACTCGCTCCGCTTTTTTTTTGACAAACTTTTTTATTTTTTATCCAATAAAGACCATTGCTTTTTTATGTTGTAACTATCATTATAACCATGCAGTTTTTATTTATATTACCCTCACTTGGAAAACGATATGTCTGATAATCTCCATAAAAAATACGCAGATAGCAAGCTTATTAGCTTGACAGAACCATATGAAGTTACATATTGGTGCGGCGTTTTGAACTGCACAGAACCACAACTTAAAGCTGCTGTAAAAGCGGTTGGTAATTCTGTCGAAAAAGTTAAAAAGCATTTTGGGAAATAGATAATCTTTAGCCGTTAAAGTTGTAGATAACAATCAATGACTTTAACGGTGTTCATCAACTCGAACTCGATAAATGGTAGTTTACTATTACACAACCCGATAAACGGTAGTATACGATCATACATTATTGTAGTAAGCTAGCTTCCATTAGATATTAATTAACGCGACAGATTGCATATCATTATTTGAAATGTAAGTGTTGTTTTCGCATAAATTATTTTGTGTGAATGAAGTCTAAAAAAAACGCGCTTCGTGCTCTCAACACAAAACGCGCTTTAGCAAATCATTGTTAACAACAACAACGAGTTATTTCTCTTACTAATCCTCCTTGTAGAACAGATATGATTAGATCATTGTACTTGTATAAGAAGTCAATGATTACCAAGTAGCACTCGTTGTATAGAGCTAGTGCCAGTTCTCCTACCGTTGAGTATTTCAAAATACTCTCCTCTTGTTGGTGAATGAAATTTTTGCATAGGCAATCCTCTGGTCAAAATTAAATTATAAAGACTTATTGTTTATGGACTCTTTAATCCATTGACTAGGATATATAACATAAGATACAAAGTCAAATATTTATCTCGTGTTAATCTAACCACCGCTTCAACAACTCTTCCTTCTCGCCTTCTTTTTGCTGCAACTTCGCCCCGTTACGGTGTAACGTGCCGTTTTTCGCGTACCACTTGCATTGAGTCGTATGCTTGCACACGCTGATTTCTTGCGTACCATGTCGAATCACGAAGCCTGTCTCTTTGAACGCTCGCAAAACGTCGTAAGTGCCGCTTATGTTTTGCAGAGTTCCGTTATCCTTGCCCACAATCTCCAATTTAAACGCATAATCCCCGCGCTCGGCGTTGTAGGTTTCTCGCGCTGCGTTAAAGTCGCCTAGCGATTGTCTAATCAAGCCAGTCGTGCCTAATTCACTCTTTGCCATGCTATGAAGTGGGAAAACTGCGATTGTCATTAATCCACAAAATATTAACTCTGCCCACGACATTATCTTAAAGCGATATTTGGCATAGGCTGGCATCACACAACGAACCCTTGAAGGATACCAATAGCAAATACCCGAAAGCGTCATCATGTCGATGGTGCTGTGACTGACCCAACCCGCCATGAATGCGAGTGCAAAACCAAACGGTAGCGTATAGAACAGCAGCAAACCGACAAGGATTTGCGCCAGTGCGGCGTGGGTTATGGTTCTGTGTCCTACTTCGTGCTCTAAATATTCGGAGAGAGTAGGCACTAATCGACCGACAAGGCTTTGTCGGTTTTCGATGTCAGGGAACATGCCACCAAGTGCGGCGGTGGCGGCTTCGGGAATTGTCGGGGCGTGGGAAAAAATTATGCAAGCTGAGTAATAAAATACCTGACTTGCGACTAGATGAGTGGGCAGAATCATCGTTAGTCCTAACGGTTAAAAGCGTCTCATTTAACGTTCTTTTCCGTTAGTGCTAACGTTAGTCCTAACGGTAAAATATTAAGCTTCACTGCGTCTTGAGTACCAAGCGTTCAGGTCTTGAACGTAGTCATCACCTCGTAAGTTCTTACAAACATGTAAGATAAACTCTTCTGCTGCTTTTGCTGCACTTTTATCTTCTGGGATATAGTCTGCTGCATAAAAGGCATCTTCCAAATGTTCAGTTATCCCACGTAAATTATTATTGCCCTTCATAAAATCATAAGAAGAACCTTCAGGTGTGGAAATAAACGGAGCAATTTCTTTTGAAAAGAATCCCTTGTTATCTTCTCGAATATTTAAACGCATTTTCTGGTTTTCTACTTTGACCAAATTCCAAACCAGTGCCGTTTGTACTGCGGTAATAAATTGGAATTTTTTCCAATCGAATTCGTTAGACATAAATTTACCTGTGTTGCGGTTTTAGATACCGCATGAAATAGAAAAATCCAACAATCAGCGTGCTTGCCACGCCACTTAACACCATCAATTCTGCATTGTCGATGCCTCGTGAAATATAGCGCAACGAACCGAAAAATATAACGCCAATAAAAATTAATGGGGTCATATCAAAATATTGCACGCCTGACTCGTGAGCAAATTCTCGAACCTGTTTTAAATCGATTTCATCGGCGGTGGTTGCTTGTTCTAAAAGCAATTCAATTGCTAAGGGTACGCCGTTTGAATTCTGGGCAACGTGGGACACAAAACGGTTTTTCGCCCTATCTGTTGCGAATCTCACGCGCTGCTCATTCAGTTCTAACCATTCGAGCGCAATGCTTTTACAGCTTTCAATCGACAAGGGCTTAATATCAAGTTCTGTTTGAAATTGGTGCAAAATCGGTTTTAACTGGGTTTTTAGTGAGTTTTTTGAATCTACTGCGGCAACAATATGAGCGACTTTGAAAAGCTGCTCGAAAATTGCGCGTTGTGTTGGCGGGGTGAAAATATCTTCAATGATAACTGTCAGGCGGCGTTCTAGCGGTGCATTTTTAAGGCTTAAAATCAGCACTTCGCCCATTGCTGGTATGGTTAGGCGGGATAGTGGGCGGTGTAAATCTTGCCAATCTAGGCAACCTCTGCGGCGTGCGCGGTCTCGTGTTTGCTTCGGCAACATCTCCCAAACGTCGGGCGGTAAACTCAGACCAAAGATTTTATGACAGTCTTGAGCGAAATCCAGAAATACATGTTTTGCATTGCCTGCTCTTATCCACGCATATTCGATGCTTTTTTTCTCTGCAATCTTTGCAGTGGCAGTTAAAAGTGTACGTTTTCCAATGCCTTCCCGTCCGATTAACACCGTGGGGCGTTGCTTTTCAAGTGCCACCGTGAGCTGTTTTAGCTCGTCGTCTCTGCCAATAATCCCAGTGATTTCAGAGAGTTTCATTTGCTACTCAGGTGTGCAACCAAAAGTTGTTCCAACTCTTGCCATTGACTGCCACCATATTGGCGACTGACGGTTTTTAATTCAGTTTGGAAGGCAACTTTCGCACTAAACGCGGTGTTTTCAGCGGTCTTTGCCGCGTCTGCAAACTCCCACAATTCGGCTGGTGATGCTAATAATCCCTCTTTCAGGGATTGTTTGTAATATTCGAGTTTGTCACGCTTTAAACGATAGTCGCTATCAGCGGCTTTGTGGGTTTGGTGGGCGATTAATAAACTTTTTACCGACGCTAAAAAACTAACCAGAACTTTTTCCTGTTCTAAAGCCAGTGCGGCGTTTGCGCGGTCTATTTTGTTCTGGGTTTCATCGTGAAAAAGTGGAATCTTTACAACGAGTTGCCCGTTAAAGCCTTGGCTATCCGTGGTTAGATTGCCCGTCTCATTCGCGGTTGTGACGTTATTGCGGAGGTTGTAACTGAAGCGAACTTCACTAGTCCAGTTGTGGCTATCGCGGCTAATTTTCAGCTCGGAATGTTTTGAATTAATGCTTGCGCTGTTGCTGGTGACAATTGTCAAAGCATCGTCAATGGGTTCAGCCGCCGCCGCCCCTGAAATTATCAACAACAGAACAAGTAATCTCAATGCGCTGCCCCTGTAACAGTCGGCACAGTTTCGGGCGGTACGGACTGCATGGCAAGTGTGCAATAACCTTGCTGCTGCATCGTGACTAATCGCCCCGCTTCGGAGGGGTCGAACAGTTCGCTTTCCAGCGTAATGACCATGCGCCCTTGCTCTGTGGTCACTTTTTTGATTTTGCAGTGGACATCGTCAATTGATAAATCGACATATTCTTCTGACGCTTTGGGGGCGTTTTTAACGTGTATGGCTTCCGTGGTCACGGCTCTCTCCTTTGGATTTTGCGCTAATAAACCTGTGTTGCTGTTAGGCATAACGGCATAAATTCTAGGTTATAAGCCCTTATCTGTAAACAGGTAAAAAACCGCCCGAAGGCGGCTTCTTAATTTTTGGGAAGACATTGTTAAGCATCATAAGATGTTTCAATCCATACCAGCCCCGAAAGGCTAGTGAAATAGTAGCCTAGGTTATTAACCTGTACTGGTCAATGTTATTTTTTTCGCGTTGCAATCTCGACAAGTGCCTTGTCAATTTCGGCTTGTTCCTCTGGTGTTTTTTTAAGGGCCCGCCTGCCGCCCGCCGCAATAGTCTGCTTAAGCCCAGCTATTAGCTCGCTTGACCGCGTAAATGTCCTTTCTGCCACTGGTGTATTACTTTTCGTAGTAATCGCTTTATGTGCCTTCTCAGCGCGTTTTAGGGCTGCATTATTTGTCGGCGTGAACTCTTTATTGTTTGCCTTATTAACCAAGCCTTTTGTGTATGCAGTCAAACTCGTTTTAACTTTCCCTGCGGTGTACTTCGTAAGCACTTCGTCAAGTACGTGTTGAGCCACATTTTTATCCGAAAGTTTCAAAAGTTCATATTTGATAAACGTTTTTTCTTCATCTCCCATTAATAAATTACCCCAGATTAATGTCTCCCCAACGTCACCGCTGCGCTCTTCTATTGGGCTGTCGCTTGCGACTCCTTTTTCAGTTGAATCTAGGCTTGTCGCTTGCGACTCCTTTTCGTTTTCCGCCGTATGTAAGTGTGTATTTTTAATATGTGTCTTTTTACATGTATCTCTTTTGGGTGAACCATGTTCACCCGGGGAGTGAACCATGTTCACCCGGGGGGGTGAACTATGTTCACCCGGGGAGTGAACCATATTCACCCGGGGGGGTGAACCATGTTCACCCCCTACCTCATCGTTTAGCCCCGCTTTACGGGCTTTTAGCAGGCTATCGTAATCACAGTTTTTTGATTTTTCGGTTGCGTATTCGCGAAGTTTATCTACAATCCACTGATGTTTTTTCGGTATGTGTACTGAATCACCTAGTAACATTTCCATCACACCATCAATGCTGGGCATTTCTAGCAGGTAATACACGTTGCTTACTTGGCTTCCGTCTGGATGCCAACAAGATTTTTTTGCGAGAAATCCGATGAAAACTAAGTCAGCAATACAATTGATTGCCATGCGTTCAGTCATCCCGCACTTTGTGGCGATGGTTGCGTAAGAGGGAAAACCTGACTGCGTTTTGTAAGAGGCGTGCGATATGATGCAGGTATAAACCATGTACACATATGGGCCGAGTATCTGCCCCCATGTGTCTATCAGTGCGTGCGGAATCTTTGCGAAGCCCGTCCGCTGTTTAAACTTCTTCATTCTCCCCCCTTGCAGCCGCCACAATGCG
>JACCEE010376992.1_pt1 | contig 15988 bp, 2 predicted proteins | sample 7449931 | NCBI WGS metagenome assembly JACCEE01 (sample SAMN15323457, study PRJNA562643) | freshwater metagenome | isolation source: river surface water | place: USA:Blue River Watershed | collected 2017-08-19 | reverse complement strand
CTTAGCAGGTATTATTGATGATCGTTTCTCTAAGTTAAAGAGTTTGTATGAAGCTCAACAAGCTGTTGGTGCATACAACCAAGCATTAAAGTTTGGACAATCAATCTATGGTGACATGTATAAGATTGGTAATGGTACCATTGATAGAAATGATAAACCATTAACATTAAGTGATGTTAACGCATTGATTAATTTAATCACTGCTGCACAAGGAACACAAGGAACACAAAAAAAGAAAAAAGGTGGAGCAGTTAAAAAAAGAATTATTTATTAAATTTGATTTATAATTATGGCTATCAATAGATTTTCAAAAATACAAACATTACCTGATTGGAAACCTGCAATCCCTGCTGAACTATTAATCTCAGGATTAAAGTATAAGGAGGAGTTGTTTGCTAAAAATCGCAATGCTTTGTCTACTACAATTGGTCAATTGGGAACAGTTGATGATATGATCTTGAATAAAAAAACTAAAGATCAATTCAACAAAGATTTAGATTTAGCTGTAAAAAATATCAATGCTAATTATGCTTTTGCTGATTTAGCAAAGAGTAGTGTACTTAATCAAGCATTTGGTACATTCAATACCATTGCTAGTAATCCTGATTATATTTCAAGATTAAAAGAATCTAATGAGATTAGAAATGAATTACAAAAGAAAGAAGCTTTTAGAGAAAAAGGAGAGAAGTACTCTGATGTTAATGATGCTGTATTTTCCTATCACGTAAATAAATATATTGAGGCAGACCCTCAAGATGCTGCAAGATTATCTAGAAATGCTGTCTACACTCCATATGAGGATGACAAGAAGTGGGCAGATGAAACTATTAAAGCTATGGAGAATGATGAGAATATAAAAGTCTCTTATAGTAAAGATGGTCTTACAATGATTACTACTACAGATAAAAGTAAAACTCCTATGCAAGTAGGACAATACTTACAAGCATTAATGCCTGATCCTATTAAGAAGCAATTATCTATTAATGCTGAATATGAATATATTAAATCTAAGGATGATCAATCAGCATTACAAACAGCGTATACAAAATATGGACAAGATTTAGATAGAGAGTTAAGGGAAGTACAATTTCAAATTAAAGATAATGCACTTAAAGTAGCAGAGATTAATGGCTTCACCCCTAATAAGGCAGAGTTAGAAGAAGCTAACCGTAAATTAGGTGCATCATTAGCTACTAAAGAAGCTGAATTAAAATCAAAAATTGAGGAACACAATAGAAAAGTATCTCAAAATCAATATACACAAGATGATATTAAAAGTATTGTCTCTCAAAATTATGTAACGGATTGGATGAATTCTATGATGGGTTCATTACGTACTGATAAAGTATCTGTTAAAGTAGAATTAAATCCTATTGAAGCATTTAAGCGAGAACTTCAAATCAAATATGCTCAATTAGCGCAAGCAAAAGAAGCTAATAGACTTAAAGGAGAAGAAAATACTTTAAAGAAAATAGAATTAGGTATATTACCAATGCCAGAAGAAGTTGGAATGGGGTCTATGGTTCCTCTTGGACCTCGTACTGTCACTGATCCTACACAACAACTTATTGATAGAGAAGAAATAAAAGCTAATCTTGAACAAAAGGCATTTGGTTTTCTTACACCTGGCTCTACTGAATGGGCTAAGATTCAACAAAACCTTACACCTGCTCAAGCAGCACAATATAGAAAAGCTCAAGAGTTAGATAAAAAAGAAGGTGGCTCTACCCATCAACAAGAATTTATCACTGCTGCATTACGAGGAATGTATAAACAAATTGAATCAGCTAAACCTGGTCAAAAAGTAAATATTCCAGTATATGTAAAAGAGATGTTTAATCAAAGACAAATTGCAATAAATCAACTACGTCAATTTGAACGTCAAGATGAAGAGTTTGCAACTAAAGCAATGAAAGCTTTAAATGGAGTTGATTATAAATCAAAAGGTTTAACAGCATTAGATGTCTATCAAGCATTAAATGCATTAAGATTAGAAGTTACTCCTGGTAAAGTAGGAAATATTGATGAGTTAGATCAAGAAGAATTTACAGATTTAGTGTTTGCTATTCAAGAAAAGACAGGTAAAAAATTCTATAAAACACCTGTAAATTATGACCTTACTACACCTTGGGATAATAGAGCAGTTCCATTACAACTTGGTAGTTCTGGTGTAGAAGTTGTTGTTAGAAAAAGAGTGAGAGATCAAAGAGATATTGATGATGAGGATAGAAGAAGAGCGGATTTATTTATTAAAAAATTAGGTGGTGCTCAAAATGCTCACAAGGTAATGACTTCTATCTTAAAACTAACAGAGAAAAATGGTACTCCTGGTGAAACATTATCAATGTGGAGATCAAATGCCTTTGAAGATCTTTATGAAGATTATTCAAGAGGTAGAACTAATATTCCTGCTCCTCAATCTTATGCTACTAGTACAATGGGTTTTACAGCAAATACAAAAATAGGAGAGCTTTGGTCAAATAAACATTTTGAAGAAGCCTTTTCAATATATGCAAGTGCTGTTGGTATGGTTGGAAATAAAAAGGATTTTACAATTTTAGATTTAGATCCAACTAGAAGTACTGTAACAATTGCTTACAATGGAAGTGAAAAAGAATTACCCACTATTATTGCTGCTGCAGAACGTGAAAGAGGAGCAGGAAAAGTGATAAGTGTACAAGGAAATAAAATTGAATTAAAAGTTTCTGGTGCTCAGAAAACATTAAGTGCTACTATGGATGTATTAGCAGAACAATCTGCAATAGAACCTACTACAGGTGGTACATATTTTATTCCTACCATTGCTAATTCAAGAGGATTAAACTATCGTGTTGATTATAAAATTACACCCACCCAATTTGGTACTGATTTAACTTTTAAAGTAGGAGGTGATAGAGAAGTAACACTTCCTGAATTAGCATCTGTATTACCAGCAAATGAACAATCAAAACTATTAACTTTACAGATATATAATCAAATGGGTAAAAGTGTTCCAGAAATATCTTTGGCATTTAAAACCTTGCTAAATAATGGCAATGCCGAACAAATTGATTTACTAATTAAAGCGATTAATCTTTATAAATAAACTATAAATGGATTTTAAAGTAGATTCCCCATTATTTGATTCATCAAATATAATTCGAGATCAAGCTGATTTTAAATCAGCATTATTGGACGCTCAAAATTTTTTGAATATTCAGAAGATGTCAGCATTGACAAATCCTGTATTTCCTTCATTAAATGGATCACCTACTGGGGGGCAAGAACAGGATAAACTATTGGATCCTATTTTAAAAAGTTTTAATACTAATATCCCTGAAGGATTTGAAGTGGTGCCTGTCTCTGATTATGAGAAGAAAAGATACAATGATCCTAGACTTGGTTTTATTCCAGGTTTAGATCCTGTTCTTCAAGAAGATAGATATGCTAAAGATCAAAGTTCATTATCTGTAGCTGCTCACTTTCTTCCAAAACTTGGTTTTGAAATAGTAAATAAAATTGGACAAGGTATAGGTTCATTTGGTGGAATTCTTACAGATTCTGTTGGACTAACCACTGCAGCTAAATATGATAATGCTTTTTTAAATCTCTTTGATAATCTTAGTGAATTTAATAAAGATTATTTTAGAACATATGCTTCCAAAGAGTATGCAACAGGATCTATTTTAAATCAATTAGGTACTGGTAAATTTTGGGATGATGATGTATTAGATGGATTAGCATTCTTAACTAGTGCCATTGTTCCTGGTTTAGTATTTACTAAACTTGGAAAACTTGCAAGTGTATCAAGACTTGCTACAGTAGAAGGTGCAGCATCTGAGGCTGTTACAGCATTTGGTAAGTTATCAGGGCCATCCCAATCTATTGGTAAAACATTAATGGGTGCGACTAATGTTATTGCTAAAGGGATAAATAAAACAAGAGGACTTGCTAAATTTGAACCTTTTGAAATTGCAACAGTAGGTAATACATTATTAAACGGATCTATTACAACCTACAACACTTTAACAGAAGCAGCTATTGAAGGTAGAGATACTTACAAAAGAGTTTACCAAGATAGTTTAGATCAAGGTTTAGAAGAACTTGATGCTAAAAAAGCTGCAAAGGATGCTGCTGATAATACCTTTTGGTGGAACACTGCTGCTTTAATATTACCTAACTATATTCAAACAAAAGCATTTTTTGGCAAAACAGGATTATTCACTGGAGTGTTTGATGATATAAAAAGTGTTAGAAAAGCTGTTGCTGCGGGAACATTAAGTGCAGAGGATGTTTCTTTTATTAAAGAGATTTCAAAGAACATTGGTATTAGTATGGCTTCTGAAGGATTGTGGGAAGAAAATATCCAACAAGTAATTCAAAACCTAGAGAGTTCTAAAGATAGAGGTCCATTAGGTGGATTTGATATTGCCACTGCTGAAACATTCATTAGTGATATGATCAATGGTATATCATACTTTGGAAGAGGTATCACTGGTGAGGTATTGCCAACAGAGCAACAAGAGCATGCTAAAGCTATTTTGTTAGGTGGATTGATTGGTATTATTGGTGGAGCAAAAGCTGGTGTACAAGGTGCTGCTCAGAAAAAGGGAATGATTGAAGTTGCTAAACTAGAATCTAGAGTAGCTGAAGCATTAGACAATGCATATTTAAATGCATTTGTAGATGATATGAGGATTCCTTTTAGAGAGTTTGAAGTTACAAACCCTGATGGTACAAAATCTAAAACCTTTGTTAATCCAGATACCAAGAAAATGGAGATGGATTATGAGAAAGCTTCAAAGATTATTTTTTCAAGATTATATCAAACAGGATTATTTAGTAGTTATCTAGCATCTGCTATTGATAATGATCCATTGGCAATGACAATGATTCAAGATCAAGCTTTAGGATTGTTGGTACATCAATTCTTAAATAAGAAATATGGTACTACAAATGAAGCTTTCTATGAAACAGATGATGAAGCAATGGATCACCTTGTTACATACTTAACAGATGGTGCTAAACAATCTGACTTACAAGGAATCTTTGAAAACTCAAATGCTAGAGAGGTTGAAAGAAAAGTTAAAAAGATGGCCTCTCAATATAGAGAATCTGAAAAACTTGCACAGAAAGGATTAAAGAATTTTACAAATACAGATGTTAGCTTTTCAGCAAAAGTTCAGAAAGCTATCTTCTATGAAATGTTGAAACAAGAAAGTTTATCTGAAGGACAAGTTAAAGGATTAGCTAATCCTAGCTTTTCCACTCAAATTCAAACATTAATTGATGATTCTATCGAAAGAATTGAAGCATTGAGTACAGATAGAATTGATGATGTATATACTGAATATCAAGGATTCGTTGATGATAGAAAAGCTTTACAAACTAAATACAATGATCTTAAAAGCAATCCTGCTAGTACTAAAGAAGAAATAGATGATGTTCTTTTTAAGATTAATGAATTACATTTTCAAAAAGGTACTAATAATAAATTATCTATTGCTAGTAGATTTTCAGATATTAATAATCCAAATTTATATCAGATTGGTCAAGAAGATTATTTAGATTATGCTCAAGCTAAAAACTATGTTGCTTATAATAATGCTAAAAAAGAATTAGCTGACTTAGGGTTTGATATTACTACACTCACTGATGATTTTCTTAATCAAGATAAACAAACAGTAGACAAGATCTTTTCTATTATCAAAAAATATATTGATAGTAGTGTACACACTTATAGTAGTTTAAATGATCAAGATCATCTTAACTTCCGTGAGATGATTTTAAATTTACCTGCTGAGTTAGATGACATTGATGTTCAGGATTTAAAAGATAGAAAAGAAGAATTACAAGATTCACTTTTTGGTTTTGAAGATCCTGTAGATGATGAAATTGTAAATAGTGATTTCTTTGATGGAATATTAAATCCAAGTGACTTTCCTACTAAAGAATCATTTTTAGATTATATTGATAGAAATTTTACACAAGATCAAAAAGATGCCATTTTAAATTCAGGAGCTATTGATGAATACTATAGATTACTAGATTCAATTGCTAAGTTTGAAAACCCTGAAGAGTATAAGAACATTGTTAAAAGATTAACTTCTAGTGATTACAATGAAGATACCTTTGATCAATTAAATCAAAATACTACTAGTGATTTCTTAAATAGTAGATTATATAAACCAAGCTTTGTAGATAGAGATGCTTACACAAAAAGATTGTATGCTCAAAAATTTATTGACTTAGCAAATCAACTACTTAATGACTTCAATAGAAATAAAGATGGATTTGCCAATTATGCAAAAGCTCTTCAAACTTTAAATGATATCAATACCCTTATTAGAATTTATGAGGGTCGTCCAGAATATTTAAATAATGCTGTTGAGTTTACTAACTTCTTAAATTCAGTAAAAGAACTTGTACCTAAATTAGAAGAAGCTGTAACTAAAGCAAAAGAGAATGATGCTTCAAGATTAAAAGAGCAAAAAGATTTTGAAACATTCCATGATGAGAAAATGTGGAACCAAATAGGTTTGTCATTCTTCGATGATAATGGTGTACCTTCTAATACTTTAACTGTTACTAATCCTGCTATATGGAATAAAGTTGTAGAACTTGTTCCAGAGGCAAATGAAATTAAAGATAAAGATGCTCCTAACCATCCTAATAAACCATTTAACAGAGCATTTGTAGAAAAGATTCTACAAAAAATTAAAGCATTACCAACTGATAAGGTAAAGGAATTACAAGATATAATTAAATCTGAAGTTGAAAAATATACTATTAATAATAATGATATTGAATCTGTACTAGAAGATTTAAATAGAGGAGCTCAACCAACTGGAGAGTTAAAATCAGATGGTTTACTATTTGGCTTATTTGATGTATCTGCAATTAATACCTTATTAGGATCTATTAAGTATACTCCAAATAATATTATTAATATTTTTAAAGTTACAAATAAAATTAATGATCATAGACTACTAAATAAATTACTTAGTGAACTACTTGCTGATCCAAATAAACAAATTGAATTAGCATCAGGAAATTATAAAATAAAAGCTTCTGATTTAGCTCCAATTATTGTGGATGCAATCAAACAAGAAGCATTAATACAATTAGCAGAATCATTAGATTCTAAATATGATTTTGTAGATTATTTAAATAATCAAAACACCTCTGCCTCTAGTAATGAATTTGCTTTAAATGCTCAACAAGAAGTTGCCTCACATGAAATTTTAAAATGGATTAAATCATTACAAGGATTTAGTTTTGCTACATTATTTGGACCTGCAGGTACTGGTAAAACCTCACTTATTAAGTGGGTAATGAAAGCAGCAGGTTTAACTAATGATAATACTATTGCTGTATCATTTAGTGAAGATTCAACAAATGATCTTAATACTGCATTAGGTACTACTAAGAAAGTAAACAAATCTAAAGATTTAGTATCTGGATCATTAAGTGCAATCACTGATTCTATTAACACAGTTATCATTGATGAGATTGGTGTATTAGGTGAAAAAGATTTATCTAAATTGTATGAGAATTTAAATACATTAAATAAAAGTAGAAATGCTAGAAATATCCAATCTGTAAAAGTATTGGTATTAGGAGATCCCACTCAACTTAGTGAATCTTCAAATCTTGTTATTCCTGCATTTTATAAGTTTCCACATATGAGTGTATTGGGTAATAAGATTATTCCTTTCTTATCCATTCCTTATAGAAGTGATATTCAAGCAATTAATCAAGCTGCTGATGCATTTAGATCTAATGGTTCTACTGTACAAGGATTGATGGTTAGATCTACTAGCTCACCTGGTGCTCCCTCACAAGGTGTACAAGTGTTATCTGCATCAAGTGGTATTAAAGATCAACTTGCACATTCATCTGTCACTCAAGCAGAACGTGTTATTATTACAAATAATCCTACTAAATATGATGATTTAAAAGCTAGTGGTGAAACAGTATTATCACCCTCTGAAGTACAAGGTAAAACTTTTAAAGAGGTGTATGTTGATATTGCACCAGAATCTGGTCAACAACCTATTAACTATAATACTAAAATGTATGTAGCTATCTCTCGTGCTACAGATTATGCTGGTTATGTTGATTATACTAACACCCATCAAAATGTTACAGATCCTAATATTCAAAATGAGATTTTAGCTGACAGATTAAAAAATCTAAATGAGAAAGCAAATGGTAAATCAGAGTATGGTGTAAAGATCCAAGTAGAAGTTGATATTATGGGTGGAGCTATTGCTACTCCTGGAACTACTCCTGGACCAGGTCCTGGACCTGGAACTAATCTAGATCCAGAAGATGAAACTGAACCAGAAGATGAAGAGGATGTAGATAATGGAGAAATCATTGATGATACTGAGGAAGAAGATGACCTTGATCCTGATGAACCAAATGATGGTGGTGTAGATAATCCAGTTGGAGTGGTTAATGTAAGTTATCCTACAAATGAAACTCTAGCTAACTATGGTCCAAATCAAGAAAATAGAGGTCAGAAAGGAGATGCTGTAATTGTAGTTAGAACTCAAAAAGTTGGTGGTCAACCAATGTATAGAGTTTATAAAAAGATTGAAGATGACTACTTAGAGTTAGGTGTGCTATCTGTAAATGAACTTAACCAACTTGGTTTATTGAATGAAGATGCTTTTGAAGCTACTGTCTATACTGAAAGTGCTTCTAATAAAAATCTACATAGCTTTGTATTACCAAGTAGTGATAATTATTTAACTGCAGAAATATCTAATGCAAATGGTTTAAATTATAGTTATGGTAACACTTCAGGATTCTTTTCATTTATTGAAAATGTAATTACTAAAGTACGAGATGTATTTAGAGAAAGCACTGATTTTACATTCAGATTATTTATTCCTACTGACACTGATATTCAAAATAATAAATTTAGATTAGGTGCACCAACAAGAAGATTAGCTGGTATGCCTTATTTAATTATTGAACATAAGAGTTCAACAGGTGGTCCAGCTAGAACTCAATACGTAAGGTTTAACCCTAAACCTATTAATAAAGATTCTAGTACTATTCAAACAGTTAAGAAGTATCATGATTTAGCACTTGCTCTTCAACAACTAACAGGTTTCACTCCTGAATCTGAAGAGTTTGGAAAACTTATTGATGATTTTGCAGATGATTTATCTATTACTATTACAGCAGGAGTACCTGAAGTGGTATCACCTATTATTGGTAGTACCATCACTGATCAAATGATTGATAGGTTACCAACCTCTCTTGATCCTAGTAAACATGTTGATACTGTTAAAACAATTTATGATATTGCTAAATTGTTATATGGTGTAGATAAGAGAAAAGGTACAGTATCTTCTTTGAGAGATTTCTATAACATCTTAAAAAGAGATGGTATCTACTCTCAAACCTCTGATCCAAAAACTCAAATTATTATAGAACTTAAAAAATTACAAAAGGATCCTACTTTTACCTCTCAAATTGGTTCTTTGACAGATGATCAATTAGGAGATATTGCAGATAAAATATTAGATTCAGATGATCTTAGATCTGGTAATATCCTTATGGGTGTATTTGGATTTAGTATTACAGAACTTGGTGGTACTACATCAAAACTTACAAAGACCAACCCTATCCGTATGGCTTACAGAAGTTTTAGAAATAGCATTGTAACTGTAAGTGGATTGGGTCAACCATCATATACATTAAATGTTGTAGATCCAGAAGATACTAGTGATAGTCAACCATACAATAATAGAAATAAGATTGTGTATAAAGATGCTGTCACTGAAGAGTTATATAGTACATACTTTCCAACACTTGGTAAAGGTGAACTATCTAGAGCTATAAATATTCTTTCTCTTTCAAACAAAAAAATTAATGAGCAAGAAATCACCTACTCATTTAATTATACATCTAATAGTAAAACTAAATCAAGTAGTAGAGCTAAACCATTAATCAACTTAAATTCAACAAAGGCTGCTAATAATAGAAGAAACAGAACATTCTATCATCTTCTTAGAAAGATGTTTACAGAGGGTCTTACTGAACAAGATTTTAATACCCTACAACAAAAGAATGCAGATGGTAGTTTTGTAAATGAATTAGGTAAATACGTATATAAGAAGAACAACGAATACAAATTATCTAAGAGATTTGATTTGGCACTAGATGAGAATAGAGAATTGTTAGTCAAGTTTTTATCTGATAACAATTACTTAAGAGCAGATGAAATCAAAGAGATCTACAACAAAACTAAATCAGTAATGCCATTTAGTGTGATTGAATATTTAGCAAGTGATTCAAATTATGATGAACAAGGCTTTGCAAATGTATCAGAAAAAGGTATCTTTGTGAGAACAGGATTAGAAAGAAATAGTTTATATTCAAAAGATGGTTCAACTATATTATCTTTAGGGATAAATGATGTTGGTGAAGCAATGGCTAATCCAACTAGTGATATTGCTAATAAGGTAATGGAATTTGTAACAAGAAAAGGATTTAGAGATCTTGATGAGTATATTGATAGTGTTGTCTTTACTCAATTTGAAGATATTCAAAAACCATCTTTAAGTATTATAAAAAGAGAAACTGCTGAATCACCTACCACTGAAAATGTTAATTCAGAAAATGGAACAGTATTAAACAATGATCTAGGAGATATTGACGAGGACATAGATTCAGTAAACTGTTAATAATAATTATTAAAATATATTAAAATGGCTTGTAGAATTGCTCGAAAATCCAATGATAAAATAGGTACAGTTTATGCTAAAACTGGTAAAAAAAGTGACCTGTATCTTAATATTCAACAACAGTTTAAGGCTAAAAATTCAACCATTGATAATCAATACTACAAAGAAAGATATATCCCATTTGTAGAACAAGAGATCATAAATGATACTGAAAATCTTGATGAATTAGCATTAGGTTTATATGTTGAACTATCATCTGTAAAGTTTGAGCAAAATATTATTGACTTAGATTTAGCATTAGATTCTAACAATGAGCCTATTATTGAAAATGGTATGTTAAAAACAAATAGTGGTAAAAGTTTACCACTATTTAAAATGACTACCACTGGTCAAGTTCCACAAGTAGGATTTCAAACAGAGTTAGACTTAAATTTTATTAAGAAACTAAATGTTTCAACAGTATATAATGATTTAAAAAAACTCATCCCATCTTTAAATAGAGATTTCTTCGACTATTTATATCAAATGATGGGGGATATTATTCTTAATAACTCTCAGTGGAATGCTATCAAGGATGGTAGTGATCAATTTATCATCACTGATTCAGCTATTAATGTTGATGAGCAAGTTAAAACTATATTCATTCAAGCATTATATAATAACTTACTTACTGAGGAAGAGAAAAACTTTTTGTTTACTACATTAAAGTTGGAAAAGAATGATCCTTCTTACAATCTAGATAAGTTTTTTAATGACTTAAAAGATAAGTTTAATGAGCATATTACTAGCACTACTGTTGTTAGAAAGAACTTTTCTGTATTAAACCTTTTAAATAAATTTTTATCATTCACAGGATTAGTTAAAACTAACTCCACTGCAATTGAAGATTTCTTCAAAACTATTACCACTAATAATGTATTTGTAGAAGGGGAGTTTGATCTTCCCTCTGATCCTAGAATTATTGAAAGATTTGGTAGTTACGAGATTTATAGACAAACTCTCTCTGATATTCGTAGAGGTATATATCAACTAGAAAACAATGGTATTGAAAGTGAAGTTCTTGGTAATGAAAGAATTGTATTAACTAAAGCAGAAGCTATTAGGGAGTATAAGAAAGCATTAGTAATGAAGATGGCTTCTTTAAAAGCAGAGTATGCTAAGTTTCAAAAACTCCCCACTCTTACCCCTGCACAAAAACAACAAGCTATTGATATTAAAAAAGAATATCAACTTGTTAAATCTACATTTAATTATTACGATAACATCATTAGTACTCTTTTTCCAAATATCAAATCTACTAGGGTAGAAGATATTATTGCAGGAGAAGATATTGCAGATCCAGATATGGATATGAATGATGATACAGATAACCTTCAGAAACAAATTCAAGATTCAGAGGAGATAGATGAGTATAGCTCTCTTACTAATAAAGTAAAGGATTTCTTATCAAACATTTTTATTGATAATGGTACTAGACACGTGAATCCTAAGTTTGCTTTTATTAAAGCAATTCAGATCATGAGTAATATAAATGCCTCGGCTAGTAACTATTTAGAAAGTTTGAGAGAAAGTTTACAGCAAGAAGGTAACTCAGAAGGAGCTGAAGCAATTGTTGTAGCTATCAAAAACTTATATGAATTTGTAAGTTCTCCTAAGTTATTTAAAGTAGAATACAACACGGATAAGAAAGTAGTAAAGTATACCATTACCAACGAGGATGTATCAAACAAAGTAAGATTCATCACTGAGGATACTTTTATTTACTCTGAAAAGGGTATTGATTCTAATCTTTTAATTTTTGGTAAAAACCATATTCAAGAATTAATTAATTCTAAAGAACTTCCAGAAGATACTAAAGTTATTACCAAAGGTAAGGATGAATCGAGTATTGAATTCATTGAAAGAATTTACAATACTATTAACTCTACAATCAATGTAGATAATTTAAATAAACAACTCTCTCATCACTATAGATTAATTCAAGCCAAAGATACCCTTAACTCAATTATTCAAACTTTTCAATCTCTACGTGAAAGAGGGTTAAGTTATGTTGAGGTAACTAATGATTTTGGTTTAATATTCAAACACACTGATGCTTCTATCAATGGAGCTAACAGATCTGTTATTGAACAACTTAAACATTCATTTCAACTTATTGCTAGATCTGAAGGATCATCAGATTTCTTTGCTAAATTATCATCAATCAACACTGGATATAGTGATAATAAAAAGAAGATTGAGGAGATCAAAAAATTCTTTGCTACATTTTTAAATAAGGAAGGTTTAGCTTTTGTTTTAACAGATAAGAATACTGCTCAGGTTAATGATGTATACGATGCAATCAAACAAATTAAAGATAAATATAGTGAGTATGCTAAGAAGAGAAAGAAAGTAACTTACATTAAAGAGGATGGTACAGAAGAAGAAAAAAATATCTTGTATGATCCTTCTGAGATTGCAAACTTTCTAACTCCATATTTCTCTAGATTAACTGTTGCATTTACATTTAAAGAAGATACTAGTAGAAATACAATGGCTAGATCATTGGATAGAAAAAAGAAACAATATATCTATTCAAGAGGATCTTTCCTTACTGACTCTATTACATACCTTATTAAGGATAAAACTTTGGAATCATTTAAAGATTTAGAGTTGGTTAAATTCCTTAAGAGTGCATTGTACAAAAACAATATCTTTATTGGTAAGGATTCTCTAAACACTGTTTATAAAATCATTGATGGATTAGGTACCAGAGAAAAGAGAAGTACTATTTCAAATGAGAGAGCTATTCCATATAAGAATGAAACATTCTTAAACTTTGTATCTCGAGAGTTTCTTGCTGGATTCTTAAATAGAATTGGACAATCTTGGAACGCAGAAGATATTAGATACATACAGTATTCTAATATTGTCGGTGATAGACAGAAGCCTGTTGGATTTGAAGTAAATCTTTTGACACCTAAACAAATTAGAGAGGCATTAGGAAAGTATATTGATTCTTTCCAAGCTCGTCCTGATTTAAAAGGTGTATCTAATTATGATAAAAGAAAGGTGATTAACTTTTCTATTTTTGCACAGGCAGTAAAAGCGACTAATAGTGGTACTGTAGATGAGGTTAAAGGACAATACTATCTTGTTACATTAAATGATACCTTTGATAGAAATGCCCTTATTTTAAAAATGGAGTCATTGTTAGAAAATCTTGCTGGAGAATTTGCAGAGAGGTTTATTGATAACAATGGTACATTAACTAAGAACATTGACAACACTCAAACTTTACTTACTAAGAATAATGCCTACTTAAATGGTAGTGATACTAATGTAAAGAGTTTCTTTGGTAGAGATGGTAAAACAACTTCACTTGATGAGAAAACTAAAACTAGAGTTTATGATTTAAAGAAAGAAGAACTTTTACCAATTGCTAAATTGTTTATTTCTAACTGGTACGTTAACTCATACTTCTTAGATCAAATTAATTCTGGTGATGTAGTATTCTATAAATCCACTCAAGATAAACTTAAGAGAAGAGATAGTGCAATCTCTCCTGGATTAAGAGCAGCTGTGGTAAAATCTATTGCTAGACTTAAATATAAAATGGCAGTAATATCAGATGATGTTATTAAAAAGAATTCTTTAAAAGATCTTATCTCTGATCAAACTGTTATTGATAGAATTATTGAACTGTCAAAAAATAATAATCCTGCAGAACTTAATAGTTACATTAGAGATAACGTAGATAAGTTTAACCCTGATCTTCTTAGTGATACTAGCGTGGATAGTATTATTAAAGATATTAAAGATTACATTTATATGGAAACTAATAACAAGGTTTCCATTAGACAATTCTTGTTATCCGTTGGTGTATCTACAGAAGATTTAGATTCTTTGCTAGGTAGATACGCAGAAGATTATAATCCTAATGATGGACAAGGTTTCATGACTCCTGTTAGAGCAGAAGAGTTGGGTTATATGTTTGGTAAAGAATATGGTTTACAATCAACCCTTAAGCCAATCATCTTTGATATTGATGAAGATGGTGTACCATTCTTAGGTAAGTATTCTTCTATTGTACTTACAGATGAACTTGTAGCTAAGTACCCGCAATTGAAAAATATGCGGGATAATATGTATGCTAAGAATGTTGATGAAGTATTGTTTGCCTCTGGTGTTAAAGTTGGTTCTCCTAAAACTAGAGTGAGTGTTCCTGATATTACATCTAATGTAGGTATCGCTGATGATAGTATTGTTAATTTAAATAACGAGGCATACAAACTACAGTTGAATCCTTTCTCTGAAAAGAGTAAGTTGAGTTTATTTACACAGGTGACGTACTTCTTAAAGATTCTTACTGGTAACGAAGCTAATGCAACAAAGGTATATGGTGCTTTATCTAACTTAATTGAATTAAAGAAAAATGCTCCACTAGATAGTACTAGAACTAAAGCTGGATTATTTGATGTTATTAGTAACATTCTTGCTAATGGTGCATCTAAAAGACCAGAGGATGAAAAGAAATATAGAATTTTTAGATCTCTTGGTTTAAAGGTTGCTAGTGGTGTTAGAAAATTTAGAGGTGGTACACCTTGGAATCACCCATTGATTTCTACTACTGCTGAAATGCAGTTGCAATCATTCTTTAACAAGGCTGTTTTAAAAACTAAAGTTCCTGGAAAAAAACTAATCTTACAAGGAAGTATTGGTATTACTAAACCAGATGGTACAGAGTTAAGATATATATCATACATTGATAAAGATGGTAATAAAAGACAATATGCAGAAGCTGTTGTTCCAGAAGGATACTTCAATGATAATAATGAGTGGCAAGGTTTGATCCCAATGGATCTTCAAAATAAGATTAAACAAGCTATTGCAGAAGGTAAACCCTTACCTGAAATATTCATCACCCCTGATTTAATGGGTTTCAGAATTCCATCAACTGAATTACACTCTGCTGTACCATTAAAAATTGTAGGGTTTTATCCTGCAGCTAAAGCTCAAAATATTATTGTAGTACCAAAAGAAATTGTACCTCTTCATGGTTCTGACTTTGACGTGGATAGTTTGTTTGTTGCTACTAGAGGATACTTTAAAAATGGTGTTAATATTTCCTACACTGATGCTAATGGTGTAGCTAGAACTAAAACCTACAAAAAGGGTGCATACATTGGTTACAAAGAAGTTGATGGTAAATTACAACTTGATGAAGAATTTGAAACAATTCTAAAATCAGAGAATGCTAAAATCACTAGTGCTACTATTGAAAACATTGATGAGATTGAAGAGGGTGGATTCATTAACATTGG
>JACCEE010791790.1_pt1 | contig 15992 bp, 11 predicted proteins | sample 7449931 | NCBI WGS metagenome assembly JACCEE01 (sample SAMN15323457, study PRJNA562643) | freshwater metagenome | isolation source: river surface water | place: USA:Blue River Watershed | collected 2017-08-19 | reverse complement strand
GATAATTACCAATTTGTTCTACTAAACTAATTAAGTGATAATAAAGAAATCTATCAAAGAAATCTTCTTCTTTGATATGTTGGATTCCTACAATAATCCGTTTTTCTACATCTTCAGCAAACAAATCATATTTGTTTTTTACAAAACCAATTTGTTTTGGATATTCATACTCGGTATGAACTTTGTCGATGTTAATTTCTATACCTAACACATCCTTTACAAAGTTTTTAAACACTTCTACTTGACTAAACGCGTGTTTAAATACAACCCCAAATTTTAACGGTGCAACTTCTATCATTATTTTCTCCTAATAAGCTGCTCGTCATTTTTGAGGAGCAGCTCATTTCATTTAAACCATGATTTCTTCCCACCAACGATGGACATTATCACGGTGTGTATTTAAAATTTCTTGTTTCTCTAAATCTAGTTGATTTAAATCCACTAAAGTTTTTTGATTTTGTAAAGCAAGTTTGTGGATTTCTGAACGATAAGAACGGTAAGCCGCACTGAGTTCATCTACTGCTGCAATAGGCAATAATTGGTATTTTTTCAACATTTTAAACAAGGGTAATACTCCTGTCGTATTCATTAATTCTGGATAACGATGCGACCAGCGTAAAACGTGATATTGCGCAATAAATTCCACTTCTATTAATCCACCAGCCCCTTGTTTTATATCAAAATGTGTGGTTTTGCTTTTATCTAAATGCGTTTGCATTTTTTGTCGCATGTCATTAACTTCTTGTTTTAACTTCGTTTCATCGCGGACTAAGCTCAAAATTTGACAGCGAATTGCTTCAAAACGTGCCATGCTTTCTGCACTGCCCGCAATCGCGCGTGCCCGTACAAGGGCTTGATGTTCCCATGTCCATGCAGAATTGAGTTGATATTCCAAAAAGGCATTGAAATTACTGACTAATAAACCTGATGAACCATTAGGACGCAAGCGGGTATCAACTTCATACATCATCCCCGCCGCTGTTTTTGCTGTTAAAATATGGGTGATGCGTTGCACCAATCGCCCAAAAAAAGTGCCGTTGTCAACACTTTGTTCGCCCGTAGTCTGCATGTTGAGACTTTCGCTATCATGTAAAAAAACTAAATCTAAATCAGAGCCATAGCTTAGTTCAATACTGCCCGCTTTGCCATAAGCAATAATGCAGAAATTAGCCGTTTGGGCAGGTATGTCTGCCGTTGCTGCTTGTTTGAGCGGAATACCGTATTTTTGCGTGACATAATCCCATGCCATGCTTAACGTGCGCCGCGTTAAGGTATCGGCAAGCGTGCCTAAATAATCGCTGGCGATTGTGACTTCAATGCTATCAGACAATTCCGCCGCTGCGACTTTAAGAACGTGTGCACGTTTAAATTGGCGCATGGTATCCATTAATAATTCTGTGTCGTCATTGGGTAAATGCGCTAAATAAGCCGTCAAAGCGTTGTCTAATTCTTCGGGATTTAAGCGATTGTATAAATCACGGTGGTCAAGTAATTCGTCTAATAACAAGGGATAACGGGTGATTTGCTCGGCAATCCATGCACTATCTCCGCATAGTTGCACGAGGCGTTTTAACACTTGCCCACGTTCTATAAGGAGTGATAAATACACGCTGCGTTGCACAATCGCTTCAATTAGGCGTAAAACTCGGGTTGTCGCGGCGACGGGATTGCTGTGTGTGAAGACTTCAGCAAAGAGTAAGGGCATTAATTTATCGAGTCGCTCTTTGGCGGTGCGGGATTGTTTTTGAATGTTGCTGGATTCAACAAATCGAGTTAATAAAGTGGCTAATTCCTCAATGTGTGCTTGAGCAACAGGGGATAAGCTTTGATTTTGTAAGAAATTTTTAACTTGTTCTGTTTCTTTTAAATTGCTGAGCCACAGTTGTTGCCATACGCTATTTTTCTGTGCATTTACTTCTGTTTCGGGCACAGTAACAGGCATAATTACTTTTTCATAAATCGCATGAATTTCAGATTGATGCTGTTGCAAACGTTGGATAAAATCATCCCAGTGCGCAAAACCTAATCCCAAAGCTAAGCGGTTTTGATTGAGTTCATCAGCGGGTAAAGTTTGGGTTTGGCGGTCATCAATCGCTTGTAAATGATTCTCCGCTAACCGTAAAAAGCAATAGCCTTCATGGAGTTGTTGTACTTCTTTAGCGGATAATAAACGATGGGCTTTTAAGCGTTCTAAGGTGGGCAATAAGCGACGGCTTTGTAAATCGCGTTCGCGTCCGCCACGAATCAGTTGGAAAACTTGACAGCTAAATTCAACTTCGCGAATCCCTCCAACGCCTAATTTTAAATTGTTCGTCAAGCCTTTGCGGCGCGTTTCTTGGTCAATCAATGCTTTCATATTGCGCAAAGATTCGAATGCGCTGTAGTCCAGATAGCGGCGATAAATAAAGGGTTTTAAGTCGTTTAGTAATTGTTCACCTGCATTTTTATCGCCTGCAATCGCACGGGCTTTAATCAGTGCGTAGCGTTCCCAATCGCGGGCGTGGGCTTGGTAATAATCTTCCATTGCATCAAAATTTAACGCGAGCGCGCCACTATCACCGAAAGGACGTAACCGCATATCCACGCGGAATACAAACCCATCAGCATTAATTTGATGCAGGGCATTAATTAATTGTTGTCCAACGCGTACAAAAAATTCTTGATTGGTTTGTGGAATGCGTCCGCCGACGGTTTCACCCGCTTCAGGATAGGCAAAAATCAAATCAATATCGGAAGAAAAATTAAGCTCTTGTCCGCCCAATTTGCCCATGCCGATAACGACTAGATATTGCTGTTGCGCGGGTTTGATAATTGTGCCATCCGCTTTGCTTTCGGCTTTGCTCATTGGCACGCCAAATTGCTGCGTTAAACGCTGATAAACTTTATCTAAAGCGTTATCCACTAAAGCATCAGCTAAATAGGATAAATCTGCTAAAGTTTCGGTTAAACTCGCCCAACCCGCTAAATCACGCCATGCAATGCGCACCATTTCGCGCCGCCGATATTGGCGCAAAATTTTTAACAAACTGTGCTCGTCTATTACTGCTTCAAGCAATTGTCTTAAACGCGTTGTATACTCAAGCTCTGCTTGATAACTGCGCTGTAAATCGTTGCTTGTTACTAATTCCATAAATGCCGCTGGTTGCTGTACGGCGTATTTACTGATAAAAGGGCTGCATCCCCACACACGCGGAATACTATCCAGTAATTCATGATACTGTTGTAATTCTGTGAATAATTCGGTAGGACACCGTTGTTCAAAATCTTGCCATGCTTGTTGTACTTCAACCTGCAATAATGTAGGAAGGGTGGATAAAGCGTATAACTGCATTTGCAAAACCTCCTTGTTATGATGTTTTTTAGTATTTTTTAGGTATTACGCAGTTGAAATGAGGAGTGTAATCGCTTTAGCTATTGCATGGGTTGCCAAGAACTAAATAACCCAAATTTGGCGATAGATTTAAATTAAAACAAAGACCTACTAGATTTTCAAAACGAGCAGGTCTGCCAATTGCGGCGATAACTAAAGTGATTGCACTCCTCATTTCAACTGCGTAACGCCTATTTTTTTAAAAGTGGATAACAGAAAATATAGGGTTGGGGAATAGTTGTCGCGTCATTTCTCACGAGTCTCACGAGAATAAGTAATAATAAAACGCGGGAGTTAATTATTTTTGTCAGATTTTACTTAAAATTGTTATACCTGCATTTGCGAACAGATGTTATATCTAAAGTTATGTTTTTCAGGTTTTTTATGAGCACACAGTCACGAAAAATAATCACCATTTTGCTTTTATCTAGTTTTTTATCTGCTTGTAACGATGCTCCCCCTGAGCCACCTTCGCAACTAATGCCGCAACCCAGTGGCACGGTTGCATTTATGCAAAATGCGCAGGGTTTATTGCGCTTGCAAATTATGGAAGCAGACAATATAGAATTAAGTGCAAATCAAACTTTAGAATTAAATCTTAATGACAGTTTAGAGTTTGTTGCAACTGCTGAAAATGCGAAAGGACAGCCCGCCGCGAATAAAAAATTATGGCTATCTTCTAGTCATGATAATTTTCTTACGCAAACACAATTGATTACGCAAGAAGATGGGCAAGCAAATACGGTATTCATCGCTTCTCAATTAGGTGCAGATGAATTGACACTAACGGATGGCACATTGAAAGTAAAATTGCTCTTAAACGTGCGGCGTACTGTCAAAGCAACGCCTGAAGAAGAAGATTTTATACCTTTACCTGAATTGCCAGAGGTTGTGTCATGGACTCTTTTTGCAAAAGTGAGTTATGACTTAGAAGGAAAAAAACCTACTGTTTTTGCGCCTGAAATAAAAGCATTAGCGGGAAAAGTGATTAAAGTACAAGGGTATATGACAGCTTTAGATACACAGCCTATGCAACGCCATTTCTTTTTATCAAGTGTACCGCCTGATTGTGTTTATTGTATGCCTGCCGCTCCTGAAAAAGTGGTCGAAGTTTTTAATCAACACGACATAGAATTTTCAATAGAGCCCATTGTGGTACAAGGTAGCTTAAGTTTGCTAGAAAATGATGAAGATGAAGTTTTATATCAATTAAAAAATAGCAGTTTAGTTGTTAATAATGCGCATAAACCAAATTCTGCGCTCCCTGCAAACACTACAAAACATGTTTCTCCACGTTCATCTCAAACGCAACATGAACATGAACATGAAGAATAAAAAAACACTGATAGACTTGTAAACTTGTTCCAACAGACCTGCTAGGTTTTAAAAACCTAGCAGGTCTTTGGTTTAGTTTAAATATATTGCTGGACTCGCGTTATGTAATAAATGATTTTTGCTGCTATGAAGTCCTCAAAAAAATCATAAATCTTAATCCAAGCGTGCTCAATAAAGTTAAACTTTTAACCCCACTTCTCAATCTTTAGTTTGAATCCGCCCTTTATCATGTTACATTAACAATTATCCATCGCTAAACCATGCACCAACGCTGATATCAAAGCTAACACACACGCAAGACGATTTCCGTCTAATTAACCTCAGTTGAACAAACCCAATTAACTTCTTTGAGTTTAGTAACATGTATTATTTAGGTGATTCTGCACTTTCCCCTTTTCGGCAACAACGTTTGTTGACAACCGCGTCCGCGCTTATCCCCGCTTTACGCGATTTGTCCGCACATACTCTTTATTTGGTTAAATTTAAGAATCAACCTTTTGCAGTGCATCATGAGGCGGGAAGCGAGTGCATCGCTGAACTTGAAACCCGTCTTTTGCAAATTTTGCCAAATGCAAAAGCAGTGCCGTTAAGTTTAGAAAATAGTGTGGTAGTCGTCCCGCGTTTAGGCACAATTTCGCCTTGGTCAAGTAAAGCCACTGAAATTTTAAATTTATGCGGTTTGCCTGAAGTTGAGCGAGTTGAGCAAGGTGTTGTCTGGATTTTAACCGCGTTTAATCGCTTGAGCCATGAGCAATTGCAGCAATTAACGCCGTTGCTACAGGATGCAATGACTGAAAGTGTGTTATTTGAATTATCTGATTTAGCGAAAGTATTTGAACCACACATTGCTCGTCCAATGCAAATTATTCCCGTGTTGACGGAAGGACGCGCCGCGCTGGCACGCGCTAATCAGTTGCAAGGATTAGCGTTATCAGAAGATGAAATAGAATATTTGCATGAAAATTTTGTGCAACTGCAACGTAATCCAACTGATGCCGAATTGATGATGTTTGCGCAAGCGAATTCTGAACATTGTCGGCACAAAATTTTTAACGCGAGTTGGATAATTGACGGCGAAGCACAAGAAACTTCGCTGTTTCAAATGATTAAAAATACCTTTAAACGCTTCCCAAACAAAGTTTTATCCGCTTATAAAGACAATGCCGCAGTGATGCAAGGTTTTCATGCACCACGTTGGATTATTGACCCACATACGCATCAATATCGTTATAGTGAAGAAGATATTGCGATTTTGATGAAAGTAGAAACGCATAACCATCCGACCGCAATTTCCCCTTTTGCGGGCGCGGCGACAGGTTCAGGCGGTGAAATTCGGGATGAAGGCGCGACAGGACGCGGTTCTAAACCTAAAGCGGGTTTAGTCGGTTATTCCGTATCTAATTTACATATTCCCGATGCACCACAACCGCATGAGCAAGATTATGGCAAACCAGGGCGCATCGCTTCTGCGCTGCAAATTATGTTAGATGCTCCGATTGGCGCGGCACGTTTTAATAATGAATTTGGTCGCCCTGCCTTAAATGGCTATTTCCGCAGTTTTGAGCAAACTATCGGCACATTACGCCGTGGCTATCACAAGCCGATTATGATTGCGGGCGGTGTGGGTAATATCAGTCCTGAACACATTGAAAAACATCAACCCCCAGCGGGTAGTTTAGCGATTGTGCTCGGCGGCCCTGCGATGTTAATCGGTCTTGGCGGCGGTGCAGCGTCTTCCATGACCAGCGGACAGAGCACGGAAAATTTAGATTTTGCTTCTGTGCAGCGCGATAACGCTGAAATGCAACGTCGTTGTCAAGAAGTGATTGATACTTGCTGGCGATTAGCTGACCAGAATCCGATTGAAACGATTCATGACGTTGGCGCGGGCGGCTTATCTAACGCATTGCCTGAATTAGTGCATGAAACAGAACACGGCGCGATTTTCTCTTTAAGTGCGATTCCAACGGCTGACCCGAGTTTATCGCCGATGGAGTTATGGTGCAATGAAGCACAAGAACGGTATGTGTTAATTATTCGCCCTGAAAGTTTGCCATTATTTGAACAAATTTGTCAGCGTGAACGTTGTCCGTTTGCCGTCGTCGGTTCGCTGACAGATGAGCCTCAATTACGCTTGTTAGCCTCTGAAAATACAGCGGATAATTCGCCTATCGTTGTGGATATGCCCTTATCTGTTTTGTTAGGCAAACCGCCCAAAATGCAACGTAATGTCAGCCGTATCGATGCCCCCACCGCACCATTGAATTTTAGCAAAATTGATTTATACGATGCGATTCAACGGGTTTTACAACATCCTACTGTTGCCAGCAAAAGCTTTTTAATTACTATCGGCGACCGCTCAGTCGGCGGCTTGAGTGTGCGCGACCAATGCGTTGGTGCATGGCAAACGCCCGTGGCGGACTGCGCTGTGACTATGAGCAATTTCGGTTCTGTCAGTGGTGAAGCGATGGCGATGGGCGAACGTACGCCATTAGCTGTCTTAAACGCTCCCGCATCAGGACGAATGGCAATTGCTGAATCCATCACTAATATTGCCGCCGCACGAATTGATTCTTTAACTGACATCGTATTATCTGCAAATTGGATGGCAGCGTGTGGACAAGCAGGCGAAGATGCGGCGTTATTTGAAACGGTTAAAACCGTCGGTTTAGAATTCTGTCCTGCTTTGGGCATTAATATTCCCGTCGGTAAAGACTCTTTGTCAATGCGCACAGTTTGGCAAGATAAACAACAAGATAAAAGTGTTGTCGCGCCATTATCCCTCATCGTGTCAGCTTTTGCACGAGTTGCAGATGTCACCAAGACTTTAACGTCTGTTGTGCCACCTGAAGCATTAAATGAAGAAACTTTATTAGTTTTCATTGATTTAGCGGCGGGTCAACAGCGACTCGGCATGTCAATTTTAGCGCAATGTTACTCACAAGTTGGGCAAACAGTACCAGATGCTGATAATCCTAATCGCTTAAAAGAGTTTTTCTATGCTATTCAGGCATTAAACCATCAAGGCAAAATTTTAGCCTATCATGACCGCTCGGATGGTGGCTTGTTGGCGACTTTAGCTGAAATCATGTTTGCAAATCATTGCGGCTTAGATGTGCAGTTAGAAGGTTGGGCAGAACGTGGTTTAACAAATCCTGATACAGAACAAGTTTCAACGGCTGTTTCTGCGTTATTTAATGAAGAGTTAGGCGTTGTAATTGCGATTAAAGCGCAAGATTTAGCAACCGTACAAGCGCATTTTAACAGTGATTCTCATATTCCTGCGTCAGAAGCGATTGGCGTACATGTGATTGCGCACTTCAATAAAACAGATAATTTAAGCTTCTATCAACAAGATAATTTAGTTTTCAGCGCACCGCGTACTACTTTGCAAAAATGGTGGTTAACGCCGAGTTACCACTTACAAAAATTACGCGATAATCCAATTTGTGCAGAGCAAGAATTGGAAAATGCGCTAAATTCTAATAATAAAGGTTTGCAATTATTGACAAACTTTGAATTGACCCCGACTGCACCTGCTTTATTAACGCGCCGTCCGCCCGTTGCAATTTTGCGCGAGCAAGGTGTCAATGGGCATTTAGAAATGGCGGCAGCATTTGACCACGCAGGTTTCCAATGTACTGATGTGCATGTCTCTGATATTATTAGTGGTCGCATTTCTTTAGCAGATTTCGTGGGGATAGTGGCGTGTGGTGGTTTTTCTTATGGGGACGTATTGGGCGCGGGCACTGGATGGGCAAGTACCATTCGTTTTAATCCGCGTGCTGCCGCTGAGTTTACTGCCTTTTTCCAACGGCAAGATACTTTTGGTTTAGGCGTTTGTAATGGTTGCCAAATGATGGCTCAATTGCATGATTTTATTCCTAATGCTGAACATTGGGCACGTTTTACTCGTAACCAATCGCAACAATTTGAAGCGCGTTTAGTGATGGCAGAAGTGCCACAATCGCCGTCGATTTTGTTCGCGGACATGGGAGGCTCACAGATTCCAGTTGTGGTCTCTCACGGTGAAGGATACGCCAATTTTGCGAGTGCCGAAGATTTGCAACATGTGCAACAGCACAATTTAGTCGCTTTACGCTTTATTGACAGTGCAGGGGTTGCAACTGAAAGTTATCCTTTAAATCCCAATGGTTCGCCGCAGGGAATTACAGGTTTAACCACGACAGATGGACGTTTTACGATTATGATGCCGCACCCTGAGCGTACCTTTTTAAGCGCGCAATTCTCTTATTTACCTAACCAATGGCAGGCAAAAGACAGTCCTTGGATGCAGATGTTCTACAATGCGCGCCGTTGGGTAGCTTAATTTAATTATTTCTACAGTTTTTATTTATTGTTATGTCTACATTCGTAATAGGTGATATTCAAGGATGTTATGCAGGATTGCAGAAACTCCTTGAACAGATTCAATTTGACCCAGTGCAAGATTGCTTGTGGTCAACGGGGGATTTAGTTAATCGTGGACCCACTTCATTAGAAGTATTGCGTTTATTTAAATCTTTAGGGGATTCTGCGATTGTTGTGTTGGGCAATCATGATTTGCATTTATTAGCGGTTGCTTATGGTTATCAACCGATGAAAGCAGGCGATACTTTAGAGCCTGTTTTACAAGCAGATGATTGTCAGGATTTATTATTTTGGTTACGGCATTTGCCTTTAGTCCATCATGATGCTGAAAAAGGATGTACTTTGTTACACGCGGGTGTCGCGCCACAATGGACTTTAGAAGATACTTTGCGTTATGCCAAAGAAATTGAAGTTATTTTACGCCATGATGATGATTTCCATTTGTTATTGACCCATTTATATGGCAATAAACCCGATATTTGGGATGAAAATTTACGCGGTTGGGATAGAGCGCGTTTTATTACTAACTGCTTGACTCGCTTACGGTATTGTGATGGAGATGGGCGATTATTGTGGAAAAACAAACTCGCGCCGATTTTCAAAAAATCGTATAAACGCGATGAAGAGCAACCTTGGTTTGTGGTTGAACAACGTAAAACACGCAATAACCGTATCATTTGCGGACACTGGTCAACGCTAGGTTATCACTCAGATAACAATATTTATGCTTTAGACACGGGGTGTTTATGGGGCGGAGAATTAACAGCATTACGTTTAGAAGATATGAAACGCTTTAGTGTCCCTTGTGAAAAATCCGCAAAAATTATTAAAAAAGCTGATTAAGGAAAACCTCATGCCGTTGCTGAATGTGAAAGTGTTATTAGGAGTGACTGGGGGAATTGCCGCTTACAAAGCTGCCGACTTGGTGCGTCGCTTAAAAGAGGTAGGGGCAATTGTGAAAGTTGTTATGACACCTGCCGCGACACAATTTGTCACGCCTTTAACATTTCAAGCTTTATCAGGGCAGCGCGTGCATGTGGATTTACTAGACACTGAAGCTGAAGCAGCAATGGGACATATTGAATTAGCCCGTTGGGCAGATGTGTTATTAATTGCCCCCGCTTCGGCGGATTTTATTGCCCGTTTAAGTTATGGACATGCTAACGATTTATTATCTACGTTATGTTTAGCGACCAATGCACCCGTTTTAATTGCCCCTGCTATGAATCAGCAAATGTGGCAGTCGCCGATTACCCAAGAAAATTGCAGCCGTTTACAACAACGGGGCATTAATTTATTAGGGCCTGCTGTAGGTGGACAAGCTTGCGGTGAAACGGGCGCGGGACGCCTAGTTGAACCGTTAACGTTAGTCAGCATGTTGCAAGAGTTTTTGCAACAAAAACAACAAAAAAATGCGTTACTTACTCAGCAACCGCTTAAAAATATTCATATTCTTGTGACCGCTGGTGGTACGCGAGAGGATATTGACCCAGTACGTTTTATTACTAATCGTAGCTCTGGCAAAATGGGTTATGCGATTGCTCATGCAGCACAAATGCTAGGTGCAAAAGTTACTTTAATAAGTGCTAAAACTAATTTAGTTGTGCCAAATGATATAGAGTTTGTCAGTGTTTATTCAGCGTCTGACATGTATGATGCTGTCTTAAAACATGTCAAAGAAGCGCAGATTTTTATCGCTACCGCCGCCGTCGCAGATTATCGTCCTAAAAACAAAGGCGCACACAAACTTAAAAAAACCGCAAATGCAGAGTTAACGATTGAACTAGAGCGCACGCCAGATATTTTGGCAGCAGTCGCTAGTTTGGAAAATCCGCCGTTTACTGTTGGTTTTGCCGCTGAAACGCAAAATGTCAAAGAATATGCACTCGATAAACTACAACGCAAAAAGCTGAATATGATTGCCGCGAATCAAGTAGGCTTGGAAAATAGTGGTTTTGATAGTGATGATAATGCTTTACTTGTATTAACTGAAAATCGTGAAATCACGTTAGCTTTGACCAGTAAATCACAATTAGCGTATGATTTATTAACATTAGTGATAGAAGACTATAAAATTTTTTGTAGATAATTTAAAAGTTACGCAGTTTACTGTTGACTGATTCATTTAATTTTCTTAATTCACTTAGCAGGAAAATTAAACTAACACTGCAACAGTGTATTGCCTAAATTAGGTCACTAATCTTAATGAAATAGTCATAAAAATACGTTATTAAGTTGATTTATATAGCACGCTTTGCTATTAATGCTTGGTTAACAAAAGATTTAAATTTTTACAAGTTAAGAATAAGGTAGGATTTTTTATGCTACGCGCCCTTATTTTACGTCTTCCAAGAGGCGAATCGTTTTATACACATTGCAAGAGTTTCTTAATTCTCTTTTGCATTCAAGCTGCGTTATATTCGTTGATTTGTTTCAATTATCGTGCAATTGCTCTAGCTGATGTTTCATGGGCAATTAGTTCTGATATGTTAATTGCCAGTTTTAATTTCTTTGTTATTAAGCAATTAGCAACCAGTGATAGCGAACAAAATCAAGCACAATTCTTAGGTTACATCAGCGGTAGTGCGGTAGGAACATATATAGGTTTATCACTTTCCCATGTTTTATTAGGCAGCTAGTTCACAAATAATAAATAAATACGGGAAATTAAAATATTCTGCCGTTGAAAAGCAATGGATTCGGTAATAGCATACTTTTAAATTGACCTACAACCGATTTACGCTTGACGTAATTTTAGGAGTTAACTATGAATATCGCGCATCCTGTAATGTGGCAAAGTGCGTTTTTTGCGTTGCTTTGGCTCATAAGTTCGCTAATTTCCCCTGTATTTGTTTATGCACAAGACCCTCAATACACTCCACCTACGGTGAATGGTGCACCGAGTAACCGCGTAGGCGGTGGCACGCGCGGAATAAAAAATACTGTTAAACATCCTGCATTAGTCGCACTTGCCCCTGCCAATCACACGGGTTGGACTTTAGAAAAACAACCCACATTATACTGGTCGTTATCGCAAGATAGCACAGAAAGTATTGAAATTATGCTGAATTATGCAGACCCTGTGACCGCAGGAAGTTATGAACCTGTTTTTAAAACCTTAGTGAATCAACCGCGTGCAGGTATTCATGCTTTAAAACTCAGTGAAAGCAAAATTGAGTTAAAAGCCAATATTGAGTACGAATGGACGCTAACGTTGTTAAAAAACGGCAAAGTAACTCCAGATAGTCTCAGTACAACAGCATTATTGATGGTAGTAGAACCACAGAAAATTGTAGGTCTAACTGCCCTTTTAACCAATGAAAAACCCACTGATGAAAAGTTAGTGAGTGTATTGGCACAAAAAGGGATTTGGTACGATGCTATCGCCACTTTAGAAACTTTAATTTTGCGCAATCCAGAACAAACGAGTTTACGCAATCAATTAACTAAGTTATTAGAACAAGTTTCTTTAACCACTCAACTGATTAATAACAAAGATGTGGTTATTGACAAACCTAGCAAATCAACAGATTCTTAAATAATACTTTACAGGCAATTATCTTTATCAACTTTACAGATAATTGCCTACTTAATACCTATCTTTCCCGCCTAAACCCTTGCATTCAAGCGCGTAAAACTGCAAGTAAGTATCAGTGTCTGCCTATTAAAAATTATCTCTTTTTATCATTTTTATGCTATCATGCGTACCGCGCTAATCAGAACATGCTAGGTCAGTCCACTGTCAAAAATGTTATTAACTACCAAACTGCCTCATCATTTTTAGTGCTGTATCTCTCAGATTAGCATCCCTCTGTTAGCCGCCTTTTAAAATCTCAAGTTAGGTTTTAAATAAACAAATATTAAAAAGCTAATAAATTATTTAACTATTTAACAAACAGTTACGAGCAGAATCATGTTGGAAAATTATTTACCTATCCTAATGTTCATAATTGTTGGTCTATTGGTGGGCACAGGACCAATTGTCATTGGTTTCTTATTAGGGGCGCATAAACCTGACCAAGAAAAGAACTCTCCTTTTGAATGTGGATTCGAAGCCTTTGAAGATGCCCGTATGCAATTCGATGTACGGTATTATTTGGTCGCCATTTTATTCATCATTTTTGACTTAGAAATTGCATTTTTATTTCCTTGGGCCGTTGTTTTTAAAGGCTTAGGTTTAGTAAGTTTTATCGCAATGATGATTTTCTTGGCTATCCTTGTCGTAGGATTTATCTATGAATGGAAGAAAGGGGCTTTAGAATGGGAATAGCAGGTGTATTGCAAGAAGGTTTTATTACCACCCAAGCAGATAAATTAATTAACTGGGCGCGAACAGGCTCTATGTGGCCAATGACCTTTGGTCTAGCTTGTTGTGCGGTGGAAATGATGCACGCAGGCGCGGCACGTTATGACTTAGACCGCTTCGGAATCGTATTCCGTCCTAGTCCACGTCAATCTGACGTGATGATTGTTGCAGGAACATTGGTAAACAAAATGGCACCTGCTTTGCGTAAAGTGTATGACCAAATGCCCGAACCACGTTGGGTAATTTCTATGGGCTCTTGTGCCAATGGCGGCGGTTATTACCATTACTCTTATTCTGTGGTGCGCGGCTGTGATCGGATTGTTCCTGTTGATATCTCTGTCCCTGGTTGTCCGCCAACTGCTGAAGCCTTGTTATACGGTATTTTGCAGTTACAAAACAAAATTCGACGCACGAATACTATTGCCCGTGCGAGTTAAATTCTTTTCTTCCTTCTAATAAGCACCCTCTCATTCACTAATAAGAGGTGTTGTTAAGGTAAATCGTTTTTATGGCTGAACATCAAGAAACTGCACAAACTGCTGTGCAAGCTTTATTAACGCGCTTGCAAACCCGTTTTAACGAGCTAATAGTATCCTCTGACTTGCAAGGACAAGGTTCTTTCCAAGAAGCGACCATTTGTGTTCCTGCTGAACATATTCTTTCCGTCAGTCAAGCTTTACGCGATGAATTTGGTTTTGAAGAACTCATCGATTTATGCGGTATTGATTACTCTGAATACGGAGTTGCTGACTGGGATGTGCAACGGAGTAGCAAAGGTTTTAGCCGTGGTGTTAGCAAAGGCACTTATCAAGAAACTGCTCCTACTGCCCCCACTGCCCGTTTTGCTGTTGTTTATCACCTCCTTTCCTTACAAAATAATCAACGTTTACGGGTTAAAGCCTTATTAACAGGCGAAACACCCCGTTTAGCTTCTGTGATTGACATTTGGACATGTGCAAATTGGTATGAACGTGAAGCATTTGATTTATACGGAATCTTATTTGAAAATCACCCTGATTTACGTCGTATCTTAACTGACTACGGTTTTATCGGACATCCATTCCGCAAAGATTTCCCTTTAATTGGTCAAGTTGAAATGCGTTACGACCCCGAGAAAAAACGGGTTGTTTACCAACCTGTTTCCGTCGAGCCACGCGTATTAGTTCCACGCGTTATTCGTCACGACAATCGTTATACCAATTAAATATGTGGGTACAAACTCCTACAAAATTTAAAATCTGTACACAACTTTGTGTACGCTCCAGTCAAAATGATAGAGATTAATTATGCCTGAGATTCGTAATTACACCATGAATTTCGGTCCCCAACACCCTGCTGCACACGGTGTATTGCGGTTAGTGTTAGAACTTGATGGCGAAGTCATTGAACGGGCAGACCCGCATATTGGCTTATTACATCGGGCAACCGAAAAACTTGCTGAAAGCAAACCCTTTAACCAATCTGTTCCTTACATGGATCGTTTAGATTACGTCTCCATGATGTGTAATGAACACGCTTATGTCATGGCGATTGAACGGTTATTAGGCGTAGAAGTGCCGATTCGGGCGCAATATATTCGGGTGATGTATGATGAAATTACCCGTATTTTAAACCACTTAATGTGGATTGGTGCGCACGGTTTAGATATTGGTGCAATGACCATGTTCTTATACGCTTTCCGTGAACGTGAAGATTTAATGGATTGCTATGAAGCGGTTTCTGGCGCGCGGATGCACGCTGCCTATTATCGCCCAGGTGGGGTTTATCGTGATTTGCCCGATACCATGCCACAATATCAACCTTCTAAATGGCATGACCAAAAATTTGTTAATAAACAAAATGCTAATCGTCAAGGCTCATTATTAGATTTTATCGAAGATTTTACCCGCCGTTTCCCCCAATGTGTTGATGAGTATGAAACCTTATTAACAGATAACCGGATTTGGAAACAACGGACAGTCAATATCGGTATCATTACGCCTGAACGGGCTAAACAAATGGGTTTAACAGGCCCAATGTTACGCGGTTCTGGCATTGCATGGGATTTACGCAAAACGCAACCTTATGAAGTTTATAGCCAATTAGATTTTGATATTCCTGTTGGTGTCAATGGCGATTGCTATGACCGTTATTTAGTGCGGATGGAAGAAATGCGTCAATCAAATAACATTATTAAACAATGTGTTGATTGGTTACGCAAAAATCCAGGTTCTGTTATGGTTGATGACCATAAAGTTACACCGCCTCATCGCGCTGATATGAAAGCCGATATGGAAGCTTTAATTCACCATTTCAAATTATTTACCGAAGGTTACTGTATCCCAGCGGGAGAAGTGTATTCTGCGGTAGAACATCCTAAAGGTGAATTTGGCATTTATTTAGTGTCAGATGGTGCAAACAAACCTTATCGATTAAAAATTCGTGCACCAGGTTTCCCCCACTTAGCGGCAATGGATGAAATTGCACGCGGACACATGATTCCCGACGTGGTGGCAATTATTGGGACGATGGACATCGTGTTTGGTGAGATTGACCGTTAAGAGGACTGGGTTCTTATGGAACAAAAACATATATCTGCAACCTTATCAGAGGCAAGCAAAGCTGCCATTG
>JACCEE011048607.1_pt1 | contig 15995 bp, 12 predicted proteins | sample 7449931 | NCBI WGS metagenome assembly JACCEE01 (sample SAMN15323457, study PRJNA562643) | freshwater metagenome | isolation source: river surface water | place: USA:Blue River Watershed | collected 2017-08-19 | reverse complement strand
GAATTTAAACTTATGCAAGAAATGCAAAATACACTTTCAGAAGTGGGTAAACTTGTTATGAAGAACATGGATCCCGAAAACAATTTTAATATTATGGTTTCATCAGGTTCTAAAGGTTCAGTGGCAAACATTGCACAAATTAGTGGTTGTATGGGCTTTCAAGCTGTTGAAGGTAGTCTTCCACCAAAGAAATATAATAAGAGAACTCTTCCATACTTTCATCAAAACGATGATCGTATTAAATCTCGTGGTTTAATTCGTGAACCATATTTTGACGGATTAGATTTCTCATCATTTTCATTCCTCCTTATGGCAGGTCGTGAAGGTATTATTGATGGTGCTATTAAAACCGCCGTTACTGGTTACGCACAACGTCGTCTTGTAAAATCTATGGAAGATATTATGGTCAAATATGATTCATGTGTACGTACAGCTAATAATGCAGTATTACAACTTGTATATGGTGATGCTGGAGCAGACACTACAAAACAATATAGATATAATATTCGATTTGTAAACTTTGGAAACAAAGAACTTGCAAATAAACATAAATTTACAGAAAAAGAACTATCAGAATTTAAAAACTTTAGTGTAAAAGATAATGATAATCTTTATAAAGAAATGCAAGAAATGCGTGATGAATTTCGCGATATTATGATGAAGGCTAAATGTGATTTTAAAGCACTTCAAACTAATCCATTCCTTCCTATTAACTTGACTCGTATTATTAATACTATTTCAAATAATAAAGAATTTAAAGATTCTAAATCTGATAAACTTCAACCAGAATATGTTAGAGATTCAATTGAAAATATTCTATTAAATAGTCAAACATCTCTTCTTATGATGTCTGATAAAGAACGTAATGATAAAAAATCAGTTAAAAACTATGATGAAAAAATGTTTAAAACATTCTTTAGAATGGCATTATATGATGCTCTTTCACCAAAGGTATGTATTAATCATTTAGAATTAAATAAACTTCAATTTGATACAATTATTAAAGATATTGTCAGTATATACAATGCAAGTATTATTCAACCAGGTCAAATGGTTGGTATTCTAAGTGCTCAAGCTCTTGGAGAAACTATCACACAAATGACACTTAATGCTTTTCACTCTGCAGGTTTATCAACTATGAAATCTCTTACAACTGGTGTGCCACGTATTCAAGAAATTCTCAGTGTAAGTAAAAATATTAAGACACCACAAATTTCAATTCGTCTTGAAAAACAATACAAGAAAAGCAAAGAAATGGCTCACAAAGTAGCATCTAATCTTAAATACACAACATTTGGTGATGTTCGTGGTCGTATTAATGTTTATTATGATCCTGATCCAGAAGGTGATGATTCAATTATGAAACAAGATAATGTTACAAATGTATATTATAATCAAAAAGCAACAAAGAATAGTTGCCAATCAAATATTGTAGGTCTGCCATGGCTAATGAGAATTGAAATTGTTAAAGAAAAAATGCTTGACAAAGAAATTTCACTCTTAGATATTAAGAGTAAGTTTTGTAGTTGGTGGGAAACCAGATTTAATGATATTAAAAATGTAAAGAAAGAAGAAAAGAAAGTAATTAACAAGATTACAAGTCTTGCAATTCTTAGTAATACAGATAATGATTTAAGTCCTGTAATTCATCTTCGCTTTAATGTACGTGATGTAGATCGTGTTAAAGATCCATTTAATCGCGAAACACTTATTGAATTAATTGAACATATTATTGATAAATTTAAACTAAAAGGTATTGATGAAATTACTGATATTCCAGCTATTATGTCAGAACGTATGATTACATATGACAATGAAGATAAAGAAGTTAAATTCGAAGATGAATATATGATATATACTTCAGGTATAAACATAAATGAAATTCGATATATTGTAGGTATTGATCTTTTAAACACAATATCAAATGATATCTATGATGTATATGTAAATTTTGGTATTGAAATTGCCAGAACTCGTTTAATTCGAGAACTTGATGATGCTTACCAACATGCTGGTCACGTTGTAGGTTATACTCACTTATCAATTTTAGCAGATCTTATGACATGCTCTGGTATTATTATGTCAATTGATCGTCACGGTATGAATAAATCAGATATGGATGTTCTTGGTAGAGCATCATTTGAAAAAGCTGTTGAACAAATTTTAACAGCAAGTGTCTTTAATGAAACAGACAACATGCGTGGTGTATCATCACGTGTTATGTGTGGTCAAGTAATCCGTGGTGGTACAGGTTATTGTGATGTCATTCTTGATACAGAACTTATTGAGAAATCAGAATACACTGAAGATAACAAATACAAACAATTTACAGAAATTATAACAGATAACATTGCTAAAGATATTGTCAACAAAGACAATGAAGAGATCTTTATGCCAATGTAACTTATGTAAAAAAGTTGATTTTTTTATTAATTAAAAGATAATATTATTATCTTTTATTTATTATAAACTATGTTAACAAAAAAACTTATTTTAGATCCTCAATACAGTAAGTATATTTATTATACTACATGGGTGATGTTATTCACAGCATTGTATGGTTTTTATAAGGAATATAATACACTTGGATATTTAACATTTATTGTATTTTCTTCAAGTATAAATTATTGGCGTAATCCAATTGATAATATTATCAGAGTTATTGATCTAATAATATCTTTTTCTGCTGTATTTTTTACTCTTTATTATGTTCAATCGTGCAAACATCTACATATTTATTATTTCTTACTAAGTTTTATTGGTTTCTGTTACTTTGCAAGTAAATATTATAGATATCAAAAAAATTATATGTATTGTACAATGTATCATTGTGGGGTTCATCTCATAGGTAATGTATGCAATGTTCTCATATATAATAAGATCATTGATTGTTCTTGTTATCTTGAAAAGCAATAAAAAATTGATTTTATTTATATTTAAATAAAGTTTAATTGATAACTAAAGTAATTAATAACTAAAATGGATATTTCACTAAATGGAACTTTATATGTATACTTTATTCGTAGTATATTTCAAGATAGTAAGAAAATAGGTATAGAGATTATTATTGATCCTAAACGTTCAAATATTCAACTTGTTGATGGATTAAAACGTTTGAATTTTTTAAATGGAAATAAATTTATAATTTATAAGGATAACTATACAAATATTGATTCAATTGCTACAAAATATATTGCAAATTTTGATTTTACTTCAGTTTGTCAAAATGAATCAGAAAAAAATATATTAAAACTAAATAAAATGAATATTATTGAAAAAGATAAAATTTTATCACCAAGTCGTCAAGTTAGTAATAAAATATTTCTTAATAATTATTCTACTGGTAAAAATAAAACTGTTAATGATATTATGAATATTATAAAATCAACTTAATTTCTTTAAAATAAAAATTGATAAACTTATTGATTGATAAATTATATATTATTTTAAATAATAATTAAATAAGATGATTGATGTTTATAATATAGCCTGGATTGTACTATTTATTAATCTACTATTAATAAATGATGATATAAAAATTATGTTAACAATGTTATTACTTTCAAATATAAATATGCATGATAGTGTTGTATTAAATATAATATGGTTTATAATTATAACAATATGTACAATATTTATACCATTATGTAATTGGACAAATTATATAGATGAATATGATATACATTTAAAAAAAAATATATTAATAGTACTATTATTTTCACTAATATATTTGTCTTTTATAATTAGTGATTACAACAATAGTTCAATATTTTATTCAATTATGATATATCCATTCATATGTTTTATAATTAATATATATTTTTACATAATTAAAGAACGAGAAATTTTCATAATATTGAATATTATAATTAATATATTTGTTAATATAGGACTATTCCAAATTATTAACCACTTTATTTATAATTAGATCCTAAAAAAGTTGATCTCTCTTAATATCGACTAATTTTTTTATTAGAATTTATCTATTAGTTAAATTAATAGGTGAATTCTTACAAAAAAAAGTTGATTTTTAAACTACTTAAAAGATTACCTTTAATATGATAAATTATTAATATAAAATGCCTAAAGAATCCTCCAAAACTGTTAAACACGTTGAAGAAGTAGACGTCTCAGACAATGAAAGTGCCGATACTAATACTATTGATTGTAGTGATTTTAATGTTGATAACTTTACAATTCCACCAATTGATGAAAAACGCTCTTCTGATTCACAATATCACGCTTTCCCAACATATAAATATGGCAAGAAACAAGATAAACTTATTCTTAAGACTGGTCCAATTAAAATCACTAAAGGTGGTATTCCAAAACTAGATGATAAATGGCGTAAAACAGATGCTAAACGTGAATTTATGTGGCTTGGTATCGATCAAGAACAAGCAGCTTGTGTAGAACTTTTTAATGCATTCAAACAAATCGATGAACATTTTGATAAACTTGTTAGTTATGATGCTGATGAAAAAGTAGATGCGAATGTTGAATCAAAGACTGTAGTATTCCAAAAAGACAAAAAGAAAGTCGAACCACTTACTGTTCTAGAATATAGCCCACTTGTTAAACTATCTGTTCAAGGTGGTGATGGTGAATCTAAACCAGATCAACCAGAATATACTCCATATGAACGTTGCAAACTTAAATTCGGTAAGAAATATGATAAAGATCGTAAAGAAGGTGAACCAAGCGAACTTACTACAACTCTATTTCTTGGCGAAAAAGAAGAACCAGAAGATCTTAAATATCCAAGTGATTTTGAGAAATATCTTCGTTGGAATTGTACCGCTCAATTCGTTCTACAATTCAGCAAATTTCGTGTTAAGAAAGCCGTTGAAAAAGATAAGAAAGGTAAACAAATTCCACGCGAATGTGCATTTGATGTAACAATTCTTCAAGTAGTTATTACTGAAGAAGCACCACGCTCAGGTCTTTCAAATGCTGATAAATACCGTCGTCGTATGTTTCCAACAAAAGCTGTAGCAGCTGCTCCTCCAGTAGAAAAGAAACCAGCTAAAAAGGTAGAAAAACAAGAATCATCATCTGAATCAGAATCATCATCTGAAGAAGAAGAAGCTCCACCACCAAAGAAATCTTCTAAACCAGAAGCTAAAGTAGAAAAGACTCCAGCTAAAAAGGAAACTAAATCTTCTAAAAAGGTAGACTCTGAATCAGAAGATTCTTCAGAATCATCTGAAGAAGATTCAGAAGATGAGTCAAGTGAAGAGAAACCAAAACCAAAGGCTAAATCAAGCAAAAAGTAAATAATATATTAAATATTTAACTTTTATTTATTTATTAATTAACTTTAATTAATTAACTTTAATTTACATATATTATGTTGATGTGTTTTTTTATAATATTTAAAATGTTATAAAAATATATATAATGATTACAAGCATTGAAAACTTTGATATTATGAAAATGAATATACATGATCCATATGATATTAATGAACATATAATTAAAATGGATATAAGTGTAGATAAGATGAAACCAATTATGTTACATATTGAAGAACTACATGTATTATCATTCTCAAATACTAATTTAATTCTAGACTTAAGATGTAAAGATGAACTTAAAAAAATGTTTGATAATATAGATTCACATGTTGTAAGTGTTATTCAAGAAAGAAAAATAACTAAAAAACTAAAGACAAAGTTTAACTACAGACAATTTACTTCTACTTATACCAACAAAGATAATAACTATGATATATTAAGTTTTAATGTTAATTTTAACAATGATGTAAATTATGTTACTGATATTTATGAAAACAAACATAATAAAGTTTCATTTGATAATGCTACACAATTACTTAAAAATAATGCTAGAGCTGAAGTAGTTTTAGAACTTGTATCTATAGTATTTGATAAAGCTGATGGACATATTTATTTAGAAAATATTGTTAGACAAATGAAAATTAAGAAAATTAAACCAAAACGTATTGATCATATTCCATATTCTTTTGTAGATTCTGAATCTGAAAGTTCTGAATCTGATGATGAAGACAGTGTTCACGCGCAAGATGAAGATGAAGATGAAGAAAAAAATTATTTATCATCTGAATCAGAAGATGGTAAATATAATACTAGAACAGATGATGATAGATTAGTAAATAATCTTCATAATTTAAATATTGAAAGTGATGAAATTGGAGTAGAAGATGATGATAATACATCAGTTTCTGATTAATAAAATTTATTAATTAATTTATAGATTTATTATTTGTTAATTTAATATTTTTTTTTTATATTTTTATATTATGAACAATTATAAGATAGGTATATGTGGATTAGGATTTGTAGGAAACGCTATACACAAAACCTTTATAGAATTTAATAATATCGAGTTATTCCTGTATGACTTATATAAAGAAATTGGTTCTATAAATAATTTATTATTAAGTGATATTTTATTTTTATGTCTTCCTACTCCATATGATAATGATTTAAAAGAATTTTCAAAAAAAGAAATACTAAATATCTTAAATTTTTTATCAGATAATAATTATAATGGAATAGTATTAATAAAATCAACTATAGAACCAAATACAATAGATAATTTTTCAAAATTATTTTCAAATTTAATATTAATACATAATCCAGAATTCTTATCTGCTAAAACTGCTAAAGAAGATTTTTCTAATCAAAAACATATTATATTAGGTAGTTCATTAAATTGTCCCATTGATAAAATAGATTATATTGTTAATTTTTATAAAACATATTTTATTTCATCTGAAATATCAGTATGTGATTCCACAACATCTGAATCTGTTAAATTATTTTGTAATTCTTTTTATGCTGTAAAAATACAATTCTTTACTGAATTATTTGAAACATGTAAAAAACTTAATATAAATTATAATGAAACAAAAGAATTAATGTTAAAAAATAATTGGATTAATCCAATGCATACAAATGTCCCAGGACAAGATGGTAATATATCTTATGGCGGTATGTGTTTTCCAAAAGATACTAATGCATTAAATTCTTTTATGATTAAAAATAACATTCCTAATAAAGTATTAGATGCAACTATAAATGAAAGAAACGAAATGAGAAAAGAATAATTTATTAAGTGAACTAATTAAAACAATTTAATTAAAACAAGTTAATCAAACTCAACTATAAAACTTGGTGTTTCTGCTTTTTTTATTGTTTTTGATTTATTAGATAGTTTAGATTTACTTTCATCATCAGATTTAACTGAACTTGATGTCTTCTTTTTCTTCTTTCTAATTTTATCTTCTTTATTAGACTTATTCATTGATTCAATAATTACTGGATAATGTTTTTCTACGCATTCAATAATTTTATTTTGAATAGCCCATTTAAAAAAATTTAATTGACCAAGTGTTGTTACTACTGTTTTAGTAGAATCTTTTTTATCATAATTATAACAAAATTTTCTATCTCTTCTAAATGGATCAAAGTTTTTCTTTTTGTAAGATTTTAATTGAGCTTTATACATTATATTAATGCTAAAATATTCTTTATCATCAATTTGTATATCTACATTCTTCTTTGAACATTTTGTAACGACCCATTCTAATACTCTAAGTGAAATACAACTATTATCATTATTTTTATCTTTGTTTATAATTCTAACCATCTTTTCAACTAATTCATGATCGCATTTTCTAAAAAATTTATTTATAATTTTAAAATATCTAAATTGTCTTTGATTATCCGCAAAAAAAACTTCTGGATCAAAGTTTTTTTCAATGTAGGTATTTTCATCATCTGAATTATATGTATTCCCCCTTGATTTTGAATCTTCCGTATCTGTACTCGATATATCTGACATACTTTAGTATGTAAATATATTTATTTACTTATATATGTAAATATTAATTAACATCAATTAATATCAATTAAGATCATTTAATAATATATAAAAATCATATTATATAATATATATATAATATGATTAATATTGATAATAAAAAATACTTACATATTATTATATTTTTTAGTATATTAATTATTATTTATTCATATATTATTAAATATTTAAAAAAACGAATAATTTATGTAGGCAGTGAATGTAAAGGCAGTGATAGTAAAAGATTAATAGAATATCTAATTAAATTATCTTATCCAAATAGAAAAATAATTTGGGAAAATTCAAATAAAAGTTCATTTATTGTTAAATCAAATTTTAGTCATTTAGAAAAAGAATGGAATACATATGATAAACAATATGTATATTGGTCCGGTGAATCTTATAATACTAATGATAATGAAAAATATAATGATAATAGTTTGACAATAATATCATCAGGCTTATCATATGATGATACAAATAATCCAAATGTATTTAGTGTTCCATTTGCATCATTATATTTTAATTATAAAAAACCCCATAGAGAATATACAGATTTTAATCAATTTAAACAAAGAAAATTATTAGCATATTGTAATTCAAATAATATAATAATAAGAGAATTATTGGTTGATTTTATTGCTGAAAAAGCTGATGAAAATCAAGTATATGCTTTAGGTAAATCTGTTGGTACTTCAAAAAAAATTAAAATTAAAAAAGTTGACGGGATGCATAGTTCAGATGTTGTTATAAAAGAATATTCTAATTATAAATTTGTAATAGCAATGGAAAATAAAATAGTAAAAGGATATATAACTGAAAAAATAGTTAATGCTTTTAGAAGTGGTTCTATTCCAATTTATTGGGGAGATCCAGAAATTGCTAAAGATATATTTAATGAAAAAGCTTTTATATGTGTAAATGATTTTGATACATTAGATGAATGTGCAAATTATGTTGTTAATTTAAGTAAAAATTTAGATAAAATGCGAGAGATGTTAAATGAACCAGTTTTTAAAAATAATAAAATACCTGATATTTTTAGAATTGATGATTATAAAAATCCTCCTAAAATGTATAAAGAAATGTCACTAAAATTAAAATATATTATTGATAATAATGATAATAATGATAGACTTGATTAATAAATTGACATAAAATTCCAATTATTATATTTATTATTTTTAATATTATATATTTTATTTTCTTTATTAACTTTATTAAAGCCATATTTTTTATAATATTCTACTAAACTATCTTCGCAAGCTAAATATAAATTTATGTTTTTATTCTGTGCTATTTTTTTTACATGTTCAATTAATGTAGATGATATTCTTTTTCCTCTCCAATCTTTCCAAACATATAAATCTGTTAACCATAATGTTTTTTTATTATCTTCTTCATTTAAAAAAATGTCAAAATCATTATAATTTAAACTTATAAATCCTATTATATGTTCATCTCTTAATGCTACATAACAATTATAATATGTACTTTCATTTGTATCTTTTGCAATAGACATAAATAAATTAAATAAATTATTCCATTTAGGAAATTTATCTAAATTATGTCTATAATATTTTTCATACCAAAGTTTATATGTTACTTCTGACATATATTCTAAATCTTCTCTTAATCTAATTTCTCCAAGTGAATTTAATGCTTCTTGTAAAGTTAATATAATCATTATTATAAAATATAGAAAAATTTATAAAATAATTAACTCACTATTAATAGATTAAATATTTTATAATTATTAAGAAATACCCAATGGATCATTTACTGCTACTAAATTACCAGAATTTGCAACACCAGATTGAAGTGTATCTCCATCAGTTTTGTATCCTGCAAAAATACCTGATTCAGTTGCATTATGAACTTTAACATAATAATCTCCTGTTGGGGAATAAAATCTACCTGTATATTTACCACGAATATTAATATTAGTATTATTTTCATCTACTAATTGTAACATACCAGTATCAGATATAGATAATTTATATTTACCATTTGGACTTGTAATCTTACCAGTTACATTACCTGTTACATTACCAGTTACATTACCAGTTATATTACCTGTTACATTACCAGTAACATTTCCAGTAAGATTACCCCGTATAGTACCAGTAGTAGTAATATTATTAAATGTTGCAGTATTACTTGAATCTGAATATATTTTTGCAATATTTTGTATTGCTTCATTTGATAATTGAGGAGATGTTGGTGGTGTTGATCCAGCATGTTCTTTTTTATTCAAGAAAAATAACACAATTAAAACTATTATTAAACCAAAAATTATATGTTTTGTTTTCATTATATTATATAATTTATATAAAAAAATAATTGATTATAAAAAATATATAATAAATAAACATCTTATTTACTTTACAACTTTTTTTCTTTTTATAATTTAAATCTCTATTGTATTAAGATTGCCATAGAGTTTTAGACACACGCACTAACGAAAAGTTCTTAATTTTAGGGGTTCTTTAAGCACTTTACTGTACTAACGCTGTTATTGCTAAATAACATTATAAAATATTTTTATATTGATATATTATTATTGATGAGAGATATGTATTATGAAAAATATTTAAAATATAAAAATAAATATTTAAATTTAAAAAATACATCTTTACAAGGTGGTAATAACTTATCCAATTTAAAAAATGCTCTTGTAATGGGAGCTGGTCCAATTGGACTAATTACTACATTAGCATTACTTACAAGATATTCTAAAAAAAATAATAGTAAAACTGGCTCACAATTTATTGATTGTAATAATATATTTTTAACTGAAATACAAAATCCAACCAGACCACAAGTATTCTTTTTTCAAAATAGTTTTAGAGATTACGATTCAATGGATTTTATAAGAGATATAGATTTAGAAACTTTTCAAAATATAGAAAAGATATCATGTTATATAGGAAGTCCACCAAGTACAGTTACACCATATTGCTTTTCTCCTGCAAGCAACGAAGACCAACCTGCTCCAGAAATACAAACTGCTATGTCTAGACCAAATAGTAAAATACGTGCTCCTAAAAATATTCCACTTGATCAAGAATTTAATGATAATCTTGAAGCAAGAAATAATTTTGATCCAAATGATAAATTATATATGATGAATTTATTATCATTTCACGTTAGTGATTTAGAAACTGTTTTACTTGATAATATAATTAGAATTAATAATGATAATATTAACTTTTATATTTCATTAGAAAGTAGATTAACACCAGAACAACGAATTTCTCTACAATCTAAAATTGATAAAATACAAATAAATGGTAATATTTGTAATATAAATTTATTAAAAGCATTATTTATTAAAAATTATTTAATAAAAATACAAAATATTACACTAGAAGAATTTAAACCATTACTTATATTAATACATCCATATAATGGTTATTGTGATGTAAATTCATATATATATATGACAATGATTATAAATACTGCTCCACAAACACTAACAGACTCAACTATTAAACCAGTTTATTCTAGAGATAATAATATTATTAAACATACTGAAGATGGTAAAATTATTTTAAATGATATACCTATAATAAATTCATTAGATTATGATATTGTTTTTGAATCTGAAGCAATTAATAAACAATTTGGTAATAAAGATGATTATTGGATTATAAAAAATAGAGATAATATGACATTTGATGATAAGAATAAAGTGAAATTAGATAATAATTTATTTATTCCAGTTATATTAGATAAACATACAATTATTCAAATAAAAGAAAACAATCCATCAAATTCACAAACAAAAATAGAAAATATTTATATAATACAAAATATACAATATAATAAATTAGAAAGTATAGGTATACAAATAATAGTAACATTATATAGATTAGCTCCAAATATTAATTCTGATCCAACAGATTTAAACAATTATAAATTGATTAACACTGATCGACGTGAATTAATATTTACTTTATCTTATAATCCAAATAGTGCAGATAGAATGTCTGAGATATATCGCGATATTATCAATTATTTTACAATAGAAAATATTATTAAAGTTAGCGATTATACCTTAAAATTAAAAAAACCACAACGATTACCTTACAATACACCTCCATCTCCTCCAATAAATCAAAATGATGAAGATGCTATGAAAAAATTTAAATCTAATTATACAATATATCTTGGACAATATCTAAATCAATTTCATTATGATTTATTAGAATATATGAATAATACACAATGTACTAATGGAAATAGTAATATTACTAATGATATGGAAATTTATAAAATAAATTCACTTATGGTTGAAGAAACAAAAGTTAATTTATCAGAACAAACATCTAAAATAAATGCAGAAAATTCTTTAGTTTCTGCTATTGTTTTATTATATGAAACTACAGATGATTTAGGTGGTATAATAAATGAAATGAATGATATGTATTATGATAAACAAACATTTTTTAATATAAGTGGTGTTCCATTAACAATTGATCACGGAATGGGAGAGACAGAAAATATGAATTTAGGAACATTTTCAGATTATAAAAATAAATTTAATAAAGTTAAAAATATTAGAAATAGAATTGATTATGGATCATTAATTAATCAGATATATATAAATAATGATCAAGTCCAATATTTTAATGATAAAATGTATTTAACTGGTAAGAAAAAACATATACATAGACATCATGGTTCAGCTTTTGTACAACATGCTTTTAGAGTTTTTGGTGTAAATAAAAATAATTCAAAAATATATAATAAAGTTATAAAAACAGATAAATTAAAAGATTTTATGAAAATAACATCTACAAAACCATTTTATTACTGCGGTATTCAAATTTCATCCGATGTAACTAAATTATGGCGTTATTTTATAGGAAAAGATAATATACAAAAATTTATAACATTCCATTTATTTATACTTGGTTATTTATTTACACATATAGATAATTTTGCATATGACGAGGAAAGTCTTTTAGAACTTATAAATGATATTAAATCAATTTGGGATAGAACATATGGTAATAAACCTCCAGAAACACTTGAAGAAAAATCAAACAATCCAATTAAAGGTTTATATGCTCCTATATTTCCAATTACATTAAAATATAAAGAAAATGTTATTGAAGAGGATAAAAAAATTAATAAAACTATATTTAATATGGGAGACAGTGGAGCTACTGTAAACTTTTTTAGTGGTACTGGATTAAATACTGGTGTATCAAATATTAAAAATATATTAGAAAATTATAAAATAGATAAAACTAATACTACAAATTTAAATGAAATGATTAGAATTAAAAATAGAAGAACTATTTATAATTCATTATCAAGTTCACAAAATCCATCTGTATTATCAGGAGTTCGTAATTTTCAATACGGCAATGAGAAATTAGGATTCTTTAAAAATAATAGAGACACATTAGAAATAAATAATCAATTTGAACCTGATATGTTTGATAATCAAGTACAAAGTCTTAATACAATGACTATAAAGATCTATTATGACAATTTTGATACAGCATTTACAAATACATTTACAGAATTTTTTAAACAACAACCTTCTGGAATAACAGATGTAGAGAAAAATCAAATAAAAAATATATTAAAAGTTAACGTCGGATATTGTTTACTTAATATAGGTACTCCTCCTGTTTTATCACCATTTATTGATTATAAAGATGAATCAAAGACATATGCCCATCATCTTCATTATAATCATTTTGATACTTGTAATTTTATGACAGGTAATAATAAAGAAAATAATAAACCATATTTTTGTGATTTATTAGGTGATAAACCTGATTTTGATCCAAGAAGAATAACACAAATAAATCGTTCAAGCAACTATACAACATAACAAGATAAAAAATTGAAATTTTTAAATATATATATATTCAACTATAATAAATATAGTAATAATAAAAATGTCAATTACTTTGTATGACAGTAGTTTTAATACTAATTTAATATTTACAGTTTATCTTGGTATTAGTGATGATATTACCATTAAACAAATTAAACAAATTTTCATTGATAAACTCTTTGAAAAATATGGTAAACAAATTGATGATATTAATAAAGTTCGTTTAATAATGGGTGGGAAATTATTAGATAATGATGATATTGGTATTTATACATATCAATTATGCACATTTGATTTACACATACGTGTTTATTACTCATTATCTGAAAAATCAGATAAATCCGAATCTTGAGCTACAACCTTTTTTTTATCTTTTACCGCTTTTGTTGCTACTTTTTTTCTTGGTTTAAGTTCTTTCTTCTTTTCATTTAATTCTGCTTCAACTGTAATCTTTTCAATTTCACTTGTATCAAGATTGATGTTATCATCTGTAAGCATTGTCATCTTTACTTCTGATTTAAATTTTGCATCCTCTTTGATATTTTCATTATAGATTTCTTCTTCAACTGTATCTTTAATAATAAATCTTACAACTGATACTTGTTTTGTTTGGCCAGTACGATGAGCACGACCAATAGCTTGTCCTTCCATATTCTTACGATATTCATATGAACCACTTACAGGATCTAAGAGGATTACTTTAGTAGCAGCTGTAAGATTTGTACCTGCTGCAGCACTTTCAGATGATAACATAATTACTTGAATATCATTCTTATATGTGAAATCACGAATTGCTTTATCACGTGTCCAGATGTTACCACGACAGAATACATTCTTAATACCATAAGTATCAAGTACATCTCCAACCTTTTTAAGAAGATCATCCCATTGCGAGAATACAATACATTTTTCTTTACAATTCTTAATGTAAAAGATTAAATTGGCAAGTTTTGTACCAATCTTTGTAATAAGTGTAATTTTATCTTTGACATCTTTATTATCTTCTTTTTTAGATAGATCTTCAAAAGATATCATATTAATTTCATTTCCATTTACAGGTTTCATACATTGTGGACATTTGGGATTTGATTGAATCATTTCTTTAATACATTGAAAGCAATACATATGGCCACATTTTGTTACACCAACATCATCACCTGTAATTTCATTAAGACAAATACTACACATCTCTTCATCGTCTTCATCTTCTTCATCCGAATCATAGTCTTCTTCCTGTTGCTTCTTTTTCTTTTCCATAATCTTATTAATTTTATTCATCATATTTGTAAAAAATTCTGAAGTAACACGTTTACCGTCATATAATTTTTCAGCTTCTTTTAGTTTAAAATTCAATGTTACTAGATTATCTTTCATATTATTTAATGTAATAGATGGATTTTCATTAACAAGCTTTGAAACTTGTTTTAACACATTTTGTAGATTACTCTCATTTACAATAATAAGAGGTTTTGTTTTATCTTCATCTTCATCATCACTTACATCAATATCATCGATATCATTGTCATCGTCATTATCAAATTCTTCTCCATAAATTTCTTTTAAATTTTTATTAATAAATTCAGGATCTACTACAAATTCAGGATATTCAACTGTTACACGATATCCCTTTTGTTTTAGAAATTTGCGATAACGACGAAATTCAGTTACTTTAATACGACGTTCACATTTTTTAATTTTATATTTAATAAATCGTACTTTCTTTGCAGCAGTATCCATACCCTTTTTATAATGTGCTACCATAGTACGTTGAATATCTTCTGGAGTTTTACATCCAGATAATTCATCTTTAAGTTCATTAACGATACGAGGATCGCAGCATAATTGACGTACAAGAACTGAACGACGATCAATATTGGAGTTTGCAATGTATGCATTAAACATAGCACGTTCAGTTGGTGTAAATTTTAATTTAATAATTTCTTCTACAATTGGTAATAGTTTATTTTCACTTTCAACTGATAATTTTGTATTCTTACGAAAGAAATCATTTAATATATATTTACGAACTCCTTCTAATTCAAGAATACGATTTGTATTTTGTACTTTATAATCAGTAGTAAATTCAACCATAGCTTGTAAACAATCATCACTCTTATCAAATGGCGTACCTGTCATTACCCATTTATATTGAGATTTAAATAGTTTAATTAATTTTTGAATATATTTATATTTATCAAGTGTCAAAAGTTCATGAAATTCATCAATAACAATACGATTAAATTTAATAGTATTGATAAGTGGTTTAGTTTCAAAAAGATTTACTGGGTTC
>JACCEE011561269.1_pt1 | contig 15998 bp, 16 predicted proteins | sample 7449931 | NCBI WGS metagenome assembly JACCEE01 (sample SAMN15323457, study PRJNA562643) | freshwater metagenome | isolation source: river surface water | place: USA:Blue River Watershed | collected 2017-08-19 | reverse complement strand
TAGGAAGAAGCAAGCCCCTTTCTCCTAATGATCCTAACTCAGATCGGGCCCATAGTTCTTCTGTTGTCGATCCAGAGTTGGGAGTCAAGCTTTTTCATGAAAACACTTACGCTTCACCAGATTCTACTAATAAAGTAGACTGGCGTCGGATGAGAGACTTTACTGCGCTTTTTGAATATACCAAGGGACTCATTGCCCTTCGCCGCTCCCTTCCCGGGCTTCGCTTTTTAAAGACTCAATCTGTTGCAAAAGGTTTAAAATTTATAGGTCCCCCAAATAATTTTGTTCTCGATCTTCCCGGGGATTTTGCCCACTATCAAAGTTTTTCGGAACTTAAAAAACTAACTTTGCAATTTGTAGGGGCCCCTCAAGAAATGCGAGGAAAACGTTTTTATTTGGTAGGGGAGATTCATGGCATCAACAAGGATAAAAATCCTCCCCAAAATCCTTACTCTGTTGAGATTGACGAGAAGGGCCATGGAAGTTTGGAGTTTAAAGCGAGCGAGCTTAAAAATTTTGATTATGGCTTTTGGACTGGAAAAAAAGAAGAGTTTTCTTTTAAACTCGTAAAGACCTATGGGCAATGGGATTTCCCCACAGGTGTCTATGATGAAATGGGCAGCAATGCCGTCTCTTTTCATAGTATCTTAAAAGGGGATGTGGCGGTTATTGATCTTTCGATTAAGAATCATCATGCGAGTAATATTCCTCGTTATCCGCAGAAGTTTGTCGCCTATATAATAGACAATACTCTTGAAAAAGATGTGGCCCAAGGGATCAAGGCCTTGCCCTATCGCAAAATATTGGTTATTCATAATGCTGATGACGCCGAGCTCGTTCTTCCTATAAAGGCAGTAAAAAATACTTCAAAATGGCATGTGCTTGCCGATGGGAAACAGGCCGGTGTAAAAGCGTTAAAAGAAACGGAAGTCGTGATCGAAAAAGGTCAGATTCGTCTTCCACGCAAGTGCTCTGCGATATTAGGATGTCTTGAATGAAATCTCAGCTTGAACTTAGTATAGAATTCCCCACAGAAAAAGATCGTAATTATGATCTCGGGGGAAGAAGTTTTTATTTCTTTGACTTTGACGATAACGTTGCCCATCTCTCAACTCCCATTGTTATTTTTCATAGAAAAACTGGTGAAGAAAAACTTCTCTCCAGTGGTGAGTTTGCAAAACACAGCAAGTTTGTCGGCAAGAGTGGCCCCTATGCGGACTTTATGATCGATGGAAAAGACGAGGTAAAAGGGAGTTTTCGTTATTTCAGAGACAAAGATTTTGGCTTTGTCGATAGACTCTTAGGTCGCAAGCAATCCTTTGTTCACGACATGATGAAGGCCCTAAGTCAGCCTGACTATATTTGGAAAGCTCCCTCTTGGAACTTTTTCTATTATGCAGTCGTTAACAAGCGGCCGCTTTCAATCATTACGGCCAGAGGTCACAATCCTGAGACCATCAAGATGGGTCTGCAGTGCATGGTGAAAGAAGGACATATTCCTTATCTTCCAAACTTTTTAAGCATTTTCCCAGTGAGTAACGTGGGAGTTCGCAAAGAGTTAGGGGATCATGATTTTAAACTTAACGTAGCCGAACTTAAGCGCCGTGCGATCAGACACTCTGTGGAAGCCGCGATTAAGTCTTATGGCTATAGCCCTCATCACCGCTTTGGTATGAGTGATGATGACGGTCATAACGTAGAACTCATTACACAAGAAATGATGAGTCTTAAAAAAGACTATCCTGAAATGAGTTTCTTTGTAATTCAAACTTATCCAGATCGCTGCGTGAAACGTGAGGTCTTGGCCCACGGAACAGAGGATAAGAATGAGTGGGCGGTGACTCAAAACCCTCATGAAACCCAATTGGCCTTATTTTCTGATCTATGACTTCTATAGGGCTTTTCGATTCAGGTATTGGTGGTTTTAGTGTCTTGAAAGAGACCCTGAAGCTTTTGCCCGGAGTGAAGACTTATTATATCTCTGACGATGCCCATGCTCCTTATGGAGACAAAAGCGAGGAGTATATCCTTGAGCGCTGTCATGAACTGACCAAAATTCTTCTTCTTGAAAAGAAAGTTGATCTGATTGTGGTGGCATGTAATACGGCGACTGCTGTCGGTATTGCTGATCTTCGTAAAACCTATCCTCAAATTCCTTTTGTCGGTATTGAGCCTTACCTCAACATTCAAAAGCGTTATCACTCAGATGATCCTCATCGTCGTTTTGTTGTTTTAACGACTGCTAGAACAGGGAAATCTGAAAAGTTTATGAAGCTTAAGGAAATGCTCGATCCTGAACATAAGATTGATCATTATGGAATGGAGAGACTTGCCACACTCATAGAGGAGGCTTACTACAAGGGTTTGACTCCTGAACTTAAGCACGAAATTGAAAATGACCTTAACCCTTTAAAAGAAAAAAAATACACTCACGTCATCTTGGGCTGTACTCACTATCCCTTGATCTCTGATCTGATTGAAAAATATCTCAAGGTCGAATGCATTAATCCTGCTCCTTATGTCGCTTTAAGAGTACAGAATCTTCTCTTGGAGGCGGGGAGGATTCATTTACCGTTGACGGGCAGTACAGATGAGTTCGAATTCCTTTCGACGAAAAAAAATGATTGGATAAAGTTAAAAGAAAAGAAATTTATATTCTAAGATTTTTTGATTTCACAGCTCACGCGATTGATGCTGAAGAAATAAGAACGGCAGAGTTTTTCAGCTTTGCTCACATCAACGGACATGAGATAGCGAACTTTTTTTAATTCCTCTGCGTCGTGAATCCCCTTACAAATGGTGTCGAGATATCTGAGGCAGTGAATGAGCATTTCAGCTGTTTTCTTAATGCCTTTTTCATTATCACTTTGGCTGCATTTATAGCTTAAGTCTTTAAGCGCCTTGGTGTATTCAGCGAGTTCATTGAATCCCAAAGTGGCGGCCGTACCGTAGACTCTGTCGATGGTTTGGCCATACTGCTCAAAGAGACTCATTTCTTTGAGTCTTGAGCGAATCATCTTTTGGATGATGGTTTTTAAAACCTTTTCTAAGGCCCTAATCTCCTCGACAAAACCATCAAGAATTTCTTTATCTGTTTCCATCCTTAAAAGGATAATTTAGCCTGAAGAGATTTCAAGAATAAATGTCTAATATTTAGTCATTATTTATTGGTAGATTATTTATTCACTTTATAACTTGTTGAAATTAAAGGATTTAGGGGTTTCAGCTACTTATCAAAATCAAAGCTAACTCACTAATAGTAAAGGTTATTTTCTGTCTAAAAAGGCGACGATTTTAGTAAGATAATTGTTGATGTTTTTGACGCAATGCGCTATGCTTTTTTCTATCTTCACACGAACTAGGGGAACCGCTTATGAAAAAAGCCTTACTCAGATCTTTTATCTGTTCTTTGGCCCTCACTCTATCCTCTTTGGCTTTTGCAGATGTCAATGCGGCTTTTGATAAAATCGATCTTCCCTCTGCAAAGGACGTTGTGATGCAACCTTTGTATGACAATAATGAAGCTTGGGTGGCCAAGTGGGAGATGATTAAAGCAGCTAAAGAAACTATTTATGCTGACTTTTTTATTATTGGTAATGACATCTACGGCAAGGCCTTTTTAGGTCTCCTTTTAAAGAAAGCCGAAGAAGGTGTTCAAGTAAAACTTATGACTGATGCCTTTGCTAGTTACCAAAAGGTCCTTGGTATTGATGTAGATTATTTTCATGAAATAGCCGCTAATAAAAATATTGAAATTCGTTTTTATAATCGTCTTGGCCGTAGGGTTTTGAGTGGTTCTTTCGGATTGTTCACTAATGCAGTGGCCTCTAACCATGATAAATTTTTAGTTATTGATGGCAAGTATTGTTTAACCGGTGGCCGCAATATTGATTTCAATTACTATGCAGATGTACGTGATCTTCCTGCAGCTTGGCGCGATTCTGACGTTTATGTTGAGTCAGAAGTTCTTGCGAAAGAATTTGTAGAAAGAGCTTTCTTGCCTGAGTTTAATCTCGCACGTAATAAGAAAATCCGTAAAGATTTTATTAATTTTTCATCTAAGCGTGATGACCTCTTAGCTTCCGTCGATGCTATGGACCAGTGGCTTAATTCTGATTTTGTCGAAATGAGAGCTGATGCCACTGAACGCTACAATACGAAGCTTGCTAAGTACGCAACTGAGGTGATGGAGTACAAATCACTTGCTGGTTATGAAAAAAAGTTCAATGTTTTTGAGCCAAACTTCAGAGGAGATCTTAAAATTTTGGATAAGACTTCTCATTTGAATCGCAAGGATCAAAGAAATGAAATTACTCCTTCAATCCTTGAGATGATTGATGCCGCTGAAGTTGAAATTATCATTCAAAACCCTTATGTGATTCTTTCTAAAGATGTGATTGAAGCCCTTGCTCGCGCTCAGGCCCGTGGTGTAGAAGTTGTTCTTCATACCAATAGTCCTGTTTCTTCTAACCATCTTCAAACGCAAGCGCTCTTTATTGATCAGTGGGATATTTATAAAGAAAAACTTAATGGTGCCCGTGTTTTCGCTTACGTTGGTCAACAAATGTTGCATGCCAAGGTTTTTGTTTTCGATAGAAAAGTGGCCATGATCGGGTCTTATAATTTAGATAATTTGAGCGAAAACATAAACTCTGAAATTGTTGCGATGATTAAGTCTGAAGAGCTTGCCAAGAAAGTCGCCTCTGAGATTGAAAAGGATTTGGATATTTCTTTGGAGCTCACCGCTGATGAGCGTATTCGTGAAGGCTCTCCTTACACAATGGCCAACGTAGAAAAGCAAAAAGAAATTCGTAAGGTGCTTAAGTATAAGAAACTCATAGGTAAGTTCATCTAGACTAAGTCTAAGCCCTAACTAAAGATTTATAAAAAAACTCCGATAAGTATTTATCGGAGTTTTTGTTTATGGTGTTATTTTTAAAAGATGGAAAAAAGCAAGCCTGGCGTCCTTGGGAAGATTATGTCGCGCTTTCTTTTCTTGTAAGCTCCGTTTTGATTTTTACCCAGATGTTGAGTGACCGTTTTACAATTAATTCTTTAACTCTTTTTCCCGCTCTCGTCATACTTTCTCATTATCAGTTTTGGAAAGAAACTGGGGGAAGACTTTTTGCTTTTGCCTCATGGTTTCCTCATTTCTTTCTCGTTCAGGCTTTTGGTCTAGTCGGAATGGCGTTTGCCACTTCCCGTCCTGGACTTCTTTTTATGGCGCTCATTCCTTGTCTCGCAGGAGGACAGTATTTTTCTTCTTTTCATGAAGAAAAAAAGAGTTTTATGAGCAAAGGCGTCATTCTTTTAAGCTTGGCCAGTTTAAGTTGTTTTAGTTTTTTTACTTGGGGAAATCGTTTGAGTTTGCGCTATGTGGATTTTGTCGATATCGCTGGTTTTGGTTTTTGGGTTTTTGGAATGAGTTATGGTGTGCTTGATGTTTATCGCCGCCGTGAAAAACCTCTTAAAAATGAAATTCCAGGAGTGAACAAAGAGAGACTTTTCTTTCATGACCTCATCAATCATACACACGGTTTGAATCTTTATCTCAATCACAAAATGGCCGCTTCAAAAGGGTTAAGTGTTCAAGAAGTCAAAAACGTTTATGATGAAATTCGCCTCATGCAATCTCTCATCAAAGATCATTACGGTTACGGTCACAAAAATTTAGTGAACACTTATGACTATGTTCCTTTTGAATTTGCCAAAAAGGGAATTTACGCCTTGATCAGAACCTTTCTTCCTGAAAATAAGGTTCGCTGCGAATTTTCCTTTGAGGGGTTCTTAAGTTCAGAAAACAATGACGGACATTCCTGTCTTATTCATTATCCAAGCTTTCATCGCATTCTAACTAATCTCGTTAAAAATATTTCTGAAACACGTTCAACTTGTGTTCGTTTCATTTTTTCTTATGATGAAGAAGGCTTGCGTCTTGAAGTTAAAAATCGATTTATCAGTCTCGCTAACGAGCGTGATGCTTTGGAGAAGAAACTCTCCCATATTATCTTAGAAGGTGATCATCGCGAGCGCGGCCTAGACGAAAGTGGATTTGGTATCGAGTCTGTCAACAGCCTTTGTGAAAAAGAGGGCGGGCGCTTTCAGTTTGGCCTTGAAGGTGAAGAATGGGTGAGTAGAGTTTTTCTTCCACGACCAGTGAGTGAGGGACAAGTCTATAAGAAAGCCGCCTAAAACGGTCGGCCATAGGCGTTTTTTTCCACATCTTTTGCTCGACTTTGATTTTTTACCCCTTGAAGTAAGCTTATAGTAACTACTTAAGGGGATGATGATGAGATTACCTATAGTCTTATGTTCACTAGTTGTTCTTAGCTCTCAAACTTTAGCCGCTTCCAAAGCACCAGCAGCTCCAGCGCTTTCCTCCTATTCTCCTTCCAGTTCGACCATCAATCATGGGGCTTTTGAGATTGAAGGCAGGGCCAATTATTTTCAGACAACTGGTCACTTTGACTATGACGGAACCAAAGTTCCTCTCAATGAGGGAAGTGGCTTTGAAAAAATCGATGGCGATACCTATCTTCGCTATGGTGTTTCTCGTCAGATTCAAGTAGACATCGGTGCCCGTTATCGTCAAAACCATTCTTACAGCGAAAGCCTAGATATTACTGCAAGTGGCCTAGAGTCCTACACTGCAGGGGCGAAGTACTCTTTCGATTCTTTTGGTCGCTGGCTTTTTGCTGTTGAATTGCGTTATCGCCAGAGCGCCTATAGTAATGAAGATCTTGAAGCAAACACAGCAACACCTACTGATAAACTTGAGTTGGGTGACGCTGGTGGTGAAGCCACAGCTTTAGCTCACATCACTTTCGAAAGAACTAAAAATAATCTTTTCAGTGGTTACATTGGTTATAACCGTCCTGGAAATAGCTTGAGCCCTGAAATCCCTTGGAACGTTGAAACCGCTTTTAAATATCAAAACTGGGCCTTCATCGGCGGTGTAAAGGGCTTAACTTCTCTCGGGGCCAGTGACTACACCGAGTCTGTCGATCTTAAACCTCGTCAGGCCAATGGTGAGACCATGCTTTTCAATAGTGTAAACCGTGCTTACATGGAACCATTTTTAGGAATCAACTATGCTAGCGGTCGTTGGCGTATTGAAGGGAAAATGGGACATGTTTTAAGTGGTGTGTCTACTGACGAAGGTAACGAGTTTCAAATTGGTCTTGTCTATAACACAGGTGGAACCACCCTTACAGAAAAGAAAGTGGAGAGTTTTAAAGAATATGAAGTTGAAGGGACAGTTTTAAAAGTCTCTCCTCGTAGCACCTTTGTTAAAATTGACCAAGGGACTGCCCATGATATCGAAAAGGGTATGAAGTTCGATATTTTTAATACTGACTACTATGGTGGCAACGAAATGGTGGCAACCGGTGTCGCCTATGAGGTAGGGGCAACTTGGACCATCATCAAGATTCTCAAAACTTACAAAGAAGATGCCTTGAAAAAAGGGCAAACTGCCCGCGGACGCTAGTCCTGGCATATTTTTGCATTGCCACTTAACACTCTTCGGTTACAATAGAGTTGTTTAGGAAACAAAACCAAGGACTGACAATGAAGGGATTCAAAGCGTTCCTCTCCATTCTCGCTTTAAGCGTTAGTGCTCAAGTGCTGGCAAAGGATTTTACTAACCAGTACTGTCAATTCACCTTACCAGACGGTTGGAACTGTCAACTCGAAGGCTCTGAATGGGTCTGTCAGAGTGAAAATAATGATAGAAAGAAAGAAGCCATTGTGATTTTGGCCGCTAAGATTGCAGGCCCTAAAGACAAGCTCGAAGAATATCAAGGCTACTTAAAAGCTCCTAAGACTTTCACCCTTCCTGGCGGAAAGACCCAAGTTTCTGAAGCGAAATATACTAACAGCAAAACTGTAAACGCTCAGCCTTGGATTGACTCTCTTCACCTTGCTAGTGAAGTCCCAGGTTTTTACACCCGCTATCTTGCCACCGTAAAAGAAGATCTTGGTATCGCTGTGACTTTCTCCGTGGCCAAAGATTATTACGCCAACTATCAAGGCGTGTTTGATAAGATGGTTGAGTCTTTAAAAGTGTTCCGTACTAAAGCCGCCGCAGGAACAGATTTTAAAGTGAAACAAGGAGAGAATCTCTCAGGTCAAAGCGTGATCGACGATACTCAGCAAAATGTCGATATTCAGACAACCCAAGGGAAGGCCAAAGGCGGCGTAGGTGATAGTGCTAGCTCCATTATCTTCATCGTTCTTGGTATTGCTGCTGTTGTGGCCCTCATCAAGTTAAGAAAGAAAAAGAAATAAGTTAGATAAAGTTTAAAGAGAAAGCCCCTCGAAAATGAGGGGCTTTTTTTATTTGTCATCGTCGTAGTAACGAAGTTTTAAGACAGGGCTATCCGCCAATTTTTTCCTTCGCTTGTCATACTCTTGGGTGGTGTTCACGGAGGCGTGGTTTACCTCTTGTGCGACTTTATAAATATCCACACCTGCATCGAGAAGTTCAGTGATAAAAGTCGCGCGGGCAGAGTGAGGGCAGAGTTTAGAAACGATGCCCGCTTTTTTAGCGTAGTGATCGATAATCTCGTTCACTGTGCGTGGATTGATTTTTTTATTGGTGTTTGTAGGGTCTTTAGGATTTCGGCTAGGTTGAAAGAGCCAATCATTAGGGCCATGTTCTTTGCCTGAAGCCTTCATAAAATTGAGATAATTTTCTAGGGCTTCGATGCATTTGGGGTGCAAAAGTTTTTGACCCAACTTTCCGCCTTTCCCCTTGAACTCGAGTATTTTGTAATCGGTGAGTTCTTTGTAATCTTTTCGTCTAAGATTTAAAACTTCGCTCTTTCTTAAGCCAGTTGTAAAGAAGACAAGAAGGAGGGCCTTATGCATAACTCCTGCAGGAGTTTGAGTGTTGATGGATTCGATGAAGTTTCTGACCTCTGGTCCACTCAAGGCATTGGTGGGAGTTCTTACTTCACGGCGAGGACGTTTAACTGAAGAGGCCGGATTGAACTTCATCTGACCTTTTTCAGTAAGGTAATCAAAGTAGCTGGAGATAGAGGCGAGTTTTCTGGCCACCGTTTTAGGGGCCGCTGCCTCCGCGCCTATGCCTCCTGTCTCTTGAATGAAATTTCTATACTCTATGACGTGCGCTCTTTCTATGTCGCTTGGGCTTTTGACCTCAGGGAAAAACTCTTCTAAGTAGAGAAAGAATTTTTCAATATCGTTGTGATAGCTGTCGCGCGTGTAGTGAGAGGAATAGTTTAAGAAGAACTCTTTTTCTAGAGTAAAGGTTTTGAGTCCTCGAGTAACTTCATCTTTTAAAGCAGTTCCCATGGGTCTATTATAAACCTTCTTAAGATTCTTTAAGCTTGGGAAAAAATGTCATCTCGACATGGTCCTACGGAACAACTTCCTTGGCCATGTCTTTGCAGAAAAGGAAAAAATCTGGTGAGAGTCCTAAGTATTTTTCTGTCGGAGCAGAAACTAAGTTAAGTCCCAAAATCTTTTTGAATTTAGCTATTCGTTCATCCGTTTCTTGAGTCCATGACGGCGTATGAAAAGAGAGACGAAGAGAATGGTTTTGTGAGCAAGGAACCAGAAGGTCGTCACTAAAGCGTTCGATCTTGTTTTCAAAATAAGGTTTAGCTCCTTTGGAAAGAAGGAGGTGAACCATATAATCATCAGCAATCGTTAAGAGATTTTCATTAAAATCGATAAAACCAAATTCATGAAGAGGAAGATTTTCGGCTTGCTCGGGAGGAACAAAGTCAATTTCTGTCCCTAATCTTTTCATCAAGGTTTTAAGATAAATAAAGATATGGGAAAGACCTATGCTGTTATCGCCCACAAAAAGATCTGTTCTGTGAGTGAGAAGGCTGACTAAGTTTTTTGGTTGAGAATATTTTTTTAGAAAATCTTCAATCATTTTTTCGAAATGATCGAGAGAGACAAAATTGTTATTGAGAAGGCCACTCAAAAGAACTTTTTCTGAATGATGAGATCCCTCATGATGAACCTCATAATTGTAGTAGGCGATTTGTTTTCTCCACGCCAAAGGAACAAAAGAAGACAGGCGTTGGTGAATAAGAAAAACGGATGAAATATTTTCAGGCGTTGGATTGTGGTGGAAGAAGTCTAAAAGGGGATAGAGACCATCTCTGACTAAAAAATAATCCTGACTTCCCAAAAGGTGTCTGTTGGTTTCTCCAAAAAGAAAGAGCGAGTGTACAGGGAGAAAATACTCCAAGCTGTAGGGATTCATCTCTACAAAGTATTTAAACTGAGACTTAGTTTTTTCAATTGAAGTGCGGCGCATTTGAGTGCTGTTATAAACGTGCACTAAATTATTTGGGGAATGAATGTCTTGCCCCAACTGAGCTTTAAGTTGTTCTAAAGTAAGGGGCATAGATATTTCCGTAAAGTTGATTGTGAGAAGCTGTTTGCAGGCGGAAAGGAGCGTTTTGTGAAGTCGAGAAGGCCATGTCTAGAAGCCTGAATTGGCGACTAAAAGAAGTAAATGGTTTGAGTTCTTTTTGGTGAAGGGCTTTTAAATGATGGCTTAAAGATCTTATGCCGAAACGCTTCTGGAAATGCTCGGCGATTTGAGCTCTTTCATTAGTACTTTGATCAAAGGTCGATGTTTTAAAGAGCATGCCGACCAATTGAGAATAGGCCACATTGATGCGGTTTTTTTCAAAGGTGACAGGGAGAAGGCGAACGTATTGAGTCTTATCAGCAAAAGAGGCGTATCCCGCCCAGTCACTGAGAATGCCGCGAGTTCCACAGCAGAAGGATTCTGCCGGAGACATTCCAAAGTCTTCGTCGTTATGAGTGCTAAGACTTAGATAACAGTCTGAGGCATTGCAAAGATCAAGGAGTTCATAACTTTTCAAATTGCCCAAATAGACTATACGCTCAAGATACTTCTGAGGAATTTGGGAGAGTTCTTGGCGCCAAAGTTGATAGTAAAAACCTCTGGGGCGGCTGATTCCAATAAAAGGAATTCCCAAATCATCAAAATCTCCGGCCAAATAAAGGCGAGAGTCTGAAGAGGTGGTTTCTAAAAAGCGGTAGAAACCCTTGATCATCCCTAAAATATTTTTTTGTTCAGAAAGTCTTCCAGTGTACGTGAAAAGTCTTTCCTCTGAGCTTATCCCTAAATTTTTTCTGGCCTGAGTTCTAAGCGTTTCAGAGAAGTAGTACTGCTTTTCATCAACAGGGAAAGGAAAGTAGTGGATTTGGTCAGAAAAATCCTGACAGAAGCTTTGAACAAGGGCCTGCTGACGTTCAGAAGCTGCCAAGAAGGCCACTTTAAATTTTTTTAGTATAGATTCAAGTTCAAACCATTCTTTTACAAAGAGGGTGAAGTCGCCGAAAACGTGAAAATAAAGCTCGGGGCGTTCTTCATTTTCATAGAGAAAATCCAGAATTTGCATGAGCTTTAAAGGGTGAGGGGCATGATCGACGAAAATAATTTTTTGCGGTTTATGCTTATGAATGGCGCGGGCCAATTCAATAGATTCGTAACGAGATTGACGAGAGTTATAATCAAAGATGACGTAGTCACTTTGAGGCAAGCAATGCTCGTAGGCCTTAACGAGATTAGGGGAGATGACTTGGCAACTCACCCAGGAGGATGTTTTCGCACTGGTGATAATTACATTTTTCATTGATTTTAATTGTAGGGTAAAGCTTTCTTTTTGAAAAGGGACGACTTAGTCGTGTTTCAATTCGACACGGAGGCTGTACTTCTGTCCCAATTCATCCAAGTATTGGACCACCACTTTTTTAGGGATAAGGACGTTGATGACAGAAAAGCGTGAGTTGACGTCAATGCGACAGCCACTTTCGCAGCGAAAATCCCCGGAGCACACTTCGATTCGAGTGATGGGATCTTTATTTTTGAAGTTTGAATACCAAATAAAGAATTCTTCAAGTTTAAGCTTGAAGGCCTTTTGGATATCTTGGGCATCTTCTTTAGAAAGATTAAAAAGAAATCGCCCCGCATCCATTTGTTTCCCATTCACGATGAGATGAACAACGCCGCGAGAGCAAAGAGAGAGTGTGTTGTTTAAACATTTTGGACAATACATATTCGGTTAAATAATTTAACATAAAATGTCCTCGGGAGGGAAGAATGAATGCTCAAGAATTCTATATAAAAACACGCGATGGAATTGATTTAAGAGTCCGTGGGTTTTTTTTAAATAAAAAAGTTACGGTCATTGCCCTTCACGGAATAGCCGAGCATCTTGGTCGCCATAGTTACTTAGAAGAGCTTTTTTCTGAAAGCTTCAATCTTGTACAATTTGATTTGCGAGGCCATGGGAAAAGTGGCGGACGAAAGGGATACATAAAGGATTTCGTTCAGTATCTTGAGGATTTAGAAGATTTGATTTCTTATCTGGAGCATGAAAAACAGATAAAGGAATATATGCTGTTTGCTCATTCAATGGGCTCTCTCATTTCTTGGCTTTTTTTACGTCATACCAAAATAAAAAATCTACCTTTAAAAGTTTTTCTATGTGCTCCTCCAGTCATGGTTCCAGGAAGACTCGGTAAACTTTTGCCACAAACTTTCTTGAAGGGGGTACTCAAACTTCCTTTGAAGTTATGGCTCCCTAGACCTTTTAGTATTTCCACCCTTTCTCATGATCCTCAAGTAAAGCGAAGTGTAGAAGTTGACTCTCTTTGTTTGTCTGTTTTTTCTAAACAACTTGTCGTTGGGCTGGCCCATGCATCGAAAGAAGCATTTTCGTCGGAGTTTTCTCCTGCTTGCCCCGTTGCAGTGGCCATTGGTTCAGAAGATAAAATAGTTCATTCTCCTCGAGTTCTCGAGTATTTTTCCAAATGTGGTGAGCAAATTACTCTGAAATGTTTTGAAGGGGCTTATCATGAACTTCATAATGAAATTGAGACTTATCGTCGGCCATATTTTGAATTTGTTAAAAATTTCTTTAAGTAAAATTCTTAATGGCTTTATTCCTTTTATGTTAGGATAGACTCAAGTTTGATTCTATTTGAGGTCTTGATTTATGGCGCAACATTTTGAAAAACACACAGTCCTTATCGTTGATGATGAAGAAAAACTTCGCGAGATTTTGCGCCTTTATTTGGAAGCTCCTAACCGTGAAATTCTTGAAGCGGCCAATGGGCAAGAAGCTCTTGAAGTCATGAGTAAGAATAAAGTTGATATCGTTATCACTGACATTCTTATGCCTATTATGGACGGTCTTGAGCTCACTCGTAAGATTGTGGCCCTTGATCCAGATATCCCTGTTCTTATTGTGACAGCTCATGCTGGCAAAGAAGAAACCCTGGCCGCTTTACGTGCTGGTGTTTTTGAATTTATCGCCAAACCTTTTCAGGAAGAGTTTGTTTGCAACCGTGTGAATAAGGCCCTCGAAAGACGTTTTATTCGCCTTGCTGAAAAAGATATTTTTGAAATTCTTGTGAGAGAGCTCAATATCTCTGGAAGTGTGAACTTTTCTCAGCTTTCTTATATCGACAGGATTAAGCTCTTAAAACAAGTCACCAATGTGCTTCTTTTAAGACTTTCTCGTCTTGAAGATAAAAAAGACAATCAAAAATAAATCTATTCGCTTAGTGCTTTAAGACGCTCTCCAATTGGCGGATGAGAATAGTAAAAAGAACTATATTTCTCATCAGAGCTTAGAGGAGAAGAGTTATCCTTATATGTTTTTAAAAGAGCAGTACCTAAGCTCTTTCCTTCACCCATCATATCCTTGGCAAAGCTGTCTGCCTCAAACTCCATCTTACGAGAGAGGTTGGAAAAAAGGGGGACGAGGGGAAAGCTATACACGGGAAGTATCATAGCGAAGAAAACGAGGGTCATGTGAGGGGCCATCGAAGTAATGCCATGACCTTTATAAAAAAGTTCAAGACCTGAGAGTAGACCCATGAGGGCAAAGGCCATAAATCCTACGAATAAAAAGAGGGCCATATTTTTATGAGTGTGCTTCTTTTTAAAGTGTCCAAGCTCGTGAGCGAGAACGGCTTCGACTTCTACAGGGGTTAAATTAAGAAGAAGGGTATCAAAAAGAACAACCCTTTTATTTTTTCCAAAACCTGTAAAGTAGGCATTCCCGTGGGCGCTTCTTTTAGAAGCATCCATCACAAAAAGGCCTTTGCTTTTAAAACCAGCTTTTTCGAGTAGGGCCTTAAGTCGTTCCTTCAATTCTCCTTCATCGAGAGGGAAAAACTTATTAAAAAGAGGGGCAATGAGGACGGGATAAAGCCAGAACATAAGAACCTGTATGGTCGCAGTAAAGGCGAAGGCCCAAAGCCACCAGAGGTTTCCTGTTTTTTCCATAAACCACAAAATACCAGCGACCATAGGAAGACCAATCACCGCAGATAGCATAAGAGACTTAAAAAGGTCCTTAATAAAGAGAGGGACAGTGGTGCGGTTGAAGCCAAATTTTTCTTCAATCACGAAAGTTTCATAAACATCTTCAGGAAGCTTAAGAAGGGTAGAGATGAAAGAAAAAAGGGCGATGAAGATCATGCCTGTCCAGAAAGGAGAAAGAGAAAAACTCATAACAAGTTGATTGAGTTTTTCAAGGCCCCCGGCCATGGTCCATATAAGGAGGATGGTGAGACTTATTATACTGAACGCGCGGCCGGCACCAAGATGGGCCAAATTATAATCAGTCGCTTTTTTGTGTTCTTCTAGAGTTATTTTTTCTTCAAAAGGGGCAGGGATAGTGTTTTTCCCGTCCCTTAAATGTTTCATCTGGCGATTGTGGAGATAAGCCTCCACTCTATATTTAAGGACGAGGGCAATAAAAAAACAGGCGGTAAAAGGAAATTCTTCGCGCATTATTCTTCCTTATAAACGGAGATGAGTTTGACACCCGTAAGTTCATTTAAACGCTGTTCGATCATTCGGGCTTCATCCTTAGAAACATGAACAAGATTTTTTACCTCGTAATCGAAGATCGCTAAATGATTGCCGCGATTTTCTCTGTGCCAAGAAAGCGGATAGGGTCTGGTTGGAGTATTGATTTGAATGGCATCAGGCTTGAGTTCGCGATAGAGAGCTGCCAATTCTTCGAGCTCATTTTCAGTTGGGACACGAAAGACCATCGTTTGAAGTTCGATCTTTCCTTTATAGTTTGGTCTTAGGGCCTTGATCCCTTCGATAATTTTTTCAAAGCTGACTTCGGCGTGAGGACGATTGATGCGCTTTAATGAATCGTTTTCCAAGGCGTCGAGTTTAACAATGACCTTGTCGAAGTTCTCTAAATCTGCACGAACATCTGGCCTATGAAGAAGGCTTCCATTCGTTAAAAGAAGAAGTTCCTTCTGTCGGACCAGTTTTTTTAATTCAAAACTCATTTCTTTTAAGTTCAAGGCCAAGGTCGGTTCGCCGCTTCCAGAGAAAGTTAAAACGTCAAAGTCTTCGCCTTTATTCATAAGCTCTTTTAAATCAGCGACAACTTTTTCAGTGGGAACAAAAACCTTGCGCTCGACAGTTTGTTTTTGAATATTGCCCAGCTGGCAATAAATACAATTAAAAGTACAAGTCGAAATTTCAAAAATAGGATCAACGCCTATAGAATTTCCAAAACGACGAGATGGTACTGGGCCGTAAACTGTCTTTGTATTTGGGAAAAGTTCATCATTTTTTGAGTTCATGATCCACCAATTCTTGTTCTTCTAATATTTCAACGGAAAAAGACTGGCGTAAAACGTCGATTAAGTGATGAAGTTCATCTTTGAACTCCAAAGTTCCAATGAGCTCGAGGTCCCGAAAGTGCCCCGACAGACTGCTCTCAATTGTAGAGTAAAAGCAAAGGCCCTCATTGGCTTCCAGAGTGAAATACGCAAAAGCAGAATGCTCTTTGGGCACTCGGATAAGCAATCGGACCAGTTTGAAATTCTTTTGTGTTTTAGTCGTTAATTCCATTGACTTGAAGTTGTACGCAGTTAGAATAATAATTAAGATGCAACGCCATCTTAAGTCATGGAGGACAAAAGTGAAAGGGATT
>JACCEE010027547.1_pt1 | contig 15998 bp, 14 predicted proteins | sample 7449931 | NCBI WGS metagenome assembly JACCEE01 (sample SAMN15323457, study PRJNA562643) | freshwater metagenome | isolation source: river surface water | place: USA:Blue River Watershed | collected 2017-08-19 | reverse complement strand
TTTCGATATCTTGGATTTTTGGTCGAGGACATTATATCAAAAAAAAGGGGGGAGTGCTCTTTTTATTATAAACTCCCTGATAATCAAGGTTAAAACAATAAAATAGGTAGTGAAATTTGACACTACCGATTTGTAAGAGAGAGGTGAAAAGATGAGAAGATAGTTTACTTTTGAGACATGATATTTTTTTTATGCAGTAGCGCAGTTTGTGCGATACTGTTATTCATGTTGCCAAAGGTAGATTATGATTCTCATAACCTCTCTTTTTTGGTACCTATTTTTATGGTTTCATAGTAACTATGTGAGGTGTATTGGAGAATTAGAATCATTTTGGCAACAGATGATTCTTTTTTTACAAGGAGGAATGTATATGGCACAGATTAATGTTGCTAACCTTACTTTTAGTTATGAGGGAAGTTTTGATAATGTTTTTGAAAATATGTCTTTTTCTATTGATACGAATTGGAAACTTGGATTTGTTGGAAGAAATGGGAAAGGGAAAACGACCTTTTTAAACATATTGCTGGGTAAATATCAATACAGCGGAACAATCAGTAAGAATGCTGTATTTGATTATTTTCCATATGAGATATCTGAAAAAATGTACACATTGTGCGCGTCAGAATTCTTAATTGATTTAAAGCCTGATTGTGAAGAATGGAAAGTAGTATGTGAATTAGATAAACTAAATGCTTCGGCTGAACTGTTGTATCGTCCATTTGGAAGTTTAAGCCATGGTGAGCGGACAAAAGTATATTTGGCTATCTTATTTTCAGGAGAAAACGATTTTCTCTTGATAGATGAGCCAACGAATCATCTGGATCAGGAAGCGCGAAGTGTAGTAAAGGAATATCTTATCAGCAAGAAAGGTTTTATATTGGTATCTCATGATAGAGATCTGCTAGATGCATGTATTGATCATATACTTGTGATTAATAGAAAATCTTTGGATATTCAAAGCGGAAATTTTTCAAGTTGGTGGGAGAATAAGCGAAGAAATGATCAATTTTTTGAGTCTGAAAATGAAAAGCACTTAAGAGAAATAGCTGCATTAAAAAGATCTGCTGATCAAACAAATCGCTGGGCGCAAAAAAGTGAAAGTAGTAAAATTGGGTTTGATCCTGTGAAAGAGCATGATAGGTCGATAGCTTCTAGATCCTTTATTGGTGCAAAGACAAAGAAGATGCAAAAAAGAGTAAAACAATATGAACAGAGACTGCAAAAAGAAATAGAAGAAAAAGAAGGCTTGTTACAGGATATTGAAAATCCTGCCATTCTAAAAATGAACACTCTTAAATATCATAAAAATACTTTGGTTTACGCAAAAGATTTATCAATAAAGTATGGAGTGGATAGTCCAGCAGTACTTCAGAACTTTGAGTTTGAAATAAAGCAGGGAGAACGAGTATTTTTGCATGGAAAGAATGGGTGTGGAAAATCCACCTTTCTAAATGTAATTTTGTCATGTTGTGAAAAGAATATTTTTTTACAAACAGGGACATTGGAAGTCGGAGCTGGTTTGGTCATATCATATATTAATCAGGATACCAGTTTTTTGCATGGAAATATCAAGCAATTCTGTATGGAGAAAAAATTGGAGGAAAGTTTATTTTGTGCACTCTTACGTCAATTGGATATGGAACGAGTACAATTTGCTAAGCAGTTTGAGGAATTTTCTGAAGGACAGAAAAAGAAGGTACTGATTGCTGCAAGTCTTATGACTCCTGCACATATCTATATCTGGGACGAACCATTGAATTATATTGATGTATTTACGAGAATGCAGATTGAAGATCTATTGTTGGCGTATAGTCCGACAATGATTTTGGTGGATCATGATATTCATTTTCAGGAAAAAATAGCCACAAGAGTTGTGGAAATGTAAGGGGGAATAGAGTTGAATAATATTTTTGTAGAAGGAATTCAAGGAGCAGGGAAGAGTACTTTACTAAATAAGTTACAAAAAAATATGCCAGAGTATAAAGTATACCGAGAAGGAGATATTTCACCAGTAGAACTGGCATGGTGTAGTTATATGACAAGTGAGCAATATGAAGAAGTATGTATTCAGTATAGAGATATATGTGCAGATTTAGGATTACACACAGTAACCGAAGAGGATAGAAAAATCACAGCATATACTCAAATATTGACGGATATACTCGGCTTTCATAAATTCATGGAGCAATTTGAAATATATAATGGAAATATCGATTTCAAGCAATTTAAAGAAGTGATTTTGAAAAGATATGAAAAATTTAATGAGATTGGAAATGTTTTTGAATGTTCTTTTTTTCAAAATAGTATAGAATGTATGATTTTATACTATCAAATGTCTGATGATGAAATTATGGATTTCTATTCAAAAGCATTTGACATTCTAAAAGGCAAAAAGTTTAGATTGTTGTATTTAAAAGTAATGGATATTGAAAGTACGATAGATACAATAAAAAGAGAAAGAATAGATGAAAAGGGAAATGAAATTTGGTTTTCGCTAATGATTCAGTATTTGGAAAAATCTCCGTATGGAAAAACGCATAATTTAAAAGAATTTGATGGTTTGATTTTTCATTTAAAGAGAAGAAGGGATATTGAACTTAGAATTCTTAATAGAATAATAGGGAAAGAAGCATTTATTATTGATTCAAAAAATTATAATATAAACGAAATTATCGATTGGTGCAAAAATTAATCATATTTATGCAGTTGAAAAATATTCAAAAGTCACTCAATTCACAGTCAATGTGGGTTGGGTGATTTTTTTGTATTCTTTTACTTGTAAAACAAATTGCCTATAGGGCAGAAAGGAAGGTACATCATATGTACGAAACAAGTAATGCAGGGAAATATCAGCCAGTAGTTATTGGCATCGACCATGGTTTTAGTTTAATCAAGACCTACCATCACATAATGAGTAATGGAGTATCGAGGACAAGTGGAAAACCACCAGTTTTAGAAAACAGCCTTTATTACGATGGTAACTATTATGTGATTGGTGGTAGTCGAATGACAGTGAATGAGGACAAAACAGAGAATGATAATTATTTTATCCTTACACTGGCGGCAATTGCAAAAGAATTGAAAATAAGAGGGATTGAGAAGTTTGCAAAAGTAGTGTTAGGGGTAGGAGTTCCATTCAAACGATTTGGAGAGGAGCAGGCAAATCTGGTTGATTATCTAACAAGATCAGGACTTATTGCATTCGAATTTGAGGGACAGGAATTTACCATTGTTATTCAAAAAGTCATCTGCTATCCTCAGTGTTTTGCGGCAATAGCAGACCGCATTTCAAACATGGAAGGGAGGTATGTCGTTGCTGATATTGGTTCTTGGACAAAGGATATTGTCTGTATTGATAACATGAGAATTAATGTGGAGCAGAGTGTAACCATTTCACATTCCATTATTACGTTATTTCAGGGAATGAATAGTGCAATATACGCAAAGACAGGCAAGAGAATCCCAGAAGATATTTTGCAGGACTTTATTTTAGGGAAAGAAGTGATTTTACCTTTCGATGTAAAGGAAATTATTGAACGGCAGTTGATGGAGTTTGCTTATAAAACAGAAGGTCAGCTCAATGAATATGGATTTGATATGGATTATTCTAATATTATCTATGTGGGTGGAGGGGCTACCATTATGAGACGATTCGCGCCAGATAGGGATAATGTGTCATATTTGGAAGATGTCAGGTTAAATGCAAGAGGATATGAATTGCTTGCAAAATCTCAGATGAATCGGAGTTAATGTATGCAGAAAGTTAAAGATGGATACCGAGCCAGTTTTCGATTGAATGAAGATAATTCTGAACATATGGAAATTTATCAAATGTTTCAAGAACTTATGAACTTAGGTAAATACCGTAATGAATCCGATTTATATCGGGCTGCAATTGCTAGTCTTTGCCGAGAGAAACAAGGAAATGGTATCGTAGATGAACGAAAAGTAGAATTACAGGAATGTGCCAGGATGTCGGCGAATGAAGTAAGAGAAATGGTTCAAGAAATTATTAATACGGCAATAGCTGATTTGAAAACTTCTGCAATTGCGATAGTCCCTGATTGTTCTGGTATCTTATCTAAATCAATTGAAAATATGGGAATGAAACCTCCTGAATCATCGGAAGCATTGCCAGATGATATTTTCGATTTTATGAAGACGCTAGTGTAGATATAGATTCTATCAAAGGTATGCTAAGTCGGACATAGTGGCGACAATATTCGAACGAAGTGAGAAAAATGTCGCCAACTTGTTGGACGTAATAGCTGGGGATTGGGGTCGCTAGAACCCCAACAAGTTTTGCCCGTCGTGTGTACACAGGGCGAAACTTGCTCTACTATTTGCGACGTATCCGGAGCATATTTACGAGCGGAGCGAGTTATTAGTGAACGACCTTAGGGGAGAGAGCGTAGACCGGAGGGAGGAGCTTGCGACGGCGAAAAGCCATGTGCCGTTTCCGGCACTTTTAGGGAAGGGAATATTTCTGATGATTTTATTTAAAGAAATTATTGATGGGAGAAGGTGAGAAATTTGAAGAACGACAAAACAGAAGATTTGCATTTTAGAACAACTCCAGAAGAAAAAGAACTGATAAGAAAAAAGGCTGAAAAAGCTGGACTTTCTATGTCAGATTATTTGAGAAGGCAGGCACTGTCAAAGAAAGTAACGGTGATTTCGCCTGAGATTTTTAAAGAGTACAAAGAACTTTGTGGTCAGTTTGGATGGTATGGCAATAATATCAACCAAATTGCAAAGCATTTGAATGGTGGTGGCGATCAGTATACCGTTATTCGATGGCTTGAAAATTATCAGAGGGATCTGGATGATCTGATTATCCGCTTTAAGATGCTGATGGAGAAGAAGATTGCAGCCTAGTGCTGCAACCCTTCTAAATAGACTAGACCAGGGAGGAGATTTAACAGATGGCAATACTAAAGCACATCGCTAATAAAAGTAAGATTTATTCTGGTGCAGAACAATATCTTTGTTTTGAACATGATGCTAAAACAGGAAAACCATTATTGGATGACCAAGGCAGAATGATAGCTAGAAAAGAAATACTAAAAGATGCCATAAATTGTGATTTTAATTCCTTTGCCGCAGAATGTATGGAAACGAACAATCTTTATCATAAGAACAAGGGCACAGCAGATATTAAAAGTCATGATTATATTTTAAGTTTTGATCCGAGAGATGATATCACACCGATAGAAGCCATGGAATTAGCAAAGAAATATGCAGAAAAATTTCTGGAAGGACATCAGGTAATTATAGTAGTTCATCCAGATGGGCACAATGGTAGTGGTAATATTCATGCTCACATTGTGGCAAATTCTGTTCGTAAATATCCTGCGATTAAGCAGAAATGGCATGAAAAAGCATGTGAATATAAGCAGGGATGTAAGCATAAATGCACCAATGCCATGCTTCGGTCAGGAAAACAGTGGGTTATGGATGAATGTTGGAAGCGTGGACTAAATCAGGTAGATTTGTTTTATTCTAAGATACGTGAGGAATATTGGGTACAAAAAAGAGGGTTAGAGAAAGATCCAGACTTCATAACAGATAAAGATAAATTACGAATCTATGTTGATGCAGCTCTTCCTTATGCAACTTCTATGGAACATTTTGCAAAGATACTTTATGAGAAATATGAAGTTACAACACGAATTACCAATCAGACAATTTCCTTTAAACTGGCTAGTGCGAAACAAGCAATTCGTGGAAAGCGTCTTGGTGATGATTATACAAAGCTAGCATTAGAAGAACGAATGCCAAAACTATTTCAGGAACGGTTAGAGACGGAAGCTAAGAAAAAAGCTGAGTTGGATTCTATCGTACAAAAATATGCGGAAGAAGAAAAAGCAAAAAGACTAGCTGCAAAGAAGAAGCAGGAAAAAGAATTATTTGATTCCATGCAGGCTCTAAAGAAAGTAGTGGATCAATATGTTAAGAGAGAAGATGAGACATATCAGCGGATGGAGGACGTATTATCAGATGTTGAAAAAGCGAAAGAATCACAACGGGAAATTGTGACGGTAGAGCGAAAAATACCCAAAGATAGTACGTTGGATACTGTTAATTCGTTCTTTGAATCTTCTAGTGAGATTAATGTCAAACCATCAAAGCATAGTGAGACAGCGGAGCATTATGATTCCTATATTACAGAGGATTATACAAAAACAGCAATAGAGGCAGAAAAGGATGCTGTGAAAGAAATGGAGGAAGTTTCAAGACCAAGAGATTGGAGAGAAGAATTTGCAGATTACAAAAAGTTACATCCTGAAATGGATGTAGAAGAAATGATGGATTCCTTTAATGATTACTATAATGGACTGTGGGATAAATATAATGCGCAGAATGTGAATCGAGAGATTAGGACAAGGGGACGTTAGAAAACTTGATCTACACAAAAAAAGAAGCCCGACGCATCGGGCTCCTTTAGGGTGTTGTCCGAAGACGACCACCGCTATTCTTAAATATAATATACCATAGCCATTCAATTTATTCAACCAATTTTTAAGATTTGGATATGTAGGTTTCAAGTAAATTCATTTTTGGACGCAAATTTGTTGAAATAATCTGGTTATACATACTGATTGTTAATTTGCTTCGCAGTGTTTCTGTTATTATAAGAAAAGAGCGAGCAAACTGTTTGCATTCGGTTTTTGTCACGCCCATGTTTCTCAAAATATAGATGATTAACACGATATAGTCTTCGATACTGTTAAAGGTGACATTGCTAATTTTCGTTTCTTGCTGGAGGCAGGTTGATAAACGATTATCAATTGAACCAGTTTTGAAACGAGTATCAAATATAATATTATTATGAGCTACAGAATTTCTCAAGTCCTTGATTGCGTAAATGATGGATTCAGTTACTTTGCCATCAGAATTAAGATTGGTCGGAAGCTTTAACAGGGATGAGGCAGATAATTTGGTACTTAAATTACAACAAGAGTAAAAGTTACCGAATTCGCCTAAAGTAAGGGATTCAAAAATTGCCCAGACTGGAATCGGTTTATCTGCATCAAAAAAGTGCTTTACTATCTGTTGCTTCTGTCCATAATCTCGTAGAAGAGCACTGTTGATTTTTCCTTTCAGTTGCATTCGTTTGGTATAAGCACTTTTATAATTAGTACTGCCAAGTGTAAAACTACGGTAATAAGTCAAAGATTTGTTGAAAATGGTATCTATATTCTCTGATTTCGATTCACGCAATACAGATTCAATCACATAATTTTTTAATGCAGTCTCAATGAACATAACTTTTGGATAAAATAAAGATTTCAGTTGCATATCAAATTCGTTTATGGCAATAACCTGATCGAAATCAGTAAATGCAATTTTATGAGAAGGATTTTTAATGAACCGATACCCTTTGTAACCATGATAATACCCAAGATTACGTAATTGCTGGGTTTGATTGGGTTTCATACTGATATGATGATGCTCATCTAAATATTTCTTTAGTTGTCTTATGCTGTACAAAATTTCACCACCTTTTCAATTATTATATTACAACGATAGATAAAAACATAGAAAAACATTATTTAACGGGCTGATTATTTAAGCAATAAATGTGCTTGCTTCTATGTTATCAAAGGGAAGAGCAAGTGGTACAGGACGGTCAACAATTCCTCTTTCAATCATAGCTTTTTGCTCAGCACACATGATTAAGTCTGGATTGTCCTCTTCAAGGTATTGCCTCAGTATGTTCTCAGCTTGAGAATAATAGAGCATTGCCATTTTGTTATTACCAGAAGAAGCACAAATAGCGGCAAGATTTTGCGTAAGATATCCTTTGGTAATGCTATTATCTCCGTACACTTTGTTAACGAGACCGATACAGTTGGAATAGATCTGGATCGCATCGCTTATTTTACCACTTTCGTACAAAAGCTTTGCATAGGATGTCAGGGTAAAGATTCCAGCAGTTGAGTATTGCATTTGTGTATTCGATAGAATTCCAGCAGCCTTTTTTGTGTAGTCCAGAGCTTTTTCTTGCTTTCCAAGTAGAGCAAGATACCTTCCTGCATCCAGATACATACTGGAAAGATTCAGAATCTGCGAGGTTCCATATTTTGTAGCAAGAAAGATTGCCTTCTCTTCTAATTCCAGAGCCTGAATAAAATTTTGATGAATTTTAGCTGCTTTCACTGCCTGAAAGTGAAGGAGCATGGCTGAGTTTTCGGTTGAAATATTACGATAATGCTGGCAGATATCATTGCACTCATTTAAAAGTTTTTCAAAAGAGCGGAATCGCTGGTACTGACTGGTTCGTTCTAAGGCAGAAAAGACGATTCGCTTCCAAATATCTTCATCATCTTTTTTAACAAAGCGTAGGGTGGTATCTACAATATCCAATGCGAAATTATGATACATGCTTATTTCATTCACACAAGTGGCTCTGAGGTGTTCGAATAATTGTGGGCAGTCATGTAAAGACAAGGATTTTCGTGCATTAATTATCTTTCGTATATAGGGATGTAGTTGAAGTTGATTATGTCCCAGTGTCAAAAATCCCAATTCCAACAAATCATTTACTTCATTAACACAAGTACCATACCACTGATATAGTAATTTAACAGAAATCCCTGCTTCAGGTGTTAGAGCAATAACAGCTAATACTTTCTGCTGATTGTGTTCTAGTTCCTGCATATCCAATAACTTTTCCATATGGTTCTGATAGCGATTCTTCTCGGTCTGATTGTCTTTGGTTAGTGAGATTTTGATATCATCCGAAGGAAGCAGGATATTTTCTTTTAACGCTTCAAATAATTTAGTAGGTGTTATGGCTGTATAGGAGAGTAATCTTGCAACCAGTTCTACCGCCATTGTGTGATAGTCTAAAAATTCTAAAATGAGTTCTAGTTCTTCTAGAGAATAATCAGTAGAAGTCCCTAAGTTGCTTTGCAATACCTGTTCTGCGTGTTTCTTGTCAGCAGTAATTGTGAATGTTTTATAAGATGAAAACAGGTTTCTTGTGGTAAAGATAACTTTACATTTTAAATCACAAAATTGAGAGAGCAGACTTTCTATGGAAGCTGTTGTATCAAAGTTGTCAATTACAAGCAGGGTATCTTCTTTAAAGGATTTCATAAAGCGAAAATGCTTACGGAATCGTTCTTTTTCTGTTAATCCATCAGTATCATCCACAAAATCTAAATCAGCTACCATTTCATAGAGACTTCCTGAATAATCAAGAAATAAGATGTTGGTATAGTTTTTTCGATGAAGCTTAATATATTGTTTAATAAGTTCGCTTTTTCCAATGCCAGCAACACCTTGAATAAATAGAGTATGATGTTCCTCTAGTAATTCATGTAGTTCTTCCAATTCTTTTTCCCTACCTACAAAGGTTTTTATTGGTTTTGGTAGAAGGGTAGTCAGTATAATATCATCAATTAACGGGGATGTGCCACCAGAAGCTTTTGCATCAAATTTCACAAAAGTTCTGGACATGCCAAATAAAAGAACTTCAGCTATGAAACTTGCATAAGCTTCAGGTGAAGATTCCATGTAAAATGCCAGCAATCGTTCTTTTTCAAAATCTGAGATAGAAGTGTCTGATACCAGAAGTGTTTTAATATCATTAGCCGCATTGGCATAATCACTCAGATAAGGAAAAAGTTCCTTTTCGATATCCTGATACATAGCTTCCTTGTGGGAATCATCCACATAATAATTAACGATTCTAGGGCTGACCTTCGCCTGCCCTTTGATCCATTTGCAGACTAGTCCATTATCATACATAAAATCTTCAGTATCAGTGGAAAAGCTGGCAAAAATCATATACACATAATCTATTTGTGACGTATCTGCTTCTTTTAAATGTTGGAATAGAATTGCAGATATCGTATGAAAATCAACTCGGTTCAATCAATCATCTCCTCAAAAGGTTTAAGTTCGTGTTCCATCAAATGCTAGTTGCGATGGAATATCTAAATTATATCACAGAATACATAAACGAACAAATGTTCTTTTGAAAAATGCTCAAATTTCAATCAGTTTTCTATCAATGTCTGGGCGTTCATTTCACGGTAGGATAGAAAGAAAAAGCTTTATGAAAGCGGGAAGGAGATGCTAATGAACAAAGAGTTTGAGCGATGTTGCAGGTTGATGGCTAAGTTGATGGAAAAGTATGGTTCTATAGTTTTGCGAGACATTGTGTTGGAGATGCAATACAGACCAGAGCGATGGATAATAAACGTGGATGGAAAGAAATCAAGATTTGCTACCTATGTAAAACGATTTGCTGTTTATCAATTTAGCGCTGCATAGAAAGATTAGGGTTAAGATTGGGCTGATAAATTGGAGTAGGCAGGATTTCATGTCATGCTCCAATTTATAAAGTGCAGTGTAAAATATTCATTGAATATAAGTTGGAACAATGATAAAATATAGTTGGGACAATAGAAAATCAATAAAAAAGTTATAAAAATATATAGAGCGGAGGCATGTTAATGGCAAAGAAATTGACAGAGAAGGCTTTGATAAAAAAGCTTGATGGAATGAATCAGGAAGAATTGAAAAAGATTATTGTTGATCTTTATAAATGCAATAAATCAGTGGAAGAAGGCATGAGTTTGTTGCTTCTTGGAGAAGATTATGGCAGCATTTTATTAGAAAAATACAAGAAAAGAATGTATAAAATCTTCAATCCTACAAATATCGTGAGAACAGGATTTTCTTTGGAAAGTGCACAGATGGTACTTTCGGATTTTGCAGATGTATGTGTAAATGATAACGGAAGATGGTATGGCGATCTGGCATTATATTTTGCAGAGTGCGCTACAGAGTTTACAATGTCTTATGGTGATATTAGTGAGAAATTTTACGATGCGCTGGGCGATGCATATCATGATGCAGTAGTGATTGCAAGTGATGATGAGACTTTATATAAGTTATGGAAGAGTCGATTAGAACAAATTGTACATGAGTTTTCTGGATTTGGATGGGGTATGGAAGATTTTATAGCAGATGAATATTATACAATTCCATGGATAGAGGAGGATTAACATTTCATGATTATATATGGCTCAAAGGCATTACAGAAAGCGCTAAAACTGAACAAGACAGATTTTGTTACACCAGAACAGCTTGCAATAGAGGATAATCCGTTTTATTATGGGTGGCATGGACATATTGCAAAGGTGGATAGGCGAAATACAATAGTTCTAATGAATGATAAAACCATGTATTGCTTGCTGTTTAGAAATAAATTGCCAAGAAATAAGGATAAGTTTGCAGAACTTGTGATGGAGGCACTTCCATACACTTTCGAGGTAGGCAATATCAATGCGGATGAAATATCCACTTATATGAAAAGCGTTGATAGTATTGTTTTTGCCGAAAAAGCTGATAGACAAATAACAGGAAATATTACTCGTATGATTTTGGATATGGGTTATCGTTGGGATTTTGCATGGAGAGAGAACGAGACAATTCAGGCATATGAGGCATACAAACAAAATCGTCTTCTGAGAAAAATAGGCAAAGACTACATTGTTCCCTTTGAAGAGATGTTAAAAGCCTTATGTGGAATTCACGAATAAGAAAGTGAGGGCGGAATGTCAATGAAGAAACAACTTAAATGCTACATCTATACCAGAGTATCCACTTCCATGCAGGTGGAAGGGTACAGTCTGGATGCTCAAAAAGATAAATTAAAAAAATACGCAGATTATCAAGAGATGGTGATTGCTGGTGAATATTCTGATGAAGGTAAGTCTGGTAAAAGTGTAGAAGGAAGACCAGAGTTTCAACAGATGCTTCAGGATATAGAAAGCAGCAAGGATAACGTAGATTTTGTTCTTGTATTTAAGCTATCCCGATTTGGAAGAAATGCGGCGGATGTTTTAAGCTCCTTACAGAGAATGCAAGACTTTGGTGTGAATCTTATCTGTGTGGAAGACGGCATTGACAGTTCTAAGGACGCAGGTAAACTGATGATTTCCGTATTATCAGCTGTAGCTGAAATTGAACGTGAGAATATTCTTGTACAGACCATGGAAGGTCGTAGGCAGAAAGCCAGAGAAGGTAAGTGGAATGGAGGATTTGCACCATACGGCTATAAATTAGTGGATGGGGAATTACAAATTGCAGAGGATGAAGCACCAATTATTCGTCTGATCTATGATAAATTTGTGAATACAACGATGGGGATTGGGGCAATCGCTGTATTCCTTAATCAAAATGGCTATCGAAAGAAAATCAGACAGAACAATACAATGGAGACTTTTTCTTATTCATTTATCAAAGGAGTTTTGGACAATCCAATCTATTGCGGCAAGCTTGCATTTGGCAGACGAAAGAATGAAAAAATAGCAGGAACCAGAAATGAATATCATGTGGTAAAGCAGGATTCTTATTTGATTAGCGATGGAATCCATAATGAAATTATTTCAGAGGAAGACTGGAATTTGGCACAGAAAAAACGTCAGGAAACTGGAGTTGGCAATGAGAAGGTGCATAGCCTTGAACATGAGCATATTTTGTCTGGTATTGTAAAATGTCCAATCTGTGGAAGTGGTATGTATGGAAATGTCAATCGTAAGAAACGTAAGGATGGAACCTTATACAAGGATTATTTTTATTATGCCTGTAAACATAGAACATTCATTGATGGTCATCACTGTACTTATAGAAAGCAATGGAATGAAGATAAGGTAAATGATGCGGTTGCTGAGATTATAGGAAAGCTAGTAAATAATCCAAAGTTTGAGAATGAAATTAGGACGAAAATTGGAAATAGTCTCGATACAAAAGATTTGGAAAAGGAACATACCAATTTGAAAGAGCAGCTGAAACAGTTGCAAGGAGCCAAGAATAAGCTGGCAACTCAGATGGATCATTTATCTGTATCGGACAAACATTATGATAAAAAATATCAGGATATGCAGGAACGTATGGACGGACTGTATGATGAAATGGATGCAATGGAATTATCCATAGAGGAAGTTGAAAATCGTTTGTTTAACATAAAACAGCAGAAAATTTCTGGCGATAACGTCTATCAATTCCTTCTGTATTTTGATAAACTTTATGATAAGATGACCGATGGAGAAAAAAAGGAATTTGTAAAGAGCTTTGTGGAGGAAGTGCATCTTTATGAGAAAGAGCAGGAAGATGGCAGATTTTTAAAGCATATCAAGTTCAAATTCCCTGTGTTTTTTAATGGAACAGAGACAAGGGAACTTGATTGGGACAATGAAAGTACTGTTGAATGCGTGACACTGCTCCAACGGATAGATACGTAAAACTCCTTGATTTTACGCACTTTTCGAGGCATATGGTCTTTTCCAAATCAGAGAGAAAAGACAAGAAAAAAGCAATTTTGAACGGTGTGAACGTCTCAGTGGTTTTAGACCTCGTGTGCGCAGCACCAAAAAAGTACAGTTAATATTATGATTATTTTGATACATCCAACTTAATAGAGCTATGAGTCGAAAGACCGCTTGTTTTCAACCTTTTAGGAAGAAAATGAGTGGTCTTTTTTGCGTTCTGTAAGCTTGCCGAAGCATCTATCTGGAGAGGAGATTGAGATTATGAAACAAGAAGAAAGATTGGTTACTTCTTCATTAGTAGAGAGTGAAATAGACAGTGAAAAGGTAGCGCAGGGAGGAAAACTCAAAGAAACAGAAGGAATTATCAGCATTCCATTTAACCAGCTTCATGAATTTAAAGGTCATCCATTTAAAGTGGAAAATGATATGGAGTTATTTGAACTCATGAGGAGTATTGAGAAAGAGGGTGTAATTGTTCCGGCACTTGTTAGACCCAATCCATATGGGAACGGATATGAATTGATTGCTGGTCATAGAAGAATGGCAGCAGGAAAGTGGGCAGGATTAACAGAAATACCAGTTGTTATAAGAAATCTGGATGATAATCAGGCAGTATGCGCCATGGTGGATAGCAATTTACAAAGGGAGCATATCAAACCAAGTGAGAAAGCATTTGCTTTTAAGATGAAACTAGATGCTATGAATCGTCAGGGTAAAAGGTCGAATACAACCTTTGGCCAATTTGACCAGAAGTCTGAATCACTAAATACTGGTGTCGTAATTCACTCTTTGGAACTAGATAAAAATGAAGTTGGATATCTTGAAGTGAGAAATGCACTACCAAATAGAGAATCGTCTCAATTAATTAATTCAAGGCAGGAGCTGGCTAGGCAGGTTGGAGAAAGTGAAAGGCAGATTCAACGATATATACGTCTGACATATCTAATACCAAAGATAATGAAAATGGTGGACGAGGAAAAGATAGCATTGACACCAGCGGTTGAAATTTCTTATCTAACAGAGGAAGAGCAGTATGAGCTATTTGCGATAATGGAATTGGAGCAATCGACGCCATCTTTATCACAAGCGAACCGGATGAAGCGAATGAGTCAGAGTGGGAACCTGGATATGGATATGCTTTATGAAATTTTTGGTGAGGAAAAGGCAAATCAAAGAGAACAGATTAGGATAAGGGCAGATTTGTTAGCAGATTATTTTCCTGATGGTTATACACCAAAACAGAAGGTAGAGCTGATTGAAAATCTGGTCAAAGAGTGGCATTTAAACCAGACACAGCAACAATCTAGATCAAATGAGAAGAAGGGAAGGTAATTAGTATGAGTGTAGAAAAATCATTATTTGAAACCATGGGAATTGATTATGAAGAAAGAAATGGATTATTATATCCAATCTTTAAAGAAGAAGCCGCAACAGAAGATATTCATGTTGGAAAGTACGGAGATTTGTGGATGGAATATCTGAAAGTAAATCATCCAGATAGGTACCGTCATCTATTCCGATTTGGAAAATTGATGGCGAAAGCAGTAGAAGTAAATGAAGATGCTTATGAAATGTTAGATAGCACTGCATCAAAATATTTAGAAAAACATCCGCCAATAGATCCGAACTCTACTATGGAAATGTGGCAAATTCGAGAGCAGGCAAAGATGATGGCAGAAGAAATGATATTTCGTGACATTGTAAATCAGTTTCATTAATCGAAAGGAGAAAATTTTATGAGATAAAATACGAACGTTACTACAAATCAGAATTATTTAATAGGTAGAACAAGACAGGAAGGAATAACAACTACAACAATGGGAAATTTAGGAGGAGAAGAGAATATGAGAGAATACAAAATCAAAGATACACTAATTTTAGCTTGTGATCATGGGTATGGGAATATTAAGTCCTGTCACAGTGTTTTTAAAGCATCTGCCGAAGTCAGCGAAACAGCACCGATCTTTAGCAAGGACTATGTGAAATTTGAAGACAAATATTATGTAATTGGAGAAGGGCATAAAAGTTTTCTTGCGGATAAGATTGCAGATGACGATTATTATATTTTGACGTTGGTTGCAATTGCAAAAGAATTAGCATTAAGAGGGCTCAAGGAAGCAAAGATTCATCTTGCAGTGGGACTCCCACTGAAATGGGTCAAGGCACAGAGAGATTCCTTCAAGGCATACTTACTTCGTAATCGCTATGTTAATTTTGAATACCGAGAGAAAGAATATCTGGTAGAGATTGCCGGTTGTACGGTGATGCCACAGTGCTACTCAGCAGTGGCAGAAAATCTGAAAGATTTTAAGGGATTGAATATGCTAGTGGATATAGGAAATGGAACGATGAATATTATGTATTTAAATGATGGAAGGGCAATGGAAAACAAATCCTGGACAGAAAAGTTTGGAGTAAATCAATGTTCCATTCGTATCAGAAATGCAGTCTTAAATGAAACAGGAACACACTTAATGGACGATGTAATTGAGAATTTCTTAAGGACGGGAATTGCGGATGTAGAAGAGCCATATGCTTCGCTGATTCGAAATGCTGCCGCAGAATATGTATCAGAAATTTTTGATAAATTGAAGGATTATGAGTACAACGACAAGCTTATGAAACTGCATTTTATGGGTGGAGGATGTAAACTTGTGGAAACCGTTGGACAATACAATATTGATAGGACTTTCTTTATAAAAGATA
>JACCEE012660013.1_pt1 | contig 16000 bp, 13 predicted proteins | sample 7449931 | NCBI WGS metagenome assembly JACCEE01 (sample SAMN15323457, study PRJNA562643) | freshwater metagenome | isolation source: river surface water | place: USA:Blue River Watershed | collected 2017-08-19 | reverse complement strand
GTGTGGATAATTGGCTGAAATTTATCCTAAAAGAATTTTCGGGCTACCAACAGGGGATTGAACCGGGATCGGTGGGGTTTGGTCTTGTTCGTTGGTTTTGACCAAAAAAGGCGATGTTTTAGGTTAGGGGATTTGAGTGGTGCCGGACAGGCACAGATGTCGTTCGCCCTGTGACTGTCCGGTTTGGATCAATTTGTCCGGGTTTCAATCTTCACTTCAGACTTCTGCGCCAGATCCATAATCTCCTGATAGGTCAAACCATTGATTTTGGTTGCGAGGTAGGCGTAGTTGGTAGATTGCAGAGACTTGTTATTGAGCAGGTCGATTACACTGTTCATGTCAGACAGTTGGATCCGCATCAGCGCCACTGCAAACTCGAGCCGCTGCCGCTCGTTCAGTGCCCGATTGATTTTCACGACGCTTTTTTCGGTCGATGTTGCACTCGAGCCATCGACTCTGAAGTCAGCCTTGGTGTTGGCGCAAGCGGCTAAAGTGGCGACGAGCAAAAAGAGGATTAACTTCTTCATTGCTTATACTTCCTGTGGCAAATAATTTTATCCGTACGCAGCTAAGTTGCTGACAAATATTATTTTTTCACAGGTAGTCCACGGTGACAACCAATTTTCTGTTGCGTCCAGACCTGTACCGCAGTGGCCGAATTTGGTTGTTGCATCTGACTGCTGCAATTGAACCCTCAGGCCATTGCAATTGAAAAACACCATCACACAGCCTGCGGTGTGATGGTGCTTGTGGCAGATGCCGGCGACTCAATTATTCAATTTCTTGGTCCAGCTTATTAATTTCAAACTGTATTTTTCTGGCCGTGTTGAGGCTCATGGCGACGACCAGCGACAGCGAACAAGCCCAGACCGAATAAGGCCAACATACCAGGTGCAGGCACATCCACCGGAGTATCTGGAGTTGCACTACCGAATGTTACATCGTCAAATGCGATTCGATCTGCTACGCCGGCAAATGATACGGATTTAGCGATACCGCTGAACGTCATCCCTATGGCCTTGTAGGTACAATAACCTGCGCCATAGCCAGCAGGGCAATCTGTGTCAGTAAGCCCAAGAGCGAGAGTTGCCAACAGATTGCCAGTACCATTCAAGCCATCATAAACAGAGACGCTACCAGTTTGATTAATAGCTGAATAGAAAAATGAAAAACCGGTAGCGAAACCGGCTGCAACGTTCATGTAGGTTTCGTCACCGCTTAAAAAGAACAGTCCGGCGAATTGCGAGTTCGGGTTGCCCTGGCCGCCTCGTGAAGTGTTAGAGCAGAATACTTGTAAAGTGTTCATACAAACATTCAGGGCATTTGATGAAAATGACACACCATAATTAGTCCCTGAGTTACCGTTAGATGCTGTACCGCCATTATAAAAATCGTCGATAAAAGTTGAATTGGTTCCAGGATGTTTTTCGATATTCTCAAAGTCCAGCACTATGACACTGGCAGAAGACTGGTGTGAGTAACCAGCTAACAGCAATAAAACGGCAGCGACGTTAAATAATTTCACTTTATTTCCCCTTGCAATGATATCCATATACCAGCGGTAGTGCTGGATCTGTACACGGCAATTTCAGTGCCATAGGTATATGTCTATATAAAACAGCGGTATATAATTTTCCTCTTATCGTGATTGTATATAAAATAGACAGTTTTGACTGCGAAACAGATACCTCACTGCACTAAAATGACTGCACTGAGACCAAGGGTTATACCGCGGTGTACCGTTTCCGAACTGATGACAACAGCAATGTCGTGGCAAGCCTTTACTTGCCCATTGCCGTCGCCGGCCTTAAACTTTGCGCACTTTTTTCTGCCACAGGGTTACCACTTTGACCGACGCGACTTCGTTATTCCGGCTTAACAAATTTATCAGTGATACCGGCTTCTGCTCGCGGCGCGAGGCGGACAAGCTGATTGAATCCGGTCAGGTCAAAGTGAACGGGCAGGTGGCGGTGGTGGGCACCAAAGTGTCGGCCGACGACCGCGTCGAAGTGGCTGGTAAGCCGCTGAAAAACAAACCGCGCCGGGTTTATCTGGCGTACCACAAACCGGTGGGTATCACTTGTACCACCGAGCTGCATGTCAAAGGCAATATTGTTGATGCGGTGCAATATCCGGAGCGGATCTTCCCGATAGGCCGGCTGGATAAAGAATCCGAAGGTTTGATTTTTCTGACCAACGATGGCGATATCGTCAATAAAATCCTGCGTGCCGGCAATGCACACGACAAAGAGTATGTCGTCACGGTCGACAAACCTATCCACGACCATTTCCTGAAAAAAATGGCCGCTGGCGTGCCCATTCTTGAGACCGTGACCTTACCTTGTCAGGTCACGCAGAAATCGCGGCAGACCTTTAACATCGTGTTGCGCCAGGGCCTGAACCGGCAAATCCGCCGCATGACGGAATATCTGGGTTTTAACGTGACGAAGCTCAAACGGGTGCGCATCATGAACGTCCGCCTCGCAGGCCTCGCACCGGGCCAATGGCGCGAATTGACGCCGGCCGAGATGGCCGAACTGGAAGCCATGTTGCTGACGTCGAGCAAGACTGAAGAAGCGTCGAAGCTTGGCGGCGGGGCTTATCAATACGAAGAGTGAGGGTGGTTTTTGCCCGTCAGGGCAAAAACCTGGCCTATTCGGCGTCGGCCAGTCCTAGGTAATACTGCTCAAACAGCACTTTTTGCAGCGCCTGTTCCATCGCTTCGTTGATTGGGAAATTCATCCCGCCCAGTTCGTAGTCGATTTGGCGGATTTGTTCTTTGCCGTTGCGGATCATCGGTGGTGGGTCGGATTCCAGCGCGATTAAGCTGTCCTGATAGGCTTGCGGATAATCGGTTTTGATATTTTTGCAGACACTGAGCTGCACTTCGCCTTCGCGGCCATTATAGCCGGCGGCGCCGAACAGACGGCAGATGCCTGGGCGTTTCAGGTAGACGCTGCACTGGCCTTGTTTGCCGTCTTCCGAATGGCGGCTGTAGAAGAAACAACCGGGTTTGTCGTGTGCAGCTAAGGCGTCGAGCGTGCTTTCCGCTTTGCCTTCTTTGATCAGTTCAAATGCCAGCGGCAGCATTTCCAGCACTGTGGCTTCAATGCCGGGATGCAAACAACATTCACCACAGCCACTGCGGCAAAATAGCCCGCGGTCGCGCTGATATTGCGCATAACGCTGGCCAATATCGCTGAATACCAGCTCAACCTGATCGGATAATTGTTGTAAACGTTGCATAGCGGCACCTCAGAATGGGCGCGTATTGTACTGAGCGGCAGCCCAGCGCGGCAAGCGCTGTCTGCAGCTACCAGCGTTTATCAGCTCTGAATATCTGCCAGTGGCCGCGGTTTGGCGATGCCGTAGCCTTGCGCGTAATTGACGCCCATCCGTTTCAGTTCCAGCATAATCTCCTGATTTTCAACAAATTCGGCGATGGTCTGGATACCCATAGCGGTTGCTACGTCGTGGATCGAATTGACGATGGCGCGGTCGTATTTATCTTCCAGCAAATCGCGGACGAAATTGCCGTCAATTTTGACAAAATCGACCGGGAAGTTTTTCAGATAGCCATAAGACGAGAAACCGCTACCGAAATCGTCCAGCGAAAAATGGCAGCCTAATCCTCTGAAATGATGGATAAACTCCAGCGTATTCTGCAGATTCAGAATGGCCATACTTTCAGTGATCTCAAAACAGATATGCCGCGCCGGGATCTGATATTCATCCAGCAAGCCCTGCACATAAGCTTTAAACAGCGGGTCGACCAAAGACGCGCCGGACAGGTTGATACTGGCAAGACCAAGCGTGGTCAGATGCTGGGGATGTTGCGCCAGCCAGCGGAAATAATTACGCAGCACCCAACGATCGATCTGCGGCATCAGGCCATAGCGTTCGGCTGAACTTAAGAAGTTACCCGGTGCGATAATGGTCTCGTCTTCACCGACCAGCCGTAGCAGCAGTTCATAGTGCGCCACGGTATCGCGCTGCTGAATGGCCTGGATCGGCTGCATATACAGTACAAATTTATCGTGTTCCAGGGCATGACGCAGCACCTGCAGCCATTGCACTTCGGACTGATGTTTTTGTAATTCCTGATCGTCGGCATTAAACAGATGGATACGATTGCGGCCTTTTTCTTTGGCAACAAAACAGGCGGAATCGGCTTTTTTCAGCGTTTGTTCGGCGGATAAATCATCCAGCGTGATCTCGGTCAGGCCAATACTGACACTGATACTGAACAGGCTGTCCTGCCAGAAAAAGCGGAATTCTTTCACTACATCCAGCAATGAATAAGCAATGCTGAACGCTTCCTGCGCGGTTTTACCCGGCAATAACACACCGAATTCGTCACCGCCAATCCGCGCCAGCGAGCCGGTCTGACCCAGCGCGCGTTTCAGTTGATCGCTGATTTGCTTCAACAATGCATCGCCGGCCGCATGGTCGCAGGTAGTGTTGACCAGCTTAAACTGGTCGATGTCGATAAACAGCACCGCACTGGTTTGTTGTTCCAGCTGGCGGCGTTGCCAGGCTTGTTGCGCCAGCACCAGGAAATGGTGGCGGTTATACAAGCCGGTCAGCGGGTCATGCGAAGCCAGATACGCCAGCTGTTCATGCGCAACTTTTTGTTCGGTGACATCCACCAGCGAGCCGTGGATAAAGGCCTCGCCTTGTGCATTGCGGCTAAGCCGTGCTGACATCAGCGCCCAGAAGGGTGTGCCGTCGGCACGCAGGCCGCGTAATTCAAAACTCTGATTACTGATATGTTGCAGCTGACGAACCATCTGCAGTCGGTCGTCCGGGTTGGCGTAATAACGGCCCATGCCATGTTTCTGCACGTCGACTTCCATCTGACTCAGTTCCTGATAACCGAGGATATTCAGCAACGCACGGTTAGCCGACAACAAATGACCTTCCAGCGTCGTGCTGAACAGGCCTTCCACCGCGTTGTGATAGATGTCGTAATATTGCTGCAGGGAGCGGATGGTCTGCTGATGGGCTTCGGCACTCTGGATGCTGGCACTTTGCAGGCGCTGCGCCAGGCTATAACTCATCAGCAGCATGCTGCAAATCACCGATAACACTAACAGCCATTGCCACAGATGTAAGTGATCAAGGTAACCAAATTCAGTCAGTAACAACACCGCACTGGCGACAAAAAACAACAGCCAGCCGATGGCAAATGTGCGCGCCAACGGTAGTCCGCTGAAGCCATACCGCACCGCCTGTAACAAATTGGTCAACATCACCTGACAGACCACAATCAGCAATAAATCCAGCTGGATACTGCGCGGCGCATACAGCGGCGTGAACAACAGTGCTGCGCTGGATGCCAGATTCAGCCACAACAACCAGCGTTGCTGGTTTTGCACTATGGCGTTGGTGAGCAGGGTCAAAAACAGCATGCAGGCGCCGCCGGCGACATAAAACACTGACGGGTTCAGCTCAGGATATTCCGGCCAGACCATGGCAAAACCAGCACCGTTTAAAATCGACACCATCAGGCTGAAACTGAAAAAGAAACCGGAGAAATGGCAATACAGCGGTTCACGCACGTTCAGATACAACATGGCGTTGTACAGCGCCATCACCAGTAAAATACCGAGGATCAGGCCATCAGAAATTTGCCGCTGCAGCAGCTGTAAACCAAATTCTTCCATGCTGAACAGCTGCAGGTTGGACGGGATCACGGCGCCATCCTGCACTTTGACCAATAAATCCAGTTCCTGATCAGCTTTAAAATTCAGGGTTACGGCGAAACTGCGTGCCTGCAGCATGCGTTCACTAAAAGGGAATTCGGTGCCGGAGCGGTTGATCAGACTGAGTTCGTGGCTTTGCCGGTCATAAAGATAAAACTCGACCCGGTCGGCATTAATAGATTCGTAATTCAGCACCACAGTGCCGGGCTGCTGGCCGCTGTAATGCAGGCGGGCCAAAAACCAGACCGCCTCCGGATAACTGCGCAGCGCCTGATTTGGCTGATCCAGCGGCACAAAAGCATGCAGGCGCGCTGGTTCAAACACGATGTCTTCGACGCCAACGTTGGGGTCGACCTGTTGATAATATAAATTCGGGAACAGACTTTGCTGTTTCAACGCAGGGTCAATGCGGATAGTTTCGGCATGGAAGGCCAGAGCAGCCGGACTAAACCAGCCTGACAACAGCAGCCAGCAAAACAAAAAAATGCGCTGTCTCATGTTCTTCTTCCCGATCTGGACTTAAGTGAATGAATTCTAAACAAGATCTTGCGCAAGTAGCGCATGGAGTTCCGACAGTAGCATATCTGCCTGCGCACTGTCAGTATCAATCCAGCAGGCCTCAGTATAGTGTTCCAGATGCAGATAAAACGGCTGGTCGCAGAAACTGAACCGGATCAGCAGTAAGTCCATACTGATCTCGGTTTGCAGTCGGCACAGCGGTGCAAATTGCTGTAGCCATTGTTGCAACAGTGGCGCGTCGCTGACCGGGTCCAGCGGCTGGCAAAACACCAGTTGTAATAGCGGTGCAGGCTCAGCAGAAGCGTTGATCTGTTGCAGACGGAGCATAGGCGGCGGTCCTGTTGCTGAAGATATAAAAGCCGATTTTAGCAATTTTCTTGTGTAATCAGGACCTTTTGCTTTACTCAAACCAGTTATCACAATCAGGAGCGGCGTATGCGAACATTGATGTTATTGATCCTGCTAGCTTTTTCGGTATCAGTATCGGCAGGATCAGCCGATATCAGCCGCGGTCAGAGCAAAGCGGCAATGTGCACGGCCTGTCATGGCGCCAACGGCATTTCAGTACTGCCGGATTACCCGAATCTGGCCGGACAAAAAGCCGGTTACCTGGAGCAAGCCTTAAAAGCCTACCGCGACGGGCAACGCCAACACCAGATTATGGCGCCGATGGCGCAGGGCCTGACGGATCAGGAAATCACCGATGTCGCGGCGTTTTATGCATCGCAGCAACAAGCCCCTGCCGCAGCGACAGCGACTGTTGCCTCACAATAGTCAGCCGGATTAACGACCGTCTTCAAACCGGAGTGTGCCGGTCAGGCTTTCGTATGTACCGTCGGTGTACAATACCAGGACTGAGCCGGTGTAAGTCGCCATCGCGGTTGCCGTAAAGCCACAGTGGAAAGTGGTTTTGCTTTTACAGACAGATGGGCTTTGCCACAGATACTGGCTGACTGGTTTAACGGTGTTTTCTACCCGGAACGAAGCGTTTGCTGTCCGTTTGCCGAAAATCATCGCGTCACAATCACCAATTTGCGTGTCACCGCCGACATTACAACGTAAATCAGCAGCAAAGGCCGAAGAGCTCAGCAGCACGGCAGATAAAATCAGTAGCTTTTTCATTAAGATGTCCTGTGTTTCAGATTATTGGAGTGATATTTCCCAGAGCAGGAAACAACTCCAGCATGCAAAAAGCACAAGCCAGGGCATAGGGCCGATATGGCGATATCAAAAATTTATGCAGGCTTTGTCAGCTGTTCATCAGAAGCTTGGCGTAGGTTTGGTTTTTTGCCCTGACGGGCGGCGGTTTATGAAGTATTTTTCTTTTTTTTCTGCATACGCGAGTCCGCTTAGCAAAGATTTCACCTGACGGTGAGTCACTTTCTTTTGTCTTGCCACAATCGGACTCGTTCGATTGAACGGCGAAGCCGGCCCGAAGGGTGAATGGCACAGCCATTCATAAAAGAAAGGAACCAAAGAAAATGCGCTACCCGGTTCCGCTCGAAAGCCCAGTGAAAATCAACGATTTGAGGCGCTGGGGCAACTCGCGCGGCGCTAGCGTCGCCGCACTCAAACACTCCCAGCCGGTTGTCGCACGATTAAAACCTCAAACCGCTGATTTTCACCGGCTCGCTCCAACGGGTGTTTGGCTCAAATAGCTGGTTTTGTTGATAAAAAAACCAACGTCAAAAGCGCTCCAACTACTGCAGCAGGCTGCCCGTTGGAGCGAGCCGGCTGAAAATCGTTGGCCAAGGTTTTAAGAAAATGGGTGTCTGAGCACGGCGACGGTAGCGCCGTGCGAGTTACATTTTCGCCTTGGACGGCGACTTTTCAGACGGGATTTCGAGCGGAATCGGGCAAGCGCTTTTTGGTTACTTTTTATCGCGATAAAAAGTAACTCGCCCATAGGGCGAACCCCGCGTTAGCGGAAAAGCTGCCCGTAAGGGTACTACGAGTCGCCAGGGCAAAAGCCAGCGCCAGCATACAACCTATTGGTCCAGATACTCGCTAATCAAATCGAGGAATTCATCGCCGTAGCGGGTGAGTTTGGTCTGGCCGACGCCGCTGATGGCGAGGAAGTCGCTGCGGCTGGTGGGCATTTGCTGGGCCATTTCTATTAAGGAGGCGTCGCTGAACACAACAAAAGGCGCGACGTCGCTGCGTTCGGCGATTTGTTTGCGCAGTGCACGCAGTTTACTGAATAAGATCCGGTCGTAATCTTGTTTTTGCTGCACTTTGCCGGCTTTGGGTGACGTCGGCGCATTTAAGCGCGGAATCGCCAGCTGCAGGCTGGTTTCGCCTTTGAGCACAGGTCTTGCCGCCGGCAACAACTGCAATACGGAGTGGCGCGTGATGTCCTGTTGCAATAAGCCGTAGTGGATGAGCTGACGCAGCACCGACAGCCAATAATCATGGCTTTTGTCTTTGCCGATGCCGTAGGTGGATAGTTTGTCGTGGCCAAGTTCGGTGATCTTCTGGCCCTGACTGCCGCGCAGTACATCGATAACATGGTGCATGCCAAAACTCTGACCGACGCGCCAGACGCAAGACAACGCTTTTTGCGCCAGCTCAGTGCCGTCAAAACGCTGCGGCGGATCGAGACAAATATCGCAGTTGCCACATGCTTGCTGACTGGCTTCGCCAAAATAATTCAGCAGCACCTGACGCCGGCAAGTCTGGGCTTCGGCAAAAGCGGCCATCGCATTAAACCGTTGCAGGGTGACTTCAATCCGGCTTTGGTTTTCGTCGGTTTCAATCCATTTGCGTGTGCGCGCCGTGTCAGCCGGGTCAAATAACATGATGGCTTCAGCGGCGACGCCATCGCGGCCGGCGCGGCCGGTTTCCTGATAATAAGCTTCGATGGTGCGTGGCAAATCAAAATGCACGACAAACCGGATATTGGGTTTATTGACGCCCATGCCAAAGGCAACAGTGGCGACAATCAGCTGCAGCTGGTCGCGTTTAAACTGGTCCTGCACGAGCGCGCGTTGCTCGTTACTCAGGCCGGCATGATAAGCGCCGACGGCAAAGCCTTTGCCTTTGAGCTGCTCGGCCAGTTCGTCGACTTTTTTGCGCGACGAGCAATACACAATACCGCTTTGATTTTCCTGACTTTTCAGTAAAGTCACCAGCTGCTCCAGCGGGCGGAATTTTTCCAGCACTGTGTAGCGGATATTGGGGCGGTCAAAACTGCTGATGCTGATAAACGGCTGATACAAGCCAAGCTGCTGGCGGATATCCTGCTGCGTGGCCGGATCTGCGGTCGCCGTCAACGCCAATAACGGCACTTGCGGGAATTGCTGTTTCAGCCGCGATAGCGCGATGTAATCGGGACGGAAATCGTGACCCCATTGCGACACACAATGCGCCTCGTCGATGGCAAACAGGCTGACACCGACATCACCAAGGCGCTGCAGAAACTGCTCTTGCAGCAGGCGTTCGGGCGCGACATACAGTAATTTGATCTGGCCGTCACGCAGGCGGCGGAATACATCTAATACCTGGTCGCGCGTCAGACTGCTGTTGACGAAATCGGCGGCGATGCCCATCGCCTGCAGGCCGTCGACCTGATCTTTCATCAGCGACATCAGCGGCGACACGACTACCGTGAGCCCCGGCAGCAACAGCGCCGGCAGCTGATAACACATCGATTTGCCACCGCCGGTTGGCATCAGCACAAAGCTATCGCGGCCAGCCAACACCTGCTCAATGATCTCAACCTGACCAAAACGAAATTCGCTGTAACCGAAGGTTTGTTTCAGTGTCTGGTGCAAGAGGTCAGGGGTGGAGAGAGCTGGCTGCAAAGCGGCGGTCACGTTGGTTACTGAGAGAGGCCGCTATTCTACTGTGTTCAGCGGGAGAGGCAAAGCGGTTCCTGCCCCGTCGGGCAGGAACTGTGTAGCGCAGCGATTCAGTTGGCGCTGCGTGACGCCACCGAATCCCGCTCAATCAGCTGGGATAAAAACAGGTGGGTGCGGTGCGCTGGTTCTGCCGTTGGGTTGCTCGACAGCTCGATGGCAAGGCGGGCAGCGTAGCTGGCCATTTCTTCGACCGGATAATGCATAGTGGTGAGCTGTGGCCGGCAAGCGCGGGCGACGATGAGATCGTCAAAGCCGACCACCGACACATCTTCTGGTACGCGCAGGCCGGCGGCAAATAGCGCATGGATCGCGCCGACCGCCATCAAATCGTTGTAAGCGAGCAGCGCGGTGAACCTTACTTTGCGCGCGAGCAACGCTTCGACCGCCTGCATGCCACCTTCGATGTTGGCGGTCGATTCTTCAATCGCATCATCTTTTAATGGAATTTGTGCACCGGCCAGCGTCTGACGGATACCCTGCAGGCGCGCACCAGGGTCACGGTTTTGATAAATACTGGTGATCACGGCGAAGTCGCGGTGGTTCTTGTCCAGCAGCATCTGGGTGGCATGGGCAGCGCCAGCGATGTTATCGAGCCAGACACAACGATGGGCGATAGCCGGAATATAGCGGTTGATCAGCACCAGACCGGGGATTTCTTCGGCGAGTTTAATCAGAGTTTTTTCGTCGGAATATTCACTGTGTAGCACGATGGCCTGGCAGTTGTGGTCGCGCAGCGAATTGATCGCATCGAGTTCCGACTGCGTTTCATACATCGAGTTGGCCATCAGCAGTTTGTAGCTTTGTTCGCGGGCGGTTTTCTCTACGCCGGCAGCCAAAGTGCCGAAAAAGGTCATTGCCAGTTTTGGTGTGACCAGACCAATGGTACTTTTGGTTTTACTGACTAAGGCCTGCGCATTACTGTTTGGCCGATAGCCCAGCTCTTTAATGACTTTTTGTACCCGGGCGCGGCAGGCGTCACCGACCTTGTGGTTGCCATTGATGACGCGCGATACGGTCGCAATCGACACGCCGGCGACGCGGGCGACGTCCTTGATATTGGCCATCAGGGGTGTTCCTCCAAAAACTGCAGCCGCTGATACCGCCAGAGGGCAGCCAGAGCTAAAAGACTACAAAGCACAGTGCCGCCACTGAGTAAGGCGCGCATCTGGTCCAGCACGCCGGCGGCTTGCGCGGCACCGGCTGCTGCGGCGAAGCCAAGGCCATTTAATGCAAGGCCAGACAATAACATAGACAAAGCGGCACTGACACTGACCACCCAGTGGTGCAGCGCAGAAATGGCGCCATACTGCGTTCCTTGTGACGGGTCGGTACTGGCCGGCTCCGTCTGCGCCAGCAGGGGAGGGATCAACATCGCCATACCGGTCCAGGCCGCGCTGCAAAAGATAGCATCGAGCAACAGCCAATAAGTCGGATCACCCTGATACAACCACCATTTCGCCGCACCACCGAGTGTATTCAGCACAAAAACCCACAGCAAAGTGCGTACCGCGCCAAAGCGGGCACTGCTCCAGGCCAGCACCGGCACAAATGCCAATCCAGCCAGGGCATAGCCACTGGATAGCAGTGCTTTCCACCAGGAACCGGCGACTAAATCGGCTTGGTTCATCGCATAAACCAACAGGTAATAATCCATCGTCGCGACAAAAGCGCAGCCGCAGAGCTGCAGCAGGCATAACAACAGGAGCCAGCGTAACGCGGGTCTGCGACGTAGCAGGTCCAGGCTGGTCTGTGCGACCGGCGGCGGCTTGGCGTGAACGGTGTTAGGAGTCGCGCGGCTGCTTTCGTTGCCAATGCTTTCGCGACTGCAAAGTGCCAGCCATAGACCAGGTAGGGCGATAAGCACGGTGCCAATCAGTGCGCCGACCCAGCGCACGCCTTGCTGAAAACTACTGAACAGCGCCAGCTGCGACAACGGTACCAACCATTGATAGCCCAATGACCCCAGCTTTTGCACGGCGCTGGCCAGACCAAACACCGCTGTGCGTTGCCGTGGCTCTGGTGTCTGTTCAAACACCAGGCTTGATAAAGGCACGGCCAGCAGCGGTAATGCCAGAAAGAACAATAACGATAGCCCGGCGAAATAGCCCAGTTGCCACAGTGGCGGCCAGTCAGCCGGTACTTGCCACATCAGCACAAAACTCAGGCTTAAGCCCAATACACCTGCCAGTAAAAACGGCCGGCGCCGGCCAAAACGGCTTTGGCAGCGGTCTGAAGCGCGACCGACATAACCGCTGATGCTGCTACCCAGCAGCATAGGTACTGCGATGGCTAGACTGAGCCAGACCGGGTCCAGCGCCAGCGTCATTTGATAAAACGGCACCGCCAGCACCAGCACACTCTGGTTGGCAAAAAACAATGCCAAAAAGCCAGCGGCTAACAGGTAGCGCTGGACTTTGGTTGCGGCGGCAGCGTTTGTCGGCAAATTGGCTCCAAAGTGGTTGAATGTTTACCGTTATGCGATATCACGTTACGCGGTAATCGTTACGCGGTAAGCGATGGGCTTCGCTTTGCTCAGCCCAACCTACGGTCATCTTGCGAATTGCACCACGGCGGTTTTACCGCATTAAACTCACTTCGGCAATTTCTAACGCATTATTGCCATCGCTCGGTGCTAGTAGCTGCCACTGGGTACCCTGTAGCTGCGATAAATCACCGAGGCTCTGGCCCTGATGCGAAAGCTGTGCTGGCATAAAAGTCGGGTAGGCCTGTGTCAGCAGGGTTGGCGTGGCCTGCAGGGCAGACAGCGGCACTAGCTGATAACGCCATTCACTGCTGGCTTCAAGGTCAATGCCAAAAGCCAGACCGTCTTTATTCAGCAGGGCGAAACGCACCGGCATTTTATCTTTAACCGCCCGCATTTTGATGGCGACCTTCGTGTAACCGGATAAATCACGTGGCGTGAGGCCCATCACCGCATGGGTTTCGGTGCGCAGCAAAGGTAAAGGTGGTTGTTGCCAATCCGGCGTTTTGGCTGGGCGTAGCCGTAAGGTCAGGCCTTGCTGACGTTCACCGGCCAGCCATTGCTGGGTCACCTGCGCATCTTTTGGATAGAGCAGGGTTGTCTGGTCGACCCGCGCATCAAACAACGGCACTGCCGCGCCCGGTTGCTGCAGCAAGGTGGTGAAACTATGAGCACTGCTCTGTGGGAAATCCCAGTCCGACGGCAGCGCTGCAACCGCGCCCGGGAAACTCAACGCTGTAGCGCCGACGGTCGCAACCAGCTGATACTGCAGCATGCCGCTATTGGCCGGCAGCTTCAGCTTAGTGCAATAACGGCCCAAATCTTCCGCTTGCAGCGCTTGTTGTTGCACCTGTTGCTCGCCTTGTAACCGGTAAAACAGACTGACTTTCAGGTTGCTGGGCTGGTTCGCACCAGAGAGCTGGGCACACACCGGCAGCGGCTGGTCAATCGGCCATTGCCGCAGTGGCTGATGCACTAACAGCGGCTGTTGAGCGGCGATTTCCGGTAACAGGAAAGGCCGGACCTGCGTTTTGGCATTGGCCAGCATGGCGGTGTTTTTCGCCACAGCATAACGGCCCGGTTGCACTGACACAGTGCTGTTTTGCGCCTGAGCTTGCTGGCCATCGGCGCGCTGTAACACAAAACTTTGCCCCAGATCGGCCAGCTTCAGCCGGATATCGCGCTGACTAACCGACAGCCGCACCGCTTCGCGTTTTAAGCTGGAATTCTGGTGCGGGTCATCAAGCTGAGTCGCATCCGGATAAACTTCCAGCTGCCACAGGCCGTCTTGTTGTTTATCGAGAAAATAGGCGCCACTACCCTGATATTGCACCAGCGGAGAGCTGCCGACGCCAGCGATGTGCTCAAGTTTTGCCGTATCCACGGGGGCGATGTCAGTGCTGTTGCTGTGGTAATAACGGCTGCCGTTATTCAGCAGCGCGAGGCCTTTTGCCGGATCTAAGGTCGTATTCAGTGCCGCGCCACCAAACTGATTGGACGCCGGATAGACACCGGTATCCGCGCCGCGCGGCAGGTTGCGAAACACTTCTCCTGCGATCAAAAAGCTGATCGCTTTGGCCGGGGTGTACAGCAGATTTAAATAATGCGTGTTGTATTCGGCGTTGCTGGCGGCCAACGCGGCCGGGTCGTAGGCAAACTGCGTTGCCCACTGAAAACCCGCGCGGCGGAAGCTTCGCGCCATTGCCGGATAGAGCACCGGTGCCGTCACATCGGCCGCATCAAATTCATAAATCATCCGCGCTTTACCGGCGCAAGCCGTCACATGTTCAAATGGATTGTGATACTGCGCCACAGAGCCCAGCACGTTGCTTTGCAGGCTGCTGAATTTCAACAGGCCAGTCGGGTACCATTGGAACGACACGCCGTCGATATTGCTTTCACACAGTGCTTTGGCAAATTCCGGCCAGTTGCCTTGTTCACTGCTGTTGTAAAACAGTGGTTTAGTCACACCGGCGTCGCGCATCACTTTGATCAGGCCGTTGACGTACGCGGTAACTGCACCGGCGTCCGCGTGTTTCGGCTCGTTAAACAGCTCAAAAGCCAGAATATTCGGGTCTTTGGCGTACGGCACGCCATCGAGATTTTGATGCGCCATCAGCTGGGCTAAATAACGCTGTTGCGCTTTGATCGCATCAGCTTTTTCGTTCATCTGATTTTTGCTGTACAGCACCGAAAAGCCGGGTTCGATCGGGTCCGGCGCCGGATAGCCGCTGCCCCACCAGCCGATCGGCGTCACCACGGCTTTGATGTTGTACCGCTTCAGTTCTGAAAGCAGAAAATCAAATAGCTTGAGATGTTCGTTGTTCAGCAGATTGCCGTCGCGATCACTGATCAGGCGGTCCCACAAATGGATGCGGTACGCCGTCACGCCTAAACGCGCCAGGTGGGCCACATCCATCCGGATCGCGTCCTGATGCGACAAGCCCATGGCTTTGACCGAGCGATAGCCAAAGGCAAACGGCAGGCTGTAGTTGGCGCCAAACAGCGCCACTTCTTCTGCTTTACCATCAGCCCCGGTCTGATACCAGACGCCGTCTTTGACATAGGATTCGCCGGCCGCGACCGGCAGCACCGTTGCCCCCAGCAGGCTTACCGTCAGGGTGGTTGTGATTGCGGTTTTTAATCTGCTTTGCATCATCACCACCAAACGCTGTAGAACACGATCAGTACCAGTACCACCAGTAGCAGCGACAGGCTGAAACCTTTGCTGGTGTTAAAACTGATGTCATTCAACTCCACCGCACCGGCCTGAGCCTTATTGCCTTGCAGCAGAGACACCACAATAGCCAGGCCGAGACACAGCAGGAACACCAGACCGACCCGGTCCATAAACGGCAGTGCCGGCCAGAACTGATAAAACAGGAAGCTGAATACAGCAGAACCGACCGCCGCCAGCAGCGCAGCGTCTGCGGTGGTTTTTTTCCAGAACATGCCCATAAAAAACAACACAACAATACCCGGCGTAAAGAAGCCGGTGAATTCCTGAATATATTGGAACGCCTGGTCAAAATCGCCCAGCAGTGGCTTGGCGGTGAAGAGCGCAATAACTAAAGACAACAAGCTGACGCTGCGGCCGACCAGCACATAATGTTGCTGGCTTTCCGCCGGTTTGACCTGCGCATACAAGTCCATGGTAAACAGCGTGGCGACTGAGTTGGTCATCGACGCCAGGCTCGACAAAATCGCGGCGACCAGCGCAGCAAAAATCAACCCTTTCAGACCTGACGGCATCAGCGCCATCAGTTGCGGATAGGCTTGGTCCGGTTTGGCTAAATCCGGCAGGATCAGCACAGCAGCAATACCCGGCAGCACCACGATAATTGGCATCAACAGCTTCAGGAAGGCAGCAAAAGCGATACCTTTTTGCGCTTCACGCAAGCTGGATGCGGCCAAAGCGCGCTGGATAATGTATT
>JACCEE011293504.1_pt1 | contig 16000 bp, 11 predicted proteins | sample 7449931 | NCBI WGS metagenome assembly JACCEE01 (sample SAMN15323457, study PRJNA562643) | freshwater metagenome | isolation source: river surface water | place: USA:Blue River Watershed | collected 2017-08-19 | reverse complement strand
GGCTTCTTCGACTGATAGGCCGTCGGACGCGGGCTGCTCGGCCGCGACGGCTTTTGGGGCCTCGGCGGGTTTCGGAGCCGTTGCCGGTGCGGGTTGAGCCGCGGGAGCGCTTGCTTTGGCGGGACTTGGGGCTTGCGCGCCCTTAAAGTCAAACGGAGATACGGAAATACCCAAGGTAACGTCGGATATTGTCGCGGTTTTGGCTAAGCGTTCGGCGTCGACGTCCGACGCGACGAAATACATGACTTCAGGATGGAAAAGATCCTCGTATAGGGCGTCAAAATCGGGAATCGTCTTGAGAACCTGCCCTTTTTGCTTTAAGGCCGCGAAAACCTGGATTCCGCCTACGGTGTTCATTGGATTGGACTCGTCGAACGCGACGGTAACGACGAAAACGCTGTTTCCCGGGGGAACGGATTCTTTGAGCTCAAGAAGCTCGTATTCGGAGAGCAAACCGGAGAAAGACTGGGCGGCGCTTGAGGGAGCGGCCGCCGGGGCGGCTACGGGCGCCTTAACGGCGGGTTTTACCGCCTCGGGGGCCTTTTTCGGGGCCGCCGACCGCGATTTCGTCTCCTTGGCGGGAATCATGGATTCCAATTTCGCCTTAACGGAGGATACGTCTTTCGCGTATACCGATCCGTTCGCGCGAGCGGCAAGCATTTCCTTAATAATATCCAGGGATTTAAGAAGAATATCGACGACCGGTTCGGTGACCGCGACGGAACCGGAGCGAAGCGCGTCAAGGAGATCCTCGATAACGTGCGTGAAACCGGAAAGCTCGTTCATTTCGACCGTGGCCGAACCGCCCTTCAGGGTGTGCGCGGCGCGGAAAATTTCGTCTATGGCCTCATGATTCGTGGGGTCGTTCTCGATAACCAATATATTGCTTTCGAGAGTATCAACCTGCTGTTCGGCTTCGCTAAAAAAGTCTTTCAGCAACTCTTCATTGTTGATATCGAGGTAATCACTCATATTAGTTCAATTTTATACCCTTTTCTTGATTAGTCAAGCAATAACGCGACCGTGGAATTCACGATTATAAATTTCCATAGCGGCACGATCTCGAATGGTATATACTGCTGAAAGGAGATCGCATGCGAATCGCGAAAGCATTTATCATCGCCCTATTACTTCTTTCCATACCGCGACTCATCGTGGCTGAAGGCCTATTCGTCGCCGATTATGGCTTTACCGCGACCGGCTCGATCGACGCCGCGACCTCAAAGCCCAAGGCGGTGTCGGAAGCGCAGGCGGTTTTCTACTTCGCCCCGACGAACTGGGTCAGGTTTCGGGGCTTGGGGATGGCGATAATCCCGGACCTGCCGGCGTTCTTTAATCCCCACGGAGGGATGAGCAAATTAGGCTATATCGTATCGGGTGGCGTCGCGATCGAGTTTACCCCGGATACCCCTTCCGCGACGAAGTTCGCCGTTTTTTCGGGCGCGTACGACGACCTCGCGTCCGACGGATTAGCCCGCGAGATGCTCCGTCGCCGCTGCGACGCGCCTGAGTTTTACGACTTGCCGTTCGGTGACTTGTTCGTGTCGGACACGGAGATCGGCGAAACGGGTCTTGCCCTTGCGTATAACCCCGGCGACGGTCCTTTCGCCACGTCATTTTTCTATTCGATGAACCTCGGCTCGGCCGATCCGCTCGAGAACGACATATCGTTCGCTCTCGCGTACGGCGGGTCGCTCGCGTACGTTAACGCCTACGCGGGAATGATCGTGCAAACCGGGGCGTCGACGACTTTGCAGTTTCGAGGCGGATTGACCGCCCTCCTGACCGCGCCCTCGGGAAATGAGCTCTATGTTTATTTCGGCTTGAATCGGTTTTCATCGACGAATATGTCGGAAGTGGGAAAGAAAATATACTTAATGTTCGAACCAAGGTTGCATTTCGGAATCGCGGACCTTTCCCTCTCGTTCTTTTCGTCGCCGCTTTCGCTCGAGGACACCCCGATTTATAACGGAAATTACATCGGGTCCAATATCCTCTTAGCCTTTGGAAACCTACGCCGAGAGGGCATGCGCGGAGGCATAAGCCTTATGGGGATGTTCAATCCACAGGATCCCCTCACGCTCAAGCCGTTTACGTGTTCCATAACCCCGTTTTATACTATAAAGGTATCGGAAACCGACTTACAGCTTGCGGCGGTATTAAATCCCCTTGCGCTGCAAAACATCGGGAACGCGATTGAAATGAGAATCAGCATAAAGGCGGTGTATTGATGAAACGAATTATACCCTTAGTCGCTATCTGCGCCTTAATGCAGGCAGTCCCCGGCTTCGCGATGGACATTACCGTGACGGCGAAGACTAGCGGCTTTGCCTTTGGCGCGAATGGTATCCCAAATCCGTCCCCCTTGCGGTTCGGCGGCGATTTTACCGTCGAGGATCAGCTTTCCGGAGGGCTCTTGGGGCAAATATCGCTCGAGCTCGATCCTGAATGCGGTAATATGTTAAAGGCGCGTGGCGTTTATAGGACGAAATTCCTCGAGATTTCGGCCGGTCCTTCGTTTGGGATACTCAACGCTTCCGGCTCAAACAGCGTCACGAGCGTCATTCAGCCGGGGCTCGGCATAGGGTTCAATCTGATCGCTCCCGGCATCGCGATCGCGAAAGCCGACACCGATTTCGCGCTTCCCACCACGTCCAGCGCTGATGGTCGCGTTTTTTTGCAGAAAAGTAGTCTTTCCGCGGGGATTTACCTTCCCAACGCGATCTGCTCATTCGGGATCTCCCAAAAAACGGCGACGGAATCCGGCGTGAAGACGACGGGTCTGACCGATATCGGGATATATACCGAAGCCTTTCAGAAAGGCTCCACGATTAGGATTTCGCTTGATTTTATCTACCGCGTCATGGATTACTACATCGCGGCGGGATCGCCCTCGAACAGAAAAACGGGGCATTTGGTTCTAGGCGGCGGATTGAACTGGGAACCTACGGACGATCTGAGCTTTTTCGTAAAGGGCGACGGGTCGCTCTATAGCTTCTCGCTCGGTAGCGCGCTAACCGGCCTCGACAAGTTCCTTTTCGACGTCAAGGTCGGCATGCGCTACCGAATCAATACCTCACAGGACTAGTTTAGACAGCCGTTCGCAGGCCTCGACGACATGCGCGCGGTGCCCGAACGAGCTGAACCGGATAAAGGATTCGCCCGCGGGTCCGAAACCGGCCCCGGGCGTGCAAACCACGTGGCAGGTATCGAGAATAAGGTCGAAGATTTCCCAACTTTTCCTTCCGGGGAAGCGTGCCCAGATGTAGGGCGCGTTGTCCCCGCCAAACACCTCAACCTTAGCCTTCGCGAAGTTCGGGCCTACAAGCGCGTTGCGGATTATCTTGGCGTTTTCCAGATAGTAGTCGGTTAATTCGCGGGTTTCGCGAAGGCCCGTTTCGTCGAGCGACGCGAGGCCGCCGGCCTGGGCGATGTTGGAGGCGCCGTTGAAGATCGTCGTCATCAAGCGGGTCCAGTCGGACATGATGGGGGTTCCGTCCGCGAATTTCAGCTCGCGGGGGACGAGCGACCAGCCAAGACGGACGCCGGTAAACCCGATTGGTTTGGAGAACGAGCTGACTTCTATAGCGCATTCGCGCGCTCCCTCGATCTCGAAGATCGAAAGGGGAAGCGCGGGATCGCGGATGTAGGCGGAATAGGCCGAGTCGAAAATGATGATAGAGCCTTTCGCCCTCGCGGCCTTTACGAGAGACTCGAGCTGAGCGCGCGTCGCGACGGCGCCGGTTGGGTTGTTCGGCGAGCAGAAATATACGAGCGCGTTCGAGGGGATCGCGGTGAGATCGGGAAAGAATCCGTTTTCGGCGGTACACGGCATGTAGGTAATGCCCGAGTAGCCGGTTGCGCCGGGAGCGACCGGGCCCGCGGCGCCGATCATGACGGAACCATCCACGTAAACGGGGTATGCCGGGTCCTGTACCGCGACCGCGACGTCTTGGCCAAAAAGGTACTGTAGGCGACCGATATCGCATTTCGCGCCGTCGGAGATAAAGACTTCCTCGGGGGCTACTATGCCCTTATATAGGGCCGTCGCGATTTTTTCGCGAAGCGGCATATTGCCGGTCTCGTCTCCGTAGCCTGAGTAACCCTCGTGGGTCCCAAGCTTGAGGACCTCGTTCTTGAGTCCGTCCACGACGTGCGGCGTCAGGGGTTCGGTGGTATTTCCGATCCCGAGGCTGATGATTTTCGCCTCCGGGTGGGCGGCGGCGTATTGTTTGCGGCGTTTTGCGATCTCCGGGAAAAGGTATCCGGACGCGAGATTGGCGAGATTTTTGTTACGGTTCAGCATCATACACTCCAAGCGGAGTATAGCCGTTATTCCGGAAGATGGGCAACAGGTACTTCCGAGAAAAGATAGTCCGCGCAGAGGCGGTCGAACAGGGGTTTCATCGCGAGCTGGCCACCCTCGACGGTGAAGTGGCTTCCGTCGTCGGACATCACGCGCAGTTTTTTACCAGGCGCGATATCGACGCTATCGGCATACGGTTTTTGCGCGCCGGGAATGGTATCGCGAAGCGAAACCCTGATTACCATGTCCGGGCTATACTCCTCGGCGAGCGAACGTTGCACGCTATCGATATAAGCGAGACTTTCGTCGTATGCTTGGTTTTTAACCTTGGGCATCCCGAGCCAATAAAGCCGGGGAACGGAGACTAGCGTAATATCGATGAGCTCCCGGCATTTCGCCTTGTACGCGGCTTCCCACTCAGGAGTATGCTTTTTGAGTATCCGGCCCCGCTCGTCCCAAAAACTCTGATAATCGTTCATGCCAAGCATCATTACGGCGGCTTCGTAGGAGCCGTCCCGGAAGGTTTCGTCCAACTTCGCGGGCCAATTAAAGTAATCGCCGCGGATGAAACCCGAGGAATGTATCGGGAGGAAATCCACGCTCATCGGCGAATCCTTGCCGGAAAGGCGGGATAGCCCGGAGCCCAGGCTAAATACCTGCGAGTCGCCGAACACGAAGACGTTAAGAGGGTTTTTCGCCGAGAAAATCAGGCTAGCGCCTCGGTTCGGGCGACGAACGCCGCTTTGCGGCCGTTGGGCGGCCTGGACGGTACCCCCTGCCGATTCGACCACGGGCGGTATCGAGGCGATATCGGGCGAAAGGCCCGTAGCCGAAGAGACGGCGGGCTCGGTAGGAGACCCTACAGGAGACCCTGCAGGCGACCCGGCGGATGGCGCATCGGACGCCGACGCGGTAAAGCCTTCATCGGCGGCGTTATCGGCGGCAGTCGTACTAGCCGTCCCAGACGCTCCTTGAGCGGCAGAGTTCCGGCGGTCCCGCGTGTTGTAAAAACGGGTATCCCAGGAGATGTTACGAGAAAGGCCGCTCATGTCGAGGAACGCGTTCCGGAACGCGGGGAACCCGCCGTCGAGGCCGGTCCATGCGGCGAACGCTGAGCCTGAGTCCGCTGCCGCGAGAACGACCGAGCGCACGTACAGGTTCTCTATCCTTGAGGCCGGAACCCAAAGGGTTTGGCCGCACATGACGATAAGGCAAAGAACCGCGACGGAGAGCGTCGCGATCACCATATTGGGGCTGTATCGATCTTCCTTTTGCTTCATTCCACCACCCCTCCCCTACCTAAAACTGGAAATAGATGAACGGGGCGATCCCCGACATGGACACCGCGGCGAGCGTCGCGAAGAACAGCGCGATAGCGACTCCCTTAACCGCGAGCGGAACGTACCGATACGCGAGGGCGGCCTTTTCCCTGAACGAGTCCGGTATCGCGTGCATCGCGAGCCCGGAGGCGACGAGTATCAGCACCAAAGGCGAAACCAGGCGAATGGGAACGGACACGTTGCCGAACGCGGCGAAAAAGGACCCGACCGACGCGAGCGAGGGCGAGCGGAACACGATCCAACTAACCGTGGTAAAGACAAAGGTCCCGGCGATTTGAGCCGCCGCGCGGGGAATCGTGGCCGAGCGGGCGTTTCCGTACCCGAATCCGCGCTCTAGCGCGAGCGCGATACCCTGCATCGCCCCCCACACGATAAACACCACGGAAGCGCCGTGCCATAAGCCGCCAAGCATCATGGTAAGAACGAGCGCGATCAAGGTATGGACAAGCCCGAAACGCGAGCCGCCCATGCTGAAATACAGGTAGTTCCTAAGCCAGGACGAAAACGTTATATGCCAGCGCTTCCAGAACTCCGTGACGGAAAAGGAGGCATACGGACGATAGAAGTTTGCGGGAGTAGTAAAGCCGAGGAAAAGCGCGACCGAGATCGCCATGTCGCTGTACCCCGAGAAATCGCAATAGATGACGACGGAATAGCCGATCGCGGCGAGCAGGACTTCCACGGTGTTGAACGACGAGGGATCCTGAAACACCGGGTCGACGAGAAGCGTCGACAGGAAATTCGCGAAGATCATTTTCTTGATAAGTCCCGAAAGGAAGAGGGCGGTAGCGCGGTCAAACTCGATCGGGCGCGAACCCGGCGCGTGGCCCGCGTCGCAGGCGGGATGGATCTGCGGAAAGAAGTCGACCGCGTGGACTATCGGGCCGGAGGCGACTTGCGGGAAGAACGAGACGTACAGCATGACGTCGAGAAACGACCGTACCGGCGGCATCTTGCAGAGGTATACGTCGAAGATATAGCTCATCGCCTTAAAGGTATAAAACGAGACGCCGACGGGGAGAATGACGTTAAGCGCGGGAAACAGAAAGCCGGTTCCCGCGCCCCCTTGAGCGGGTTGGGGGCCGGATACTAGCGCGATAAGGCCATTAGCCGACTCCGCGAAAAAATTGTAATACTTGAAAAATCCCAGAAGAAGCAGGTTGAAAACGACCGAAAGTACGAGGTACGCCTTTCGCCAGACGTGCTCCTTGCTCCCCCCGATCAGGAGGGCAAAGCCGTAGTTCGCGGCCGTGGATAGAAGAAGGAGGCCGCAAAAGCGCCAATCCCACAGGGCGTAGAAAAAATAGCTCGCCGCTACGAGGAAAATGCGCCTTTCAATGTTCCGGCGGAGCACATACCAGAACCCGACGAACACCGCGAAAAAGAACACCGCGAAGCTGAAGGTTGGAAACAGCATGTGCTATCAGGATTGCGCATCAAGCATCAATTCGTCAATAGGCTTTCCCGCGGGAACCATCGGAAAAACCATCTCGTCGATGTCCATCTTGCAGTCTATGAGCGCGGGAGTCCGTTCGGAAATGGCGGCGGCGAAGGCCGCGGCGAATTCGGCCTCGTTCTCCGCGCGATAACCGCGTACGCCGAACGCGTCGGCGAGCTTCACGAAATCCGGGGGGCGGTCTAAGGTCGTCGCGGAAAAGCGTTTGTCGTAGAAAAGCTTCTGCCACTGCCTGACCATCCCGAGAGTCCCGTTATCCACGACGAGGATCACGATCGGGAGGTTATAGTGCGAGATGGTCGCGAGCTCGTTGAGGTTCATGCGGAAGGAACCGTCGCCGGCGACATGGACGACATGCCGGTCGGGACAGGCGATCTGGGCGCCCATGGCGGCGCCCGTGCCGTAACCCATCGTGCCGAGGCCGCCTGACGTCAGGAAGGTCCTGGGCTTCGAGAATGGATAGAATTGGGCAACCCACATCTGATGTTGGCCGACCTCCGTCGTGATGATCGTATCGTCGCCCAGAGCGTCATGCACGGTCTCGAGGACGAACTTTGGGTGAAGGGAAGTTTTCTTGGAGTACATCGCCGGGATATGCGACTTATATTCCTCGATTTTGGCGTTCCAGTCGTCGCGTTTGCGCTCGGGAATCTTCTTTACAAGGGCCGCGAGGACATCCTTGACGTTGCCGGTCAGCGACGAGGCGGTACGGATGTTCTTGTTGATCTCGGCGGGGTCGATATCGATCTGAAGAATCGCGGATTCCTTGGCGAATCGCGAGGGATCCGAGATTACGCGATCCGAAAAGCGGGCGCCTATGGCGATAAGGAGGTCGCACTGGTTCGCGCCCGCGTTCGAGGCTTTCGTCCCGTGCATCCCGATCATGCCCGTGCACAGCGGGTGTCGCGAGGGAAACGCCGTTTTGCCCATCAGGGATACGGAAACAGGAGCGTTGATCCGCTCGGCGAAGAGGGCGAGCTCCGGACACGCGTCCGCGGACACGATGCCGCCGCCCGCGTAAATAAAGGGTCGCTTGGCGGCTGAGATCATGGCGGCGACGCGGTCTAGCTCGGAGTCGGAGGGAAACGGGATTTTCTGGGCGCATCTGCGCACCGCGTCCGACGGCGCCGCTACCCGCTCCGACGCCGGGATAAAATCGGCGAGCGTAGCGGTAATGTCCTTGGGGATGTCGATGAGCACGGGGCCGGGCCTTCCCGTCCGCGCTATCTCGAAAGCCTCGCGGACGGTATCGGCGAGGCGGGTCACGTCGCGCACGATATAGTTATGCTTGGTGATCGACATCGTGATGCCGGTGATGTCGACTTCCTGAAAGCTGTCCTTGCCGAGCAGGGCGGTCGCGACGTTGCAGGTTATAGCGACGACGGGCACGGAATCCATATACGAAGTCGCGATGCCGGTGACGAGATTCGTCGCGCCGGGACCGCTCGTCGCGAGCACGACGCCGACCTTTCCGCTCGCGCGCGCGTAGCCGTCGGCCGCGTGCGCGGCTCCCTGCTCGTGCGCGGTCAGGATATTGCGGATTCGGTCGGAATTCTTGTACAGCTCGTCGTAGATGTTGAGGATGGTGCCGCCCGGGTAGCCGAACACCGTGTCGACCCCCTGCTCCACCAGGCACTCAATGACGATTCTCGCGCCGGTCATCTTCATGAAAGGATGGCTCCCGTGTCGGCGCTCGAAACCATGCGCGCGTACCGCGCGAGATAGCCCTTTGTCACCTTAGGCTCGGGCGCCTTCCACGCTTCGCGCCTTCGCGCGAGTTCCGCGTCGTCAACCTCGAGATTGATCGAATAGGCGTTGATGTCTATCGAAATCCTGTCCCCTTCCTTGACGAGGGCGATCGTCCCGCCGACGGCGGCTTCCGGGGAGCAATGCCCGATGGAAGCGCCCTTCGTCGCGCCGGAGAACCTTCCGTCCGTGATGAGCGCGACCTGTTTGTCGAGTCCGCGCCCGGCGAGAGCCGCGGTGACGGAAAGCATTTCGCGCATTCCCGGTCCTCCGCGAGGCCCTTCGTACCGGATGACGATGACGTCGCCGGGATTGATCTTTCCGCCCATGACGGCCTTGAAGCAATCCTCCTCGCATTCAAACACGCGCGCGGGGCCGGAGTGCTTAAGCATCTCGGGCGCGACGGCGGATCTCTTAACCACGCAGCCCGAGGGCGCGAGGTTTCCGAAGAGAATGGCGATGCCGCCGGTCTGGGAATAAGGGTTCTCTATGGGCCGCAAAACCTCGGGATTCCGATTGACGGCGCCCTTGATGTTCGCCGAGATCTTCTTTCCCGTGACGGTCATCAGGGTAGTGTTGATGAGTTTTTTCTTGGCGAGCTCCGCGAGCAGGGCCTGTATGCCGCCGGCCTCGTTGAGGTCCTCGATGAAGGACGTGCCCGCGGGCGCGAGCCTGCAGAGGTTCGGGGTTCGCTCGGAGATGGCGTTGATCTTCTTGAGGTCGATCTTGACGCCGGCCTCGTGGGCGATGGCGGGGAGGTGCAGTATGGTGTTCGAGCTGCATCCGAGCGCCATGTCCGCGGCGAGCGCGTTGTCGAACGCCTTTTCGTTCATGATGGAACGGGCGGTAATGCCCTTCTCGATCATGTCCATGACGGCCATGCCGGCTTTCTTCGCGAGGGCAATGCGCGCGCCGTACACGGCGGGAATGGTTCCGTTGCCGGGGAGCCCCATCCCGAGAACCTCGGTGACGCAGTTCATCGAGTTCGCGGTAAACATGCCGGAGCACGAACCGCACGTGGGGCAGGCGCACTGTTCCATATCATCGAGCTCGTCGCGGGTCATCTTGCCCGCCGCGACGGCGCCTACTGCCTCGAACATGCTCGTGAGGGAAAGGCGCTTGTCGCCATGGCGCCCGGCGAGCATCGGGCCGCCGGAGACGAACACGGTCGGCAGGTCGAGCCTCGCGGCAGCCATCAGCATGCCGGGAACGACCTTATCGCAATTGGGAATCATGACGAGGCCGTCGAAGGCGTGCGCGGTCGCGACGCACTCGACGGAGTCGGCGATAAGCTCTCGGGTGACGAGAGAGTATTTCATTCCCTGGTGCCCCATCGCGATGCCGTCGCAGACGCCGATCGCCGGGAATTCCATCGGGGTGCCGCCGGCCATGCGGATACCCGCCTTGACCGCCTCGGCTATGGCGTCGAGCTGGGTATGCCCCGGAATGATCTCGTTATGCGCGTTCACGACGCCGATGATCGGCCGCGCGAGTTCCTCGTCGGTATAGCCCATGGCCCTGAACAAAGAACGATGCGGTGCCCGCTCGATGCCTTTTTTCGACTTGTCACTATTCATCTCAACCTCCCTGAATGCATACCATTGGTTGATTCGGTTTCTCCCCGCGGGTATTTGCGGGACGTTTGAACCAATAGTTTAATGTCTCTATACCATGAGCAAAGAATACGACCTTCAGCAAATCGTCTCCGGCAACCTGCGTATTCTGCGGACCAGGAAAGGGCTTTCCCAGCTTGAGCTTTCCGTCAGAACCGGCTTGACGCTCGCGTTCGTCAATAAAATCGAGAACGGCAAGAAATGGGTCTCCGCAAACACGCTCTCCCTTCTTTGCCGCGAGCTCGACGCGTTTCCTTTCGAGTTCTTCCTCTCAGGGGACATCCCCGACCATGATACAGGATATCGCTCGAAAAAGACACACGAACAAATGATTACGGAGCTCGATGAGGTAATCTCCCGATACAAAAAGGAGAGCACCTCGTAGATAAATAAAAAGTACTGAAGGAGGATTCACTTTGGAACAGGACCAAATGCGAATCTTGAAGCTTTCGGCTTACCTTCTGCACCTCGCCAAACACCGTCGTTGGCGAACCGACTTGAACGCCCTGCGATTTCCGCGCCGGCCTCGACGGCCGAGAGCGGGACAAGGCCAACGCGGGGGCCCGCGCCCAATGGAGAGCGCGAAACCTTCCGCAAACGTCACATCGACTGAATCGCCTGAACCACCAGATCGCCCATCTTGCGAGTGCCGACGAGCCTATCACCGAGCGCGGCGCGATTGTCTGCTGAACCAGCTATGTCTCCAGTTCGCCAACCTTCATCAAGGACTCTTTCAACGGCTCGCTCGATACACGCCGCCTCCCGCTCAAGACTGAACGAGTAGCGAAGGAGCATCGCGCAGGTGAGGATCGTCGCGAGCGGATTCGCGAGATCCTTGCCGGCGATGTCCGGCGCCGAGCCGTGGATCGGCTCGTACAGCCCCGGACCGGAGTCGCCGAGCGAGGCCGAGGCGAGCATCCCGATCGATCCGGTGATTTGGCTGGCCTCGTCGGAAAGAATGTCGCCGAACATATTGCTCGTGACGATGACGTCGAATTGACCGGGGTTGCGGACCAGCTGCATCGCGGCGTTGTCCACGTACATGTATGAAAGCTCTACCTTGGGATACGCGCCCTTCATGGACTCCGTAACCTCGCGCCAGAGCCGGCTGGTCTCCAGGATGTTCGCCTTGTCGACGACGCAAAGCCGCCCATTCCGCTTCATGGCTGACTCAAAGCCGATTTTCACGACGCGCGCGATCTCTTCTTTGGAGTAAGTCTCGGTATCCCAGGCGGAATTACCGTCGCCAGAGCGGCCTCGATCGCCGAAATAGATGCCCCCGGTAAGTTCCCGCACGATAAGGATGTCGAGGCCCTCGCCTACGACCTCGGCCTTTAAGGGACACGCGGCGGACAGTTGCTTGAACATGACGGCGGGACGGAGATTGGCGTACACCTTCATGCCGCCCCGAAGCCCGAGAAGGGCTTTCTCCGGGCGCTTGGCGCCGGGAAGGGTATCCCACTTGGGCCCACCCACAGCGCCGAGAAGAACGGCGTCGCTTTTAAGGCATGACTCGAGAGTCGCCTGAGGCAGGGGCTCGCCCGTCGCGTCGATCGCGGCGCCGCCGGCGAGGACCTCGGTATACGAGAATGAATGCCCGTACTTCTTTCCGACGGCGTCGAGGACTCTGCAGCCCTCCCGTACGATATCCGGCCCGATTCCGTCGCCGGGGATTGTCGTTATATTGATATTCATGCGCGTTCCTCCTCGTTAGCTTTATGCTAACTTAAGTCACTTTAGTATTATTAAAGTGTTTTGTAAAGCCCGGAAAGGCCCAACGGTCTATAAATACGCCTTAAATCGCTTTTCCACGTCAGAAATCAGCTTGTACTCAAACGAATCGACAAGGGCGAGCCAAGACGCCTCGATAAGGTCGCTCGACACCCCGACCGTGGACCATACATGGTTCCCGTCGGTCGACTCGATGAGGACGCGGACCTTCGCGGCGGTGGCGCTTTTAGAATCGAGCACGCGAACCTTAAAGTCCGTTAGCCGGATTTCCTTTACGCCGGGATAGAAACGCTCGAGCGCCTTCCTGAGCGCGACGTCGAGGGCATGCACCGGGCCATCGCCCTCCCCCGCCGTTATCGCCATCTCGCCTTCCACGCCGATCTTAATCTGCGCGAAGGCGGTGGCGCTCACCCCGTCGAGCGGCTGCTCGCCGATGATCTTGTAGTACTGTAGGTCGAAGAACGGCCGATACTTCCCGATATTCTTACGTACCAGAAGCTCGAAGCTGCCCTCGGCGCCCTCGAACTGATAGCCCGCGTGCTCGAGTTCCTTAACCCGCGCGACGATCTGCGCCGCGACGGGGGAATCCTTCTGTATGTTCGAGTCGAACTTACGGATCTTCTCGATGATCATCGAGCGTCCCGCGACCTCGCTCATGAGGAAGCTCCGCTCGTTTCCGACGGAGTCGGGCGCGACGTGCTCGTAGGCCTTGGGATTTTTCGTGACCGCGTCGATGTGCATGCCGGCCTTGTGCGCGAAGGCGTTAAGCCCCACGAACGGCATACCGCCGTCCAGGCTGATATTGGCCGTCTCGGCGACCCTACGCGAGACGTGCGTCAAAGAGGCGATTTTCCCCTTTGGCAGGCAAGGCATACCGAGCTTTAGCTCCAGGTCGGCGATGATCGTCGATAGGTTGGCGTTACCGGTGCGCTCGCCTATCCCGATGAGCGTACCCTGAACCTGAGTGGCGCCGGCCTTGACGGCCATGATCGAGTTCGCGACCGCGAGCCCTGCGTCGTTATGGCAATGAATGCCCACGGGAACGTTACATTCCCGCGAGACAAGCGCGGTTATGCGCTGTACGTCGTCGGGCATCGTGCCGCCGTTGGTATCGCAGAGCGCGAGCAGGGAGGCCCCGCCCGAAACGGCTGCGCGTAGGGTTTCCATCGAGTACTCGGGATTCGCGAGATACGCGTCGAAGAAATGCTCCGCGTCGTACACGACCTTCCGCCCCTCAGCGACGAGGAACCGGATGGTATCCTCGATCATCGAGAGGTTTTCCTCTTTGGTGGCCCGAAGGATATCGGTTACGTGAAAGTCCCAGGTCTTGCCGAAGATCGCGACGTACTCCGTACCCGCTGCGAGAAGGCTCCTAAGGTTCGGGTCGTCGGTAACCGCGATATCCTTACGGCGCGTCGAGCCGAAGGCCACTAGGCGGGAATTCTCAAGCTTGAGCTTGCCCACCTCGCCGAAGAACTCGAGGTCCTTGGGGTTTGACCCCGGGTTTCCGGCCTCGATGAAGGCAACGCCGAGCTCGTCGAGGGCCCGCACGATGTTCAGCTTATCCTGCACGGAAAAGCTAATCCCCTCGCCCTGGGCCCCGTCGCGTAGCGTAGAATCGAAGATATGCAAGCCCTTCAATAGTTCCACAGTGTCGTTTTTTCCCATTACGCGCTCCGTGTGCGTTCTTGCTCAAGCTCGAAGGACATCGCGTTGACGGCCCCGAGATACGCTTTGATGACCGATTCTACAATATCGGTGGACACTCCGCTACCGTTCCAGGTGCGGCCCTCGCGAGATATGCGCACATGGCTCTCGCCCTGGGCGTCCGCGCCCGTGTCGATCGCGTCGACGATCTGGAGCGAGAAGTCCTCGAGCCTGATCTCGGCGCCGCCGATGATCTTGTCCACCGCGTTGAGAGAGGCGTCGACGGGGCCGTCCCCGATCGCCACCTTCTCGACCCTCGTTCCGTCCTTCAGCACGAGGCGCACGACGGATGTAGCCGTGATCGAGGACCCCGAGTTGACGACGAAGCGGTCGAGCTTGAAGGTTTCGGGCACGCCGCTCGCGGACCCCATGACCAGGGCTTCGATATCGCGGTCCGAGACGGTTTTCTTCTTGTCGGCGAGTATCTTGAACTCGTCGAAGAGCCCGGTAATGCGCGCTTCGTCGATCTTATACCCAAGGTACGAGAGTCGCTCCTCGAACGCGTGCCGCCCGGAATGTTTACCGAGTACCATCTTATTGTGCGGCAAGCCGATCGATTCGGGCGTCATGATCTCGTAGGTCGCGCGGTTAGCCAGCACGCCGTGCTGGTGGATTCCCGCCTCGTGGGCGAAGGCGTTCTCCCCGACGATCGCCTTGTTCGGCTGACACCTAACGCCGGTCGCCTTGGTCACGCGCTTAGAGGCCTGATAGAGCTGGGTGGTGTCCACCCGCGAGGAAAGCCCGTAGTAGTCACCCCTAGTATAGAGGTTCATGACGATTTCCTCGAGGGCGGCGTTTCCGGCGCGCTCGCCGAGCCCGTTTACCGTGCACTCGATCTGCCCGGCGCCGGCGCGCGCGGCGGCCAGCGAGTTCGCGACTCCGAGGCCCAAGTCATTGTGACAGTGAACCGATATGACGGCCTTATCGATATTCGGGACGTTGTTCCTAATATTACCGATAAGCGCGGCGAATTCCTCGGGTACTGCGTAACCGACGGTATCCGGGATATTCACCGTAGAGGCTCCCGCCTTAATCACGCCCTCGATTACCCGGTACATGAACGCGGGGTCCGAGCGGGAGGCGTCCTCGAGCGAGAACTCGACGTCTCCGCACAGATTGCGGGCAAAAGCGACCATTTTAACGGCCTGCTCGAATACCTGATCCGGCGTCATCTTCAGTTTATATTCCATGTGCAACGGGCTCGTCGCGAGAAAGGTGTGGATACGCGGGCTTTCGGCCTCGCGAATCGCGTCCCACGCGGCGTTTATGTCTTTTTCCAGCGCCCGGGAGAGGGAGGCTATCGTTACGCCCTTAATGGTACGCGCAATCGCCTGGACTGACTGAAAGTCACCCGGGCTCGCGATGGCGAAACCGGCTTCGATAACGTCGACACCCAAGGCGGCAAGGCTTTCCGCGACACTGAGCTTGTCCTGCAGGTTCATGCTGCAGCCGGGTGACTGTTCGCCATCCCTGAGGGTCGTGTCGAAAATCTTAATTTGTCTTGCCATGATTCACTCCTTGAGCTTTGATGTTGAAACTATATCCGCCCAAAAACAAACGCTCAAGCTGGAAATGGTAATATTTTAGGATTTATTGTTTTATATACTTGTCAATTATTATAAATACCCTATATTGTCTATTATAGTAGTCATGGTAACCAAAAAGATTCAAAGAAAAAGAGAAGTTGATAAAATCCTCTCTGCCCGACAATCGGGTCGAATAATCCTCGTTACGGGTTTATTCGGTTCGGGACGTTCAACCCTACTCGAGGAGGCAGCTCATTTCTTGCGGGATGAACGCCCTCCGGTCCGTATCGTGCGAGTAAACTGCGCCACGCTCTGCCGGGATGGGGAACTCCCAACGGGACAAGACCTGCTGCAGGAAGCGCATTCACTGGGAGCCGGCTCCTCAGTCTTGTTCCTCGACGAAGCGGATCTAGTCATTGACATCGCGCCCACGCTCGCGGAGATTCTTGCGGGATTCGAAACCACGATATTCGTGACCGGCAGGCATACCGCGGGCTTGGAACGCATACTTTCAGGGGCTTTCAGACCGATCCCGACGGGGCCGCTCGCGATTATCCGGGTTGGGCCCATCTCGT
>JACCEE010235067.1_pt1 | contig 16008 bp, 6 predicted proteins | sample 7449931 | NCBI WGS metagenome assembly JACCEE01 (sample SAMN15323457, study PRJNA562643) | freshwater metagenome | isolation source: river surface water | place: USA:Blue River Watershed | collected 2017-08-19 | reverse complement strand
CGGTCCGGAGACCTATCGTCTGGTCTCCCTGTCCGAGTGGGCCGGTGAGTCGGAGATCCACGTCCGCGATCTGACCGCGCAGAAGACCGTCCGCTACAAGGTGGGCGACACCATCGCCGGCGGCGTCATCGTCCAGGTCGACTACCGCCCCATGCCCACCCCGGGCCGTGAAGACGTGCTCTCCGGCAGCCGGGTCATCCTCCGCATTGGCAACGAATACTGGGCCATTGAACGCGGTGGCACTTTCGCCCAACGGCACAAACTCAAACCGGAGCAACTGCCTCCGGGACTCGCCCAATTCTGAATCCCTTTCCCCTTTCCTGCATGAACATCCAACGGCCCATCCGTCTGGCCCTCGCCCTCAGCCTGGGTCTCGGTCTGAGCGTCCCCAACCCGTTTGCCCAGGCGCAGACGACCAATTCGGGACCCGCCACCCCCCCGCCCAAACCGGGGGTCAACACGGCGCCCCCGACCGCACCGGCCCAGAACGCTCCGCCCCTCTCGTCCACCAACGCCCCGGTCACCGCTCCGGCGACGACCCCGGCTAAGAACATCCGATTCCAGTTCGATGGCATCCCGTATGCCGACGTGATCGAGCGCTTCGCCCAGATGTCCGGCAAGCCGGTGGTCGGCGAGGTGAACATCCCGGGCACCATCACCTTCAACGACTCCAACGCCTACAACTACTCGGAAGCGTTCGACACGCTGAACGTGATCCTGTCGATGAAGGGGCAGATGGTCGTCGAGGAGGGCAACTTCCTGCGTGTGCTGCCGTTCAAGGAGCTCCCGCAGACGCCCCTGCGCATCCTGCGCGGCGGAGAGAAGGCCGACGGGGTCCGCCCGGGCGAGGTGGTCACGGTGGTGCTCGACCTAAAGAACCTCGACGCCAAGGAGATCTCCGAGTCGATCACCAACCTCCTCTCCTCGGCCGGATCGGTCGCGCCGCTTTCCCGCGGGCGGGGGCTGATCCTCACCGACCGGTTGGTGAACATCCAGCGGGTCAAGGCCCTCATCGGCTCCGTGGACAACGAGACCGCGGCCCAGCGGCAGATGAAGACCTACACGCTGCTGCATGCCTCCGGCGCCGTGGTGGCCGACCTCGTCAACCGCACCTTCGGCGTCACCACCGCGCCGAAGCGCACGCAGTACAATCCCAACAGCAAGCAGTTGGACGTGCTTCCGGCCGACCCCAACGACTACGTGACGGCCGTGTATGACGACGCATCCCGGACCCTGGTGTTGTTCGGCCCCCGCGAGCGGTTGGCCCTGGCCGACGAACTCATCACCCGCTTCGAGGACGGCGGCAGCGGCGCCGGCGACGTGCGCATCTACACCCCCGAGGTCATCAAGGCCGAGGAGCTGGCCAACATGATCCGCCAGGCCATCCCCGGCGTGGCGGCTCCCAACGAGACCGGTTCCGCCGCAGCCACCAAGGCCCGGGTCATCGCCGAGAAGAACACCAACCGACTGATCGTCGCCGCCCCGCTGGCCGGGATGGCCGATCAGATCGAGGCCCTGGTCAACCGGCTGGACAAGCCGGTGCACGGCTCGGGCCGCACCGCCGTCAACGGCACCCCGGGCAAGGCCCAGGTCGTGCAGGTCACCCGCGTCTTCCGCACCCGCACCTCGGAGGTCAAGAACGTGGGCAAGATCCTCACCGAGGCCCTCACCAAGACGCTGCCCAACGGTCAGAAGGTCCCGACCGCCAGCGTCTCGGTCGAACCCGGAAGCCAGAGCATCGTGGTCACCGGCTCGCCCGGTGACGTCCAGACCGCCACCGACATCATCTCCCAACTGGAGACCGGTTCCACCAATCCCAAGCCGCAGCAGACCCGGTTCATCGACCTCGGCAGCGTTGCCGAAGCCAAGCGCATCGTCCCGCTGGTCGAGCAGATCTACCGCAGCGAGGTGGCCGACGGCAGTGCCGGCGGAGCCGCCCATGCCAAGATCATGGCCGAGCCCAACACCAGCCGCCTGATCGTCACCGCCTCGGAGGAGCACCTCACGCGGATCGAGGAGATCGTGCGCAACCTGCGCGCCGAGAAGTCCAAGCCGCTGCAACGCTCGCTGCACATCCTAGCGCTCCGCAACGCCCGCCTCGAGACCGCCTTCACCAGCCTCAACAGTCTGATCAATGAGCGCATGTCGGACCGACGCTTCGAGGATCAACCCAAGCCTTCGGTCGTCCCCGACAACGCCAACAACCGGTTGCTGGTGACGGCGACCGAAGAGCAGAGGAAAGAAATTGAAGCGATCCTCGCCGTGGTCGACGTGGCCCCCGAGCGCCAGAAACGGCAGATGGCCGTGATCCCCGTCAACGGCAAGTCCCCCGCCGAACTCATCACCTTGGCCGGCCAGATGATGAGCCAACTGGGCGAGCAACCCAGCAATCCCCAGCTCGAGCCCAAGCTCATTCCCGACGCCTCGGGCAAGCAGATCATCGTCTTGGCCACCGACTCGGACATCCAGCGGGTGCGCACCCTCATCCAGCAATTGGATGCCACCACCACCTCGGCCGTCAGCCGCCAGTTCCGCAATGTCGAATTGCACAACCGCACCGCGGCCGAGCTCACCCCCCTGGTGCAGCAGCTGTACCAAGAGCAGATCAAGGGCACCAGCGAGCCCCCGGGCGGCCCCGCCACCCTGATGACCGACGCCAAGAACAACCGCATCATGGTCAGCGGTGCCGAGCGGGAAATCACCCGCGTCGAAGCCATCATCCGGCAGCTGGATCCCGCCGGCCAGAAGAGCGCCAAAGAAGAAACCCGCATCATCCGGCTGAAGACGGCCGTCGCCTCCGAAATTTCGAGCCTCGTGGAGAAGAGCCTCGGCTCGCAGGCCCAGGCGGTGAAGGTGCTGCTCGATACCCGGAGCAACAGCCTGATCATCACCGGCGAACCGGCAGCCGTGGAGGCCGCCGCCAAGATCATCCGCGAACTCGATGTCCCTTCCGACGTGCAGCCTCGGGAGATGAAGGTCATCGAGCTCAAGCAGGCCGATGCCGCGGCTCTGGCCACCTTGGCCACCACCCTGGCCACTGACCTGCTCAAGAGCCAGCGGGGAGCCGAGTACACCCCGAAGGGGCGCATCATGCCCGACCCGGCGGCCAACCGGGTGATCATTTCGGCCCCCCGGGAGGAGATCACCCTGATCTCGCAAGTCGTGGAACGCCTCGATCAGACCCCGGAAGCCGCCGGCGGCGCGCGGGTGTTTCGCCTGAACAACGCCGATGCCACGCAGGTGGTGAGTGTCGTCTCCAACGCCATGGTGAAATTCGATGCCCGCAACCAACCCATCCGTCGGGCCTCGGTCTCCCTCGACCGTGAATCCAACAGCATCGTGGTCTCGGGCTCACGTCAGGATCTCAAGGACGCCGAGGGCATCATCCAACGCCTCGACAATGAAGGAGCCGAGGGGACGGGGGGCACCGGGGGTGCCTCCAAGAGTCGGAACCTCAAGATGGTGGAAGTGGTCGGTGAACCCGACACACTGGCGCAGGTGGCCACCCGGGTGTTCATGGCCCAGAACGCGGGGAGGTCCGTGACCAACCTGGTGAGCATCACGCCCGAACCCAACGGCCGTCGCCTGATCGTGTTGGCCCCCGATTCCCTCATGGCGCAGGTGGAGACCGTCATCTCGGCGCTGGATGCCCGACCCGACCAATCCCAACGCCAGTTGCACACCATCGAGCCGCAGGGCAGCAGGGCCGCCGACCTGCTGCCGATGGTCAACAAGATCTACGCCGAGCAGAACCAGGGCCGTACGACCAAGCCCGCCACGCTCTACACCGACCCCACCGGCGACCGCCTGATGGTGTTCGGCACCACCGATCAGGCCACCGCCGTCCGACAAATCGTCACCACGTTGGCCACCGAATTGCCCGAGGCCCGCACCAATCGGGTCTTCGACATCGGCAAGCCGGCCGAAGCCCAACGCCTGCTGCCCATCGTCCAGCAACTCTACAAAGACCAGGCCTCGAGCCGCCCTTCCGATGGTCCGGCCGACACCCAACTGATCACCGAACCCCGCTCGGGCCGCATCATCGCCTCGGGTCGCGTTTCCCATCTCGACCGCATTTCGGAGATCATCGCCAATCTGAAAGCCACGAGCGGCACCAACCTCGGCCGCGAGACCCGCACCTTCGAGGTGGGCTCGGCCAGCGATGTGCAGCGGGTGCAACCGCTCCTGCAACAACTCTACACCGACCAGTGGAAGGAGCGCGCCGACACCGACCCGGCCGATGCCCAGATCCTCGGTGATCCCCGCAGCGGACGCATCATCGTGACCGGCCGACCCGACCACCTGCAAAAGATCGAATCCATCCTCCAACAATTGGGAACCAGCCCGGCCAAGCCCGGCGCCGACTCCCGCGATGTCCGCATCATCGATCTGGCGACCGCCACCGCTTCGGAATTGGCCACGACCGTCCGGACCCTCTACCTCGATCAAGCCAAGACCCGCTTTGGTACCACCCCGCCCGACACCACCATCACCTCCGACACCGGCAGCAACCGCCTGATCGTTGTCGGCGAGACCAACGAGCTGACAGTGATCGAGGACCTCGTGCGCAAACTCGACAAGGTCGGATCGCAGAGCGCGACCGCCCGGGTCTTCAAGATCAAGTCCGCCGAGCCGGAGAAGGTCGCGGAAGTCTTGTCCACCGCCCTGGTGCGCTACGACGCCTTCGGCCGGGCTCAGAAGCGGGCCACGGTGTCGGTGGATGCCAAGAGCCGGACCCTCATCGTGACCGGCGATCCCAAGGAGCTTCAGGCCGTGTCGACCATCATCGAGCAGCTCGACACCTCCCTGGGTGCCCGCCCGGATCGCCGCATGAAGGTGGTCACCTTGCGCCAGGGCAAGGTGGGCGAGATGTCGGCCCGCGTCCGCCAACTCTACAACGACCAGTCCCGCAACCAGCCAGACTTGGCCTTGTCCGATTTGCTCGTCCTGGATGACGCCACCAGCAACCAACTCATCCTGGCCGGTAGTGAGGCCCAACTCACCCTCGTCGACAGCATCCTCGAGCAACTCCAGAAGAGCACCGCCACCCTCGCCCCTCGTGAAACCCGTCCGATCACCGTCGGCCAACCCGACGAGGTGATCCGCGTGCTGCCCCTGCTCCGCCAACTCTACACCGAACGCTGGAAGACCCAGGATGCGGCCGACCCCGCCGACGCGGTCTTCACACCCGATGCCCCCAATGGCCGGATTCTGGTCACCGCGCGGACCAATCACTTGGCCGAGATCGAATCCCTGCTGGGCGTGATCCAATCCCCCACCGCCACCCCCTCCCCGCGGGAAACCCGCGTGCTGAACCTCGCCGAACGGAAGGCCACCGAGATGGCCGGCACGCTCCGATCGCTGTATGAGGAGTCGCTCAAGTCCAAACCCGTGCCGCCCGCCGAACAGGCGGTGATCCGCGCCGACACCGAGGGCAACCGCCTCATCGTCACCGGACGCACCAACGACCTCGACCAGATCGCCGCCTTGGTCCTCAACCTCGACACCGCCAACCAGCGCTCGGGCAATTCCCGGATCTTCCGCCTCACCAACGCCGAACCTGCCCAAGTCGCCGCCGCCCTGTCGAACACGCTGGCCACGGTGGAATCCTCGGGCCGAATCACGCCCCGCGTGACTCTCGGCGTGGACAATACCGCCCGGACCCTCGTGGTCTCCGGCGAGGCCAAGGACTTGCAGGCCGCCGAGCAGATCGTCACCCAACTCGACGCCACCACCACCCGGGAGGCCCGGGATTTGCAGATCCTGCCGATCACCCGGGGCTCGGCCACCGAGGCGGTGGCCCGCCTGCGGCCGCTGGTCCTGGACCGCCTGAAGGCCTCGGGCAAGACGACCGACCTCGTCCTGGTCCCCGACGACTCCCAGTCGCGGATCTTGGTGACGGCCAACGAGGGTCAATGGAAAGCAGTTCAAGAAATCGCGTCCCGCCTCCTGAGCACCGACACCAACCTCGTAAGCGGCGTGCGCACCTTGCCGCTGCAGCATGTGACCGCAGCCCCGGTGATCACCCTGCTCGGCCAACTCTTCGCCCGCGAGATCGCCCTCACCGACAACGCCCAGCGCCTGGTGGTCACGCCGGCCCTCGACGAACGCTCCCTGCTGATCAATGCGCCTCCTGCGCTCTTCGAACGGGTCCAATCGGTCATCCGTTCCGTCGATGTCTCCGACCCCGGTGGCTCCTCGGTGCTCCAGACAGTGCTCCTGCGTAAGACCGTCGCCGAGACCGTGGCCGATTCCGTCAGCAAGGCCATCGCCGGCAAGGGCACCGATGCCAAGCTGCGCCGGGTGAGCATCACCCCGGTCACCGGAGCCAACGCCCTGCTGCTCAATGGGCCGGGTGAAGCGGTCCAGGAGGTCATGAAGCTGGTGAAGGAACTCGATGCCGAAAGTGCGACCGGCGAGGTGGAGGTCCGCATCTACAAGCTCAACAGCGCCAATGCCACCGACATCCAACCGGTGCTCTCCCAGTTGCTGGCCAACGTCAGCACCCGACTCGAACGTCGCGGCTTCGGTGGCCGCTCCCAACCGGCCATCGCCATCGATCCGCGTTCCAACAGCCTGCTGATCACCGCATCGGCCACCCACTTCAAGCTCATCGAGCAATTGCTTCCGACGCTGGACAAGGCTCCCGAACGTTCAGACCGCGACGTGCAATTCGTCTGGCTGCAGAACGGGCGCGCCGCCGACATCCGCATGAAGGTCGCCGCCGTGTATGAAGAGCGCCCGCGGGGCGAGCAGCCGGTGCTGGAGGTGGACCGCGAAGCCAACACCCTGACGGTGATCGCCAAGCGATCGGACATGCCGCAAATCCAAGACCTCATCCAGCGCCTCGACGCCTCGGCCCAGGACAACAGCCTTCAGGTGCGGCTCCTCACCGTCGACGACGTGCCCGTCGAACAGATGATCGGCATGCTGACCAACATCTATCCCCAGATGTACGGGGCATCGCTGAAGCTGGTCGACCGCCTGCCCGCGGTGGATCGTACGAAGACCAACAATCCGGCACAGACCCCCGAGGTGACCGTTGCCCTCGACCGGAACGCCAACGCCCTGATCGTGTCGGGCCCGGCTCCGGAGCTCGACCGGATCAACCGCATGGTCACCGACCTCTCCTGGAAGGCCACCTCGGGCGAGAGCGATCTGCGCATCTTGGCCCTCGCGCAAGCCGACCCGGTGGTCATGGCCCGCACCCTCAACAACGTGTTCCGTCCCGGCGGCGGACGCGGAGGCCAGCCTGAACAGCAGCAGCCTCAGCAGAGCCAGCGCCCGCCCCGCTTCACGGTGGTACCCGAACCCCGTTCCCGAAGTCTGCTGGTCCGCGCGTCGGCCAAGGATTTCTCCATCATCGAAACGCTGGTCAAACAGCTCGATACCGCCAATCCCGCGGCCGACCTGTCGCACCGGTTGATCACGCTCACCCACACCCCACCCGCGAAGATCAGCCCGCTGGTCCAGCAACTCGTGCAGCAACTCAGTGCCCAACATCCGGGAGATCCGCTCACGGTATTGCCCTACGGCCGTTCCAAGGGGCTTCTGGTGGTGGCTCGTGAACCGCTGATCGCCCAGGTGGAGAAGATGATCAAGACCCTCGACACTCCCAGCGAGGATGCCGAAGCCGAAGTCCGGGTCTTCACCCTCAAGCAAAGTGCCGCGCCGGCCATGGCCACCACCTTGCAGAACCTGCTCCGACCCGGTGCCGCCGGTGAGGCGGGTTCCGAAGCCCGCGAGCTGCAGGAACAGGTCCGCAAACTCAACATCCGCGGCGACTCCGGCGGCCCCATCGCCCTGGATCTCCAGCGCCCCATCAAGATCACGGCCGACCCCAGCGACGGCAACCGACTGCTCATCACCTCCACGCCGAAGAACCTCGAAGCCCTCGGCAAAGTGGTGGAGATGCTCGACCAGGTGGGTTCGGCCGAAGCCGCCGACTTCGCCGTCGTCGCCCTGCTCCATGCCGATGCCCGCACCACCGGGCAGACCCTCACCTCCATCTTCACCCAGGGCGCCAAACTCGGCACCCGGCAGGATGGGCCCGGCAAACCCGAGGCGGGATCGGGCCGAGCTCTGGCCAGTCCGCTCAACGTGACCCCGGACGCGCGGCTCAATGCGCTGGTGCTCTCCGGCCGCAAGGATTCCATCGAATTGGCCCGCAAGCTCATCAAGGACCTCGACAAGCAATGGGACGCCGCCATCACCGAAGTGAAGGTCTTCCGGGTGAAGTACGCGACCCCGACGCGCCTGCTGCCCATGCTCCAATCGGTGTTCGCCGAGGGCCCGGCCGTCGCCGGCACCGAGGGCCTCAACAACTACGTCAGTCGTTTGCAGACCCGTCGCGAAGGGGGCAAGACCGTCTCCACCGAACAGGCCAAGACCCGCACGGCACTGACGCTGCAGGCCGATGACAATGCCGGCGCCCTCATCGTGGCCGCCCGCGCCGACACGCTGCCACTCATCGAGGAACTGCTCACCCAGTTGGACATCCCCGACGCCTCGGGCCTGAGCACCGTGCGCATCTATCCCCTGAAGCACGCCGACGCCACGGCCGTGCAAAAGATCATCACCGACCTTCATTCCGGCCCTCGCAACGCCAACGCGAAGCCGAGCGACCGACCGACCATCACCCTGGATGACCGCAGCAATTCGATGATCGTCTCGGGCAACGACAAGGCCTTCGCCATCATCGACAACCTGATCGCCCAGCTCGACAAACCGATGGCGCCGGAGTTCCGCGACATCCGCATCCTGCCTCTGGCCCACGCCGATGCGGCCCAACTGGCCGCCACCCTGCAGCGTCTGATGGACCAGCGGGTCACCCGTCAGGGATCCCTCGGTAAAGGTCAGGGCGACAGTCTGAAGGTGCTCGTGCTGCCCGAGCCGCGCTCGAACAGCCTGCTCGTCGGTGGCGGCAAAGATGCCTACGAACTGGTCGAATCACTGGCCCGCAAACTCGATGACGCCGCTCCGAGCCTCACGGGTGGCGTTCGCATCGTGCCGCTGGAATATGCCGATGCCCGCATCCTGGCCGCTTCGTTCAACCAGCTCTTCACCCAGCGCTACCAAGCCAGCACCTCGCCCGAGATCCAACGCCAGAAGCCGGTGATCCTGCCCGATGCCCGCGTCAACGCGCTCATGGTCTCGGCCGGACGCGAAGACAATGAAACCATCGATGCCCTCCTCAAGAAGCTCGACCGCAAGCTCGACAACCCGTCCCTCGCGCTGACCGTCCTGCCCCTCAAACACAACGACGCCGCCAAGGTGGCGACGACCTTGGAGGGCGTCTTCGCCGCGCGCATGCAGGCGCGCACCCTGCCGGGACAAACCCCCTCCCCCACCGACCGGGTGGAGATCCAGACCGACAGCCTCAACAATTCGCTCATCGTCTCGTCCAACAAGGAGAACCTCGACCTCATCAAGGACCTGCTCACCCGCATCGATGTGGAACCCACGGTCGCCGAGGGCGTGCTGGAAACCTTCGTCCTCAAGCACGCCGATGCGCAGCGCGTGTCCACCATGCTCAAGAGCCTGGTGCAACAAGGCATGTATCGCCCCGGCCGCTCCGATGTGAAGATTCCCGGCCAGGCGAGCCGTGATGCCATGGCCATCGCCGTCGACACCCGCAGCAACACCCTCATGGTCTCGGCCAGTCCGGACAATCTGGGGCTCATCAAGGAGATCCTCGCCAAGGTCGATACCATCGACTTCGTGGCCGCCACCGATCTGAAGGTCTACAAACTGGACCACGCGCGGGCCTCGAACCTGGCCGGCGTGCTCACCCAGTACCTGCAAGCCCGCAAGGCGGCCGATGCGGCCTCGCTGAACGCTCCTGAGCGCAGCATGCCGGTGGCCGTGATCGCCGACACCCGCCTCAACGCCATCCTCGCCACCGGCTCCAAGGAGGCCATCGACATGCTCGACCGCATCGTGCCCCAGCTCGATGCCGAAGACCGCCTCGCCCAGCTCAATTTCCGCGTCTTCCCTCTGAAGGAAGCCACCGCCATCCGATTGCAAACCACCTTGCAGCGCCTCTTCGCCAACCGCCCGCCCAAGGCGCGGGGTGAGCCGGTCGATCCCATCACCGTGGTCGCCGATGCCTGGGTGAACGCCCTCATCGTGGGCGCGGTCGTCGAAGACATGTCCATGATCGATGGCCTCATTCAACGGCTCGACACCCAGCAGGCCGAACTCGGCCTCAAGGTCGAAGTGATTCCCCTGGCCAAGGCCGACGCCCGCAAGGTGGCCCAGACCGTCCAGGGACTCTTCCGCGAAGGCACCCAGGGCGGCCCCCTGCCCATCGTCGTCAGCGCCGATGAACGCGTGAACGCGCTGGTCGTCTCGTGCGGCGCCACCGACCTCAAGCGCATTCGCGACGTGGTGGCCAAGCTCGACACCGACCAGACCGCCCGCGTGAGCGAGATCCGCGTCATCCCCCTGAAGTACGCGCGCGCCGAGAACCTGACCCAGGTGCTGAACACCTCCCTCAATTCGAAGATCGCCCCATTGTCCGACCTCAGCCCGAACGCCCAATCGGTGCTGCAGTTCGTGACCCGGACCGAAGACGGCCAGGAACTCGTGACCGCCGCCCTCAAGGAAGCCATCTCCATCACCCCGGACCCCCGCATGAACGCCCTCGTGGTGTCGGGGCCCGTCGACTACATGGGCCTGCTCGAACAAATCGTCGGCCGCCTCGACAACAGCTCCTCGCGCGAGGCCAAGATCCGGGTCTTCTCGCTGCGGAACGCCGATGCCCAGCAGACGGCGCAACTGCTCCTGTCGATGTTCCGGATGCAGTCCACCGGAGCCGCGGCCGCCGGAACGGGCCAACGCACGATCCAGTACACGCTCATGAAGCCCGCCGCCGACGGCACCGAGACCCCCTCGGCCACGGCCGTCATCGGATCCGAAGAACAGACAGCCCTCAGCGTCAGCGTCGATCCCCGCACCAACACGCTGCTGGTCGGTGGCACCGAGCATTACGTGGCCCTCGTCCAGCAAATCATCGAGACGCTCGATTCGTCGGAAGCCCTGGAGCGCAAGACCGAGGTGTATCGCCTCAAGAACGCCCAGGCTCCCGATGTCGGCACGGCCATCCGCAGCTTCCTCGATCAGGAACGCCAGCGCGTCACCCAGGTGCTCGGCACCGACGCGGTCGGCACGGCCCAGCGCCTGCTCGAGCGCGAGGTGGCCATCGTGCCCGAGCAGGTCAGCAACACCCTGCTGCTCTCGGCCAGCCCGCGTTATTTCGAGCAGATCCACCAGATCATCGAAGAACTCGACCAGGCCCAATCGCAGGTGCTCATCCAGGTGCTGCTGGCCGAAGTCACCCTCGATTCGAATCGGGACCTGGGCTTCGAGTGGAGCTTCACCAAGAACATCGGCAACGGGTGGAATGTCGGCACGGGCACCGAGTTCGGCATCCCCACGCAGATGCAGAACTTCGGCGGCTACTCCGCGCTGGTCACCGGCAACAACATGAACTTCCTCATGCGGGCCCTCGAGAACGACGGTCGCGTGGAAGTCTTGAGCCGTCCGCAGATCCTCACGGCCGACAACAAGATCGCCTCGATCAACATCGGCCAGCGGGTGCCCATCATCACCGGCAGCTCCACCACCCCGCAGGGCGGGCAGATCAACACCTTCGATTACCGCGACGTGGGCGTGAACCTGACCGTCACCCCGCGCATCACCGGAGAGGGCTTCGTGAAGATCGATGTGGGCGCCACCAACAGTTCGCTGGCCAGTTCGAGCGTCGAGATCAACGACAAGGCCACGGTTCCCATCATCAACGAACGTCGCGCCTCCACCACGGTGACCGTGCAGAGCGGGCAGACCGTCGTCATCGGCGGCCTCATCGGCACGGTCGATGACATCCGTCGCAAGAAGACTCCGTTCTTGGGTGACATCCCGGGTGTCGGCTTCTTCTTCCGCAGCACTTCCAAGAAGTCGGAACGGCGTGAACTGCTCATCATGCTGACCCCGCAGGTGCTCACGGCCAACCACGAGCAAGAGCCGAGGATCACCACCATCGGGAACTTCTCGACCCGCATGCTGGAGAAGTCGACCCTGCGCAGCGCCGAGCGCAAAGACCCGTTGAAGACGCAGCTGATGGATTCGATCTTCCCGAACGACACCAACGCCTCGAAGACCAACGCCCCCGCCGGCAAGAAGTGATGCCCCTGCCCCCCTCTCTCAACCGATCCCGATCCCACGGCGCAGCCCTCGGGCCTCGGCAGGGCTCGGCCCTGGCCGCGCTCTGGCTCCTGATCTGGGGCCTCGGCGCCGGTTGCGCGACGGGGCCCTCGGGCACGGGGAGCTCCGTCGCGGGCGTCGCCCAGAAGAAATCCCAGCGTCCCTCGGGCATCCTCGAGCTGCACCTGCTCACGATGCCCGTGGCCCTGAATCTGGACGGGGCTCCCGGGCCCGACGGGGTGGCGGTCAAACTCTTCGCCAACGTCGGCAACGCCACCAAGCCTGCGCCCATCCGCAGCGGTGAGATCGAGATCGTGCTCTTCGACGGATTGCTCAACGGCACCAGCAATCCCCTCCCCAAGCCGGCCCACATCTGGACTTTTACCGCGAAGGAGCTCAAAGGCTTCGAGACTCAAGCCATGGTGGGCACCGGCTATCAACTGACCTTGCGCTGGGGGGCCTTCAAGCCCAAGAGCGACCGGGTCACCGTGATCGCACGCCACCCGCTCGGAGAGGGCCGCTACCTCTACTCCACGCCCGGAGTCATCGCCTGTGCTCCGTGAGCGCCCCTGAGCGCCTCTGAGGGCCCTGATGGAATCAATTGGCGAGATCGCTGCATCGCACCCGCGACCCGATTCGCATCGAATTCATCCCGCGCGGGTCATCGACCCGGCCAGGCTCCGACAGCGCCCTTGCCGGGGGCTTGGGCGATGGGCTCGGCCGTCGGATCGCTGAGAGAGCGGAGCACCGCCTCGGCCCGACCCGAATCGCCATCACCCAGGTGACGCATCGCCTGACGAAAGGCCTCCAGACGGAAGTCGGCCGGCCCCTCGGCCCGATCCACGCGATCCAAGAACGCCGCGAGTTCGATGAGCTTGCAGCGCGCATCCATGAAATAGAGGTCCAACACCTTCTGCCGAGTCATGGCCCTGAGCCTACGTCGGATCGATCCCATTGGGAAGCGAGCGACGCCCTGGATCCGCAGCCCAGGCAGGGACCCGTCGCCGTTTGAACGATGGCGCTTGAACCATTGCCAGAGCCTCGCCCACTCAGGCAATTTGACATCGCGCACCGCATGTCACCGACCCTCGATTCCAAGATCTACGTCGCCGGCCACCATGGTTTGGCCGGGAGCGCCATCTGGCGCAACCTGCAGCGGCGGGGCTACCGGAACCTGATCGGCCGGCGTTCCCGCGACTTGGATCTGTGCGATTCCCGGGCCGTCGACGAATTCTTCACGTCGGAGCGTCCCGAATACGTCTTCCTCGCGGCGGCCAAGGTGGGCGGCATCAAGGCCAACAACGATTTCCCGGGCGAGTTCCTCTTCAAGAATCTGGCCATCCAGAACCACGTCATCGATGCCGCCCGTCGGCACGGCGTCAAAAAGCTCCTCTTCCTGGGCAGTTCCTGCATCTACCCGCGACTGGCGCCCCAGCCCCTCAAGGAGGAATACCTGCTCTCGGGGCCGTTGGAGCCCACCAACCAGTGGTACGCCATCGCCAAGATCGCGGGCATCAAGCTCTGTCAGGCCTACCGCCGGCAGTACGGCTGCGATTTCATCGCGGCGATGCCGACCAATTTGTACGGCCCCGGCGACAACTACGACCCGCTCGGTTCGCACGTGCTGCCAGCGCTGATCCGTCGCTTCCATGAGGCCAAGGTCGCGGGCGCGCCGTCGGTCACCTGCTGGGGTACGGGGGCCCCGCTGCGCGAGTTCCTGCATTCCGACGACCTGGGCGATGCCCTGGTGTTCCTCATGGAGCACTACTCGGCCGAAGAGTTCATCAACGTCGGATCCGGCCAGGAACTGACCATCGGCGAGTTGGCCACCACGGTGGCGCGGCTCATCGGCTATGCGGGCACGATCCACTGGGACCCCGCCCAACCCGACGGCACCCCGCGCAAGCTGATGGACAGCTCCCGGCTCAAGGCCCTCGGATGGTCGCCCAAAGTCACCCTCGAAGACGGCATCCGCGGCGCCTATCAGGATTTCCTGACCCAGGCCTGAGCCTCATCACGGGCCAGCGGGGCGGTCGTAACGCGAATGTTGATTCAACGTGGCAATACCACTCGGTAGCCCAGGGCGCGGGCGGCAGCGGCCTGTTGCTCGTCGTTGGTGAGCAACCGGTTGAGGCCCAGCGCTTCCATGGCGGCCAGATGGAGCCGATCCGCCGTGCGGCAGTAGATGGAAGACCGGATGACCTGCTGGCGAGCGATCATGGACAGATCATACGGAAGGCCACGGTGTTGAAATGGCTCCATGCCTCGGAATTCGGCCATCAGTTTACCGATCCGCGCCTCACGTCGCGCTGTGATGCAGCCCCCCAAACGAAGCGACATCAAGACCTGAGCGGCTTCGAACTCCGTGTAGGAAGAGATCACCACCTTGGGTGCTTTCCCGACGATTTCCCGAACCCGGGCAGACTCGGGTTCATCCACCAACAGCTTCCAAAGGCAACTCGTATCGAGGTAGAGACTCATCGGAAATGGAGGCCAAAGACGCGCTCTTCCCGCTCACCCACCAACTTCTGATCGGTTGTGAAGGGGGGCTTCTTGTCGCTCCATATCTTCCGGATCAACGCGGCGTGCCGCGCTGGATCGAAGCGCTTTGCCGCTTTCTTGACCTTGGCGGGCCGCGGTGGTGACAGCAACGCCACGGCCGCACCATCGCGCGTCACGGTGAGTTCCCCCTCCCTCGCAAGCCGCTTTTCGACATCGGGCCAGTTCTGACGCAAGTCGCGGATGGTCACGGTCTCCATGAGTCGAGTGAAACATGTTTCACGACGGAGTCAATCGTCGGTCGCGTATCGCCCGGCACAGTTCGACGACCACCTCATCGAGCACGGAACGCCAGTCGCCGCGATGAGGTTGCCGAAACAACCGGAGCGTCGGATACCACGGCGAGTCGGTTCGGTGGCGCAGCCAGCGCCAATCCGGAGAATCCTGGACCAACAACCAGACCGGTTTGCCCATGGCCCCCGCGAGGTGCGCCACGCCGGTATCCACCGCGATCACCAAGTCCAACCCATCGATGTATTCGGCCGTCACCCTGAAATCGGTCATCGCAGAGGTCTGGTCCACCCATCGCGGCCATCGGGCCACGCTGGCCCGATGCTCGGGCCGAATCGGGACCTGAAGGCTATGGAACTCGACGCCCTCCGTCGAAATCAGGTCACCCAACAGTTCCGGGTCGATGGACCGCAACGGATCATCGTCATGCGTGGGGTTGCCCGACCACGCCAAACCCACCTTCAACCCACCCGACGCCAAGGACCACCTCTGGGAGCGAGGCTCGACCTTCAGATACGGAATCAAACCCGGAAGCATCTCGAGCGAGACACCCAGCGCCTGCGGCAGGCTCATCAGAGGGATGAAGGCATCGAAAGCCTTGGGAGTCTCCGACGGGGCGATCCACTCATCGGCCAGACCGCTTTGCGACATCAAGGGCAGCAAGGCCGTCGGACACTCGACCACGATCCGCCCCACCCGCTGCCGCGCCATCGGGAAGAACCGCGCACACTGGATGAAATCGCCAAAGCCTTGTTCATTGTGCACGAACAGCGTCTCGCCGGGCCGGTGTTCCCCGTTCCAGCGGGGTTGGCTGAACGACCGGCGAACAAACTGCGGCCCCGCCCCGCCCTTCCATCGCCACTCATACTCGGCGAACCCTTCACGGAACTCTCCCAGGCTCAGCAACAAGAGAGCTCGGTTCCAGTGGGCCAACGGGTGTTGGGGGCTCACGGTCAAGGCCCGATCAATCACCGCCAACCCCTCGGAGTGTCGATTCAGATACTTGTAGACGAT
>JACCEE011019120.1_pt1 | contig 16009 bp, 25 predicted proteins | sample 7449931 | NCBI WGS metagenome assembly JACCEE01 (sample SAMN15323457, study PRJNA562643) | freshwater metagenome | isolation source: river surface water | place: USA:Blue River Watershed | collected 2017-08-19 | reverse complement strand
AGTCTGTTAATACATAGCCAGCACCGCCAGCTCTTTCAGCAAGCTCAAACACTAGATCGATATTCTCAGCCATCCAGTGTGTCCATAAGGCTTTATAGTCCTCGTAGAGGGCTTCTGGTGTCTTCTTTAGTTTAGGTTCTTTACCTTTTCCTTTCCTCCAGTCTAAACCTATTGGATCATTCCCTTTACCGTGGTTGGTGCACTGATAAAGCACTTCTATGGTTAAGTTATCGAAACGCTTTATCTTTGCAGAGAAGGCAGAGAATCGTTTATCACCTTTCGATGATATCTCGTATCCACCTCTTCTAGCCCAAGAGTAAGGTTGATCCATTAATCGTCCTCACCCAAGATGATTTTACCATCTTCTTGGATAGCTTCAAGAGGACGACCAGTGTTGCCATATTCAGCAACCCAGACAGGAGTGTTATCTGTGATCTTATAAACTCCGCCTTTATAGCCATGGAGTGTGGAGCCCTGAAGCTTTTCACAGACATCCAGCAGGATACCTGCTTCCATGGTTTGACTGGAATCAATCTCGAAAGCGAGTTGATCATGGTAGCCACGATAGCTATGGGGATTAGCCAACTTGAACACTGGGACTCGTGGGTCGAGTCTTCTCAGCGCTTTGATCATTTCGAGTAACGTCATGTCGGTTCCTTTCCAGGGGTTTCCAAAAGAGCAGTATCTTCTTTGGGGCGAGAGTCTTTGTTCAAGGATTCAGACTTACCCCAGCAGGTCTTGCCGTCGGTAAAGCCAGCAGAGATCAACTCACGGAACTCACGCTTCCAGTCACGGTCGTGACCTTCTTTGATGTAGCTGAGCACTTCATAGAAGCGGTCGTGATCAATACCCTTTTCGAAGATGAAGATTTGTTCTGGGCCGTCGTGGGTCTTCGTGACCACGTATTTCATTTCACGCATCGGTATTCCTTTTTAAGTTGATGCTACAAGAGAATGCAGTTCGTTCGAATTCTTACAGATAACAGGTTTTTTATTACCGCTATCAGGATTACGAACATGGATAGTTCCATCAGGTTCGCAACTGAGAATAAAGACTTTCAGTTTGCGTTTATTGGGAGATGGAAGTTCAGTCAGGGTATAAACAATGTTATTGTTGCTACCCAGAGTAGCTACAGGAACGCTGTAGTTAGCCGGATCGTGATAGAGAAGGTGATAAGCACTATCACTAACTTTTGGGAAAAGTTTACCGGCTTTGTTCCAATCGCGTAACTTATCAAGTTCGACATTGAAGTTCCCCATCTTAAAGATTGCTGGGTCTGTTGCTACGGTCATTTCACACTTCCCTGTTGTTTGGCTACTTCATCGAGATATTGCTTCACGATAGTTTCACCATTCTCTGGCACACTTTTGAGAAATTTCTCAATATCCTCTTTTGTGGCTGTACCTTCAATCACAGAACGAAGCCACCACAGGGCGTTCATTCGATGACGATCATATTGAAGAGCTAGATTACGCCAATTGGTGAGAAGATCTTGCTTCTCAGCAACTTGCTTTTCTAGACTTGTTGCTAGGGCATAGAGCTTATTAAACTCTACAGCACTTACAAAGATACCCTCACCGATAACTGAATGCAGTGGGGTCTTTCCATCAGCAGCAGTGCTGGTAGCCATGATTGTTAAGATCAGAGGGCATTACTAGACACCGCATCGAGGCGTCGGATTGCTACAGGACCAATAGATTGATCAGGTAACACACCGAGAATCACCAGGTCCCCGATAATCAAAGGTGAAAAGTTCTTGGTAAGGCGGCGTAGAAAATCGGTAGGGATACCAATATCGGGGCCGCTACGACCTCGAACAATTGTCATATCAGTCCCACCTTCTTTAAAGAACTGAGTCACGACACCATAAGACCCGATGAAAGGACGTTCAAATGGGTAGAAGGCGCTTTCAGGCGCAACTGCTTGCACATCTACTTCTTCAACAACTACTTGTTCAGTGGTGTCTGTTTGTTTTTCTTTAGGTGGTTTCTTTCCGAAACCGCCTTCAATAATGTTTGTCATTAAATACCTTAAAAAGTTAGGTTATAAAAAAGGCACAGATACTAGTACCATCAACATGATATATTGTTGAAATGTTTTTGTATACATCATAAAGAGAGCCCTATTATAGGGCTCTCTAATATGATATTAATTATCCAAATATACGTTTGTTTCTTTCGTCAATACTGCTATTAGTGAATGACTCTGGTTGGACTTCAATAACGTACTTACTGAAATCATCGCTTTCTAAATGAATTTTCTTTCGCTTGATATAAATACCATTCTTGAACTTAGTATTAATATTATCCCAGTCGTATTTGTGTACTTCTTTGATAATACGGATACGGTCAACAAAAGTTTTATTATCAATGTCTTTATTAATGCCTAGACTATTACTAATAGCAATGATGCATTTCTTGGTATTCTCTCTTTCCGCCCAGAGTAGAGCATTACCTGTTTCAGTTCTGTTAGGTACTCTGAAAATAGTAACATCAAAAGCCGGGTAGACTCCACGATCATAGAGTTCGTCGATGTCTCTAGACTCTGCTAGTTTCAAAGAGAAATGGGTGCTAGCAGAACTAGTAACAGCGCTTACTAGTTTTTGTTTCTTGCCACCATATTCAAGGGGAGTTTTCTCAGTCCCATGAAAAACCATAACGATCTCTGAAACGCCCACATGTGCATACTTAGCTTTAAAGGTGTTAAGCAGATAAGTAGCAGTTTGTTGCATTAGATCAAAGCACCCAAAATCGAATGGGGCTTCAAACACTTTGGAGAAACGTCGAATATTCTTGAAAGAGATCCTTACAAGAAGAACACTATTGGTAGGATTGAATGCCTGATTTTTCTCCTGATCTTGGTAGTAAGACATTCGTTCATATAGACACATTCTACTTTTTTCTTCAGTAGTCAGTGGCTGGCCTAGTATAGGCTTTTCTCTCATCGCTGTCACCTTTATGTTACTGCATAATAACCGTATTATACACATAATGTTTTTTATTTATTTTATTTATCACTAACCCGGCATAAAAGACAGGGGTACATCCCTGTCCTTTATTTCGTGTATCATGCGGCACTCTTGTTACGAGCGCGGTGCATTTCAGCACGACTAGCTTTGGTTTCAATCGACCGTTCGTGAAGACGTTTCTTCTTCATACGTAATACTCGATGCAAGAAGTAATTCAGATGCTGTTCTTCATTACCTTTAGTTGTCATCATGTACGCAGCATTGTGTTTCTCACAGTAATTAAACTGCCCCAGGGATTCAATCTTAAATCCCACACTATGGCCTGGAAAAACAATACGTCCATTGTCACTCAGATAAGAAGGAGGCGAATGAGTGGCAAATTTGTCTTCACTTAAGTCATAGGAAAACGTAATGACTCGTTCTTCCTTGGGAACTTTGGATGTCAATACATGCCATTCCCGTTCACCCTCGATGACGCTCTTAAGCTTTATTGCCATTTTCGTTACCTTTGCTAGCAATATACCGAACGCGTGGAATACCACGCAGTGATTCAATAGGAATGACACGAAGTTCATACCAACTATCAAATGCCATTTTCAGAACACAATCCAATTCTGATTGCATCTCTTTAATAGTGACATCGAAGTTGTTAGGCTCAATAGTAGTACCATTGTTCTTCTTAGCCATTTCAAACAACTCACCTAATGTGGTTTCTTTGGTAAGGGACATGTCTATTACTTTCTTTTGCTGAGTAGACGAAACTCTTTTTGTGTCCAAGTTATCAAAAAAGCAGCAAAAAGAACCACCCGCCGAAGTGGGTGCCCTTTTATACGATTGATGATTCCATGCTGTCTTGTATAAAGTAAATCAGAAGAAAGTTCTATTATTTTCTATAATAATAATAGAAAAAATCTTTACTGAATACTTTAAACGTTTTCACTTAAGTGATCGCAGTCTAGGAACCACCCTAAACCATGCTCTTTAGAGTCCAGTTTAGGTTCCCCCGTTGCTTGAAGCTGGTGGGTTAATCCGATTGTATGTAAATAGTAGATTAATAGTATTACCCCTATAACCTAATGTTAAAGGAATGAATACTGAGTAGTATATAAGCGTCGCGCTAGGGGAGTTAACCCCTAACGATCCCGGCCTGCACGGGATTGGACCTAGCGCACTACCGATTACTTACGAGCAGTGCTCTTAGCTGCGGGACGAGCAGTAGTCTTCTTTGCAGCAGCCACTGCTTGACCTTGTTCCTTGAACGCAGCCAGAACCTTTTCAGAATTAGCTTGCAGCCATTCAGCAGGAATCGAATGACGTTGATCAAACGAGATAGGAGCACCCAGCAGCATCATCAAAGGGATGTAGTCGCGGGTTTCAGCACCGTAAGCGCGAGCCAGTGCAATGTTCTTTGCGCTCTCACGAGCAGCAGCGATCACACGGTTCGCATTACGAATGGCTTCAAACTGAGCACGCAGTTCAGCATCGGCAATACTATTAATTGCCATGATTTCCTTGACAGCAGCGCGAGTTGCTTCCTTACGGTTAGCAGCCAGTTCTTCTTCCATGATAGCTTGGATCTCGGCATCATGAATTACGGGCAGACCGAAATTAGCCAGAGCTTCCTTTTCAGCAGCGGAAGCAGCCAGATCAGTCAGGGCATGGACGTTAACAGCGATGAGCTTGTTCATTTTGATTTCCTTCGTAGAAAGTTTTGGTTTGTATCCGTATTACGGACTGTTTGCTTCAGTAGCTCTTAGACTTCAGCTGTCAGATTCGACAGCTACTTGAGTCACTAGATTGTTGTTGGAGCACCGGAGACACTGAGTATTGTACCATGAGGTGGGTGTTGTAACATATTAGTAATCTTCTAAGTTAAATTTTCATTTCTTCATTTGGTGTATCCGAGATAATCATCGATCATTTGTTTCACAGCGACTCCATCACTGTAACCACATTTAACACTGTTGTATTGGGCAGCCGCTTTATCTCTAATATAGGCACCCTTACCATCGGATCTCACGCAATAGAGATTCACACCATCACAGAAAGAACCTACGATCTTACCAGGATGGTCTTGCAACGAGTTAGCTAGTCTGGCAACTTTGTGAACCAATTGGTCGTATGTACCATTGTTTTCAATGATGACATCGAATTCATCTTTCGGGATATTGAAAGATGTGATTGGTTCCAGAGGAACACCTCGTCCGCTAGCATCAACCCAAATCTTTAGATCATAGAGATGTTTAGATGCATTGAATTCTTCGAGATCACGCATCCCTACATAGATTTGGTGTTCCTGTAGAATCTCTCTAGACAGCCTTGCCTTGTCGGGAGTATTGTAGTTTCTGATAAGCTCATAGAGATAAGGTCTATGGAGACTTCTCTTCTCGTAACATTCGGCAAAGCTGCTATACCCAGTATGCGCCTTAATGACATCTTCTAAGACTTTCATAGCATATACTGACGACGAACTAGCTTTATAATTGTTAAAATCACAAAGCAGATCAGCTACGGAATCTTTACCATGGCGGCCATGCCCACATATAAGTAATTTCATGAGAAAACCTTCATTGCTAAAAATACAAGACAAATACCAATAGTGCCGCCAACAAACTTTGAAAAATGATGGCATAAAGAAATGAATGAACCACTGTTACTTATCACCCGGCCTTGGGAGGGAGGAACTGGCCAAGTAACTTTTCACAGTGGTTCAAACGGGTGGATCACTGACGTATAGTGTCAGATGAATGGACAAACTAAGCTGTGGGCTTTTCTGCAACCATCAGTGATCCGTAACTGACTGTTTATATGGTGGGCCGCCCCGAACTCGAATCGGGAAGCGCCTTTCGACGCGTGAGATTTTCTTACCACTATAGTTTTCACTACCAAACAACTTACCATACGTTAAAGGATCTTAGTTTGTTTGTGGTCTGGACTATGTCTTGATCATGGCTTTTCAGCTTTAGACCGGAACCGTTTAGTCTCTACACCTTCATGAATAAATCTGTCGAGACAGGCTAACCCCATCATTAGGTAACAGATAGTACCGACTTCACCTCTGAAAAAGATAAAGTGCTAACGTTATTCAAGCTTGGCTCGGCGTTGATATACCTTCCTCTGGAAGCATCATTAAAATGCTTATCGCTTACGCTATCCTTGGTGGCTTTAATGTTCGCCGAATTTGATTCCATTCACCAATCAACAGTAACCGACACTATGGACTCACTCCATAGTTTAATGCGCGTGTTACTAGCGTCGATACAGATAACTTATGTCTGTTGATCTTTTACCGTCTTTCGATTGCAAGTTTCACAGAGAACAGACTAAAGAGAACGGCTTCTGTTATTGAGTGTAAGTCTATTCTTCAAAAGAATTTGCTCGCACTCTTTCTCAGTTCCGTCATTAAGATGTTTCCATGTTTTACCTAAGAGAAGATAATACATGGTGGAGATACTAACTGAATGCCTGATTGCACTTTCCTCTAGTGTTTCAAATCCTTTCGAAAATTCAATGCGAATATTCTTTACATCTTCATCATTGAATTTACTTCTACCATGACTCTGACCTACTTTCGATAATCCAATATCGAAAGCATGTTGAACATTGCTAGATGAAGTAGAAAGCTCGAGATTGGATGGATGTGAATTATGTTTCACACCGTCTCGATGATTGATTTGTAACGATGCATCGTCTATTAAACCATTATTGGCTATAAAAACTAAACGATGTAAAAGGATGTAGTGTTTCTCTCCATTGATTCTGAAAGTAATTTGTTTGTATCTATCTTCACTACAAACAAATTCATGGCCTGTGTTGTTATTAAAAACCCGACCATCTTTAGTAACAATAATGTTACCTTTTCTGATTTCTTCCAGAAACAAGGCTTCTGATTTTAAATTAGCTTCAGTCATTATCTCTCTCTTTAGTCTGTTCTCTGATCCCCCTAAGCATTTTTTCGGTGGTGCTCAAATTCTTCAACTTAAATTGTTGAATCTAAAAGTCTCATGTGTTTACCTATTTCACCAGCGGCCCATTTGTTCCTACATCTTATTACTTATTAGGAGTAAAATTTTGAAGATTTACGAAAGGAGTAGCTTCACCAACAACTTGTGGGAGAACACCATTCCATTTCTCAATCGCCAGTTGGGTCAGAACCTGTGGATTGGCCTTCAGGGCTTCACCACGGATACGAGCAGACTCTGCTTCACCCTTAGCCAACGCAATAGCCTTAGCGGCATCTGCGTTTGCAGCACGAAGTTCGTTTTCCTTCTGTTGTGCAATCTGTGTAGCAGCAATCTTGTTATTGATCGTCTTATACACAGCTTCAGGTAGCTTCATCTGACCAACGAAGTAAACGCTCTCGATAGTGATACCCACTGCCTCGGCACGCTTACGGACATCTTCTTCAACCTTCTTTTGCAGTTCGGCTTTACCTGCACCATATGCATCTTCAACCGTAACTGAAGATGCAGCAAGGTTCAGAGAATCACGAATCATTGCACGCAGATAAACCTGAGTAATCTCATCAACACCGCGACGGTATTTCTGGAAAACTGCTGGAGCGTTTTCTGATTTGATGAAGTAGCTGATACCTAGGTCAGTCTTCACAGAGAGACCTTCAACGGTTTGGAAAGCAAACGATTCATCTGAACGACCATCTGCCTTATCGTTGGTATTGTCATTACCACTAGACCAAACGAATGATTGAGTGAATGTTGGGAAGAGGAACAGATCGGTATTGGGACCAATCCAGTAACGACCAGGGCCAAGTACTGTGACGTTTACGCCACGTTCATCGCCATACTTGTCAATCTTCACACCAACACTGCCTGCGGGCACTGGACTACAGCCTGTAGCGAAGATACCCATTGCAATAATACCAACAATCATCCATAGACGCTTAAGCATTTTCTTCTCCCTCTTCCTTAGGCTTGATAAAAAACAGTTTCTTAACCACTGCAAAGACCATCCAAATGTAGAGGAACCACACGAGTGGAACCAATGCAAATGTGAATGTGCTGTTGTAATTAACCAGCATTGGTGTAATGCTTCCGATCAAATAGACGAAAAGCATTATTAGTACTAAGAGTACAAAGGTTTTAAAGAATGTAATATTCTTCATAATTCATCTTCTTCCTTGTCTTTAAGGACTGATAAACGTTCACAGAAATCAATGGTTGTTGCTTCTGCTATTTCTTCGACGGATTGACTCTCAATCTCTTCGACTGTTTCGAGTCTACCACAGCGCCTCTCATCTTCCCAGGCAGCAAACAGTTTATACAACTGCGCTTTAGTAGCTGTGATAATTTCATTGGAATTGGAAACGTGAGTATTAGTAACCATGTCAGATACTGCATACAGTGTAGAGTGCCGGATACTGTCTATTTACTTCTTCGAGTACTGGTAGGACTTCGCTATCCCAATCCAAACCACCAAGCCCACAGCCTATCTTAGGTAAGGCTATGTCACGCGGTAAGTTACCAGAGACATTTATGGCATGGCAAAGATTCATCAACGAATTAAAGATGCTATTCTGTTCAGCATACTTCTTTCAGTCTCTACCATAAAACTGTTGAGTAAAAAGATTGCCTACATAAAGGGTTTCACCGACTCTAACAACTTGTGCCATCCCAAGTAAGGGATCGTTTCTGTTACTATCTAGGAATCTACTCCACGTCTGACCATCTACCGTTCCACCGTGGTATTTGTTATTGTAGAGTTTCATGTACTCTTCATAAACAACAGGGAATGCCTCTCTGATAGCTTTTGCTACACCAGAGTTCATCTTACCTTGACAGTTGACTCCATGAACGATGATTGCATGTTCTTTGAAATCAAGTACTGATTGGTTACGATATACAATCATTTAAAATCCTTGTGGTGGGACCGCCGAGATTCGAACTCGGGACTGCTGAAAAAAAAATGGTAGGGGCGACCGGAATTGAACCGATATCTGCACGATTATGAGCCGTGAGTCTTAACCAAATTAGACGAAACCCCCACTATACTTACCAATATTTCATAACAGTATTCCTAGAGACACCAGTTAATTCACTTATTTTGTAAGAACTAAATCCTTGTTGCTTTAATCTTTTAATGTTTTTTATCTTTTCATCTGTTATAGACCGCTTAACTAAAGTCCCTTAATGTTATTATTGTTCAGTGAACAAATAACCCCACTGATTAACAGACGCAGTAGCACTTAATTTGAATCCATGTAGAGCAACTTCTGTTGGAACCATATCACCAGTTAGAAACACTTCTATAAACACTTTGGCGTGTTTATAATCACCCAGCAGACGAGCTAAAAGATTGATACGTTCTTTATCCGCCTCACTAACTGAATGGATATTGAATACACCAAGACTTTTCATGAAGAGTGTTATCTTCGAGTGATAAGTTTTATTGTAGTCCTTACCAATACTAATAATGCTCTTTCCGTCTTCGGAAATACCTTCACTTACGGAGGTATCTTTAAAGATGTTGATATAAACAATTGGTTGTTTATTAGCATCATTACGAAGTGAAAAATCACGTAATTCGTAATTATTAGATTCGTCAAAGAGTCTCATATTCTTGATCCTGTTTCACAATCAATACCTTTGACCTCATGGTTACTGTGGTCAGTTTAAAATACTAATTGGCGGTGAGTATAGTTTTCGAACCTATGCGCCCTTTACTAAGGACTTCGGATTAGCAATCCGACGCTTTTACCAATTCAGCCAACTCACCGTTTAAATAAAGTTCTGAATGCGTTCACCCAGAACAGACGAAAGTTCAGTCATCAGCTCATGCTGGCGTTTCAGACGTTTTTGTTCCTCTTGATCCAAAGTCTGGAAAATAGGATTCGAAGCAATGAATAGACCAAGAGCTTCCAGACGTTTGTCGTTCTGATCTTTCTCATCAATTACTCGTTGTTGAAAAGGTGATTTTTCAGTAGTCATACTGTTGCTTCTTTCTAAAGAACTTAGGTTATTGAGATCTTTCTTCCAAAGGAAGTGATTTCTCATGTAAACGTAAGTAAGTGCAAAGTTCATAGGAAGCATTCCCCATGTCTGTGTACCTACAATCCAGATAAACCAAAAGACTTGGTTAAATGCACCAATTAACCAAGCTAGTTTATTTTTATTACCTGCCATTAACGTCATCCAGATCGTTACAGCAGATAAAAGCCATGGAAGAATGTCTCCAATAATGAATGTAATCATTATTTAATTTCCTCAATAATCTTGCTTATGATGGCCCTTCAGGTTGGATTCGAACCAACGACATAGCACCTTTCACTGATGTTCAGCTACTCCGCGCACCTCTACCAACTGAGTTACTGAAGGGGTGTTCACTCAACAATGACTCGCCCATGAGTCAGTGTCGTAATCTTATCTAATTTCTTTTCTTGCCATGTTTCCATCCAAGGTCCACGGAAACTGATAGCCCAGGTTACTTCCTGTGCTACGATTTTGTGGAAACAATCTCTTGGTGTATATTTAGGCTTAAGGCTAGTGCGCCAAGGTAGTGGTGTTCTGTCATCAGCAAAGTACTCCATGACTCTGCCTTTGATCCACCAAGTCCATGCATTGAAAGCATGGCTATGAAAAGCCTCACGACTACCTTTAGAGAACCTCAATAAAACAATTGAGAAACCTAATTTCCATTCAATCAACCAATGCCCAGTTACACCTGAGTTTGGTCCACCATCGTGGCTCTTTTTAAAGAGTTCGATTTTCATAGCTTACTCCTTAAAAAGAAAAAAAGAATACCCAAAGATATTCTTTTATGAATCACCAGTATTTCATAACTGTGATTCTAGAGATTTTCAATTCATCAGCTATCTTGTATGAACTTAATCCTTGTTTGCGAAGACTTTTTATTCTCTGAATTAAATCTTCGTCGGTTGGTCTTCCGATTGGGTTAGTATCGGAATTATATTTAGCATTGCATGATGAAGAACAGTATATTAACCCACTTCCATTATTCTTGTGGAAGTAGTCAAATTTCATCTTCATATCTCTTTCGGTTAAAGTAAAATCTTTACCGCAATATGGGCAAGCTAAATCAAATTTCTGTTGTACACTATTGATGTAATGTAAACGTTGTTTCTCTCGATTCTGTTCAGGTGTTAAGATTTGAAGATTGTTAGGATCATCATTGGTTTTATTATTGTCAATGTGGTCTACTTCTTCTTGGTCAGTTAGGAATCGACCAAGCTTAACCGCCATTATATACCTAGCCAATGTAGTTCCTGTTAGTGAACCATCAAATCTTTTTAATGTGACAGCTCTCCTGCCTTCATTATTCACATAAACATAACCTGCCTGATACTCAGTATTATAAGGATATTCTAAATCTATTTTCATAGCAACTCCATTAATTGTTCAGATTAATGATATATTGCTGAAATGATTTTAGAAGACCCATAGCCTCACCGAGAAGATTCGAACTTCTATAAAACCACTTTAGAAGAATGGTGCCTCATCCCTTCGGCCACGGTGAGGCTATGGACCCTCATATTACTCTAAATCCAACTGAGTTACAGACGCTTTATCTTTAAGCTGTTGCTCTATCCAACTGAGCTACGGGCAGTTATGTTTCAATTCTTCGGTGGTTCAGGTTCACCGAATTGATCTAAGCATCGTTGTGCTGGTTTACTCTTATCAGCGAAACATGCTGTAAATTCAGCACGGGCTGGCCCTGTGGGATCACCACATTTCTCCAAGATAGCACCAGCTTCAATGTACCATCCTGGTGATAACTCATTAGACTCTTTGATTGCTGTGTCTAGCAATTGACAAGTCTGATACGTAGTTTTGTATGGCACTACAGTACAACCACTAAGAAGTACTGCTGCTACTGCTAACGCAGTCTTTACATTTTTCAGGTTAACCACTTAAATGGAGGAGACGGCGAGATTCGAACTCGCGACCAGGTTTCCCCAGCTCCGGTTTTCAAGACCGGTATAATCAACCACTCTATCACGTCTCCTGAATTTGTGCGGTTTATTCCAGTTTATCACCGCAAGTTTCTTAACTATCTGGAACTTAGGCAGGTCAATATTAATTACAATCGTCAGACCTTTATGGCGTTCTACCAAGATCGAATCAGCTACTAACTAACAGCATTAGTATTACAGATTCGAGTACATTGGACAAGGTAGAATTACTTTTTTGCTTTGTACACGACATAGCGGCAAGCCCGCCTGCAATTGAGATTGTAATGTACAGCCATTTGTATAAACTTTTGTACATAATAATAATCTTAACAATAAAAAATACATATTAAACAAAAAAGAAAAGCACCCGAAGGTGCTTATCCTTATCGGAAGAAGTATCTAATGATCTTTTCCCAGAATGTTGAAGTTGGGTTTTGAATGATGATTGTCAAAACATGGACTTACCTATTACTCTTAAGAGTAAAGATTCTGTAGACTTTCTGAACTTTGGCAAGATACTCTTTTTTTGCTGTAATCAATCGGGGAATTCAACGTGATCTTCATGCCTGACAATAATGTCTGAATCGAGAATATGGTCAACGACTCCATGTTGACTTAGCATTTCTCTTATCTCTTGAAAATTCATCCGTGTTGTATGGTGATTCGGGTCGTAGACTTTGTCATAGATTTTGATGAACTCTTCGTAGGTGTCTGTTCCGAAAAGAATCGTAGCAACGTTTTCAGAAGCTGGTCCAGATCCATCATGAATGGATTTAACCCCAAGACCTGTGCAAATTTGTTGTACGAAGAACTTGAACTTGGTTTTCTTGCCGATGGTCAAAGAGAAGAGATCACCATCTGGACTGACCAAATAAACGAAGTTCGTAAAACTAGACAATCTCTTTTGTTTTGCTTCTGTTGGATTCTTCAAGTAATCCAACACCTGGAATTCAGACCTATTAGTCGGAATGAAAAGACCATACTTCGTTATGAAGTAACGAGGATCAAAGATCTCCGTAGTCGGTTTATCGTTAGGTGCTACCTTGAAACGATTATTGAAGATGATGTTATTGCCGTGGATAATCATTGGACGGCGAGTGGTGGGCATTGTCTTTTACCTTCTAAATGGTTAGATGAACTTCTTCTCTTTCAAATCGTAAGCCGTGAACTCTCTACTGATGGTTCCCTTATACAGAGAAACGCCCTTGAACACCTGTGCAGGTGTCATGCCAGCATTGAGCATTGCAAAGACAAAAGAAGGTGTAAACAGCCTCGTCTGTTCTTTATCACTGTTATGGTCAACTACACGTTTGTCACCACAGCCAGCAGCAGTAACCAAAGAGAAATATTTCTTAGCAGTGGTGCGGAAGATTGCCAACATATCAACATCAATATTCATGATGATTTGGTCGAATGTTAGCGTAGAGCTATCGAGGTCTTTCTTGGCTTTTATGTCTGACTTCCAGACTTCATAACCACGTTCGAGACGTTCGAGGATATCAGGAATGTTCTCAGGAACATTACCCATGATTGCAATTACTACATTACCTGATTCGGAGATAAAAATTTTGTTATCGGTCAAAGATGGTGCAAAGTTCTTATAGTCGTGAATCTGAAAACAATCAGCATACAGGACATCATTATACAGGAAACACATCGACATTCTTCTATCCTTTCAAAAAATGGAACGTCATAAAAAGAAAGAGCACCCGAAGACACTCTTTCTTTGGAGATCAATTATGCGCAGCTAGCTTCGAACTGAGCGCGTTGGGCAGCCGTCAGAACAGGATTGCCCTTACCGGTCTTCTTGGGTTTTTCTTCAGCAACCAGAGTCCAGTTGGTGGAGCCTTCTTCTTGCGTCAGGAAAACCGTTTGACCCACTTCGGGATTTTTGATGGCAGACACATCCACCTTGTATTCACCCTCACGGCCTTTGAGGACAATGCCGTCTTTCTCGATCAGGTCAACGATAGCGAAGTTTTGTTCTTTGCGGGTGAAAGGTACGAAGGACATTTTGTTTTCCTTTAAAGAAAGTTGATAAAAAGCTTTTTGTCAAAGTATTACAGCCAGTAATACATAGAGATGATATATGGTTGTAATTATTTCAAATCGACATCATAAGCGGGAGTACCCGAAGGTACTCCCTTTATGACCCCTTGGTGATAGCGTCAGGCTTACGATCTAAACAACATTTGAAAGGATAGAAAGAAAAATGTAAGATCAAACACGAAGGCGCTATCGCAACGAGAAACTGATTAAATATAAATACCTAGTCATCCAGTGTATTCTTTCTGTAACACACCTTCTAACCACATACTATATTTAGCTAAGTTTATTTTTAATGAACTCAGCTACAGCATTGACTGTCAGAGGCTTATCTTGGAAAGACTCCTCCCAGTCTTCATCAGGAATCTCAAGACTAAATTCGTCTTCGAGAGCCATGGTGATTTCTACATCGTCCAATGAATCGAGTTCATCAGCGACGTTCTTATCATATTGATTATCCTCGATATCATGAGTGATATGATTATTGAGGATTTCAACTACACGTTTTTGGATTTCATTCAGTTCCATATTTACCTCAAGCAATACTCAAGAGTTTGTTGACCAACACCGTAGTTTCCAAATCACCATTGAAGACGATCTTGGAGGCATCTCGGTAGATGTCCTGAACCTCATGGCCGTTGAGTAAATTGATGTAAGCGCTAAAGAATTTAATCTTAGCGTTATATTCCTTAGAGCCAGCCTTGAGTACCTTGATCTGATTGATCACAAAGGGAAACTCACTGATGTAACTCGGTGCTGGGGTTTCATCGGGCGGATCGATCATGTCCTTGGCTTCAGTAGATACCGTAGCGCTTACAACAGGTCCCAAAGAACTACGATCAACAGCGACTGGTTGAGCATCCGTCAAAGCCAATTGAATCAGACTCAGCGCAGTCACGATCTGAGAAGCCACAGCTTCATTCAGTTCAGAGAAAGAACTCGTAGGATCATTCACCAAGTTAATGAACTCGGCAGAACGTTGTTCAGTAACTTCGAAAGCCTTCTTACGATCTTCTCTCTTAAGGCGAGGAATGATTCCAGCAATCTTGTTAGCATCGATCTCTGTGACTTGTACCACATTAGTGGCATTGGTCAGTGCATCGATTTGTTCAATGAACTCATCCAGTACAGGCACTACGAAAGCTGTAAATGCTTCTGGTTTCTTCGTATGAAGAACCAACAGATGCCAGCATTCGTGAACGAAACGCAAGGCACCCGCATTAGAGTTGAGGTTATACTTCGTGATGTCGTCCAACATCTTACGAACTGTATTAACCTTCATTTCCATACCTCTGTATTGCAAAGACTGTTCTAGAGTTTGATCTCCAGTTAGTTCATTACAGACTTGGTTAATAAAATCAGCAGCCATATGGAAATCGCCACTACTAATAGTGGTATCAATACCAGAACTCAAAACATCGTGAAGATACTTGAATTGCTGATATTCCTTAGACTGGAATAGTTGACGTATAGCTTCTAGGAATGTAATCTTAGGCATTTTAGTCAATCAGTTGATTTGTATTGATAGCGTGCAAAGTGCTATCAAGGAATTGAACAAAGTACTGGATATACATAGCATTACCCAACCACACAGCTTCATGGGGGAAGTTAGGCTCTTGAGTTTGAATCAAGTTAGACTTGACCACCTTACCATTGACCATCAACAGAGACAGAGGCGTGCCACCACGACGATAGTGCATCATCAACTCACCTGCTTCTGAGGTATCGATATACAAGAACTTGATACGTCCATTGTAGACCTTTACCATGGTCTCCAGAGTACCCAACATTTTACCACAGCTACTGCAACCACCGGCAGTAAATGTAAGCATAACTGGAATAGGGCTGTTGGCTACTTCATTGACAAACTCAGTAGCATTGATCCGTTTGACACCTTGTGCCGCAAATGTTTGGTTCATTTCATATCCTTCGTTAGCCGCCACGAAGTCAGGCTGCTACCAGCTTGCGCCCGTTGTTTTCATCGTCAGCAATCTTGACTCCGGGGACGAACGTAAGCGCCTCCGCCACTGCATAGCTGCCATCCTCATTTTTCTGCTGCGTAGTCACTT
>JACCEE010623284.1_pt1 | contig 16018 bp, 15 predicted proteins | sample 7449931 | NCBI WGS metagenome assembly JACCEE01 (sample SAMN15323457, study PRJNA562643) | freshwater metagenome | isolation source: river surface water | place: USA:Blue River Watershed | collected 2017-08-19 | reverse complement strand
TATAAACACTTTTCTAAAAAATAATAGCGATGAATTGCCCACATTTTTAACTCAGGGGTCATTTCTAAAAAAAATCATTGCAATAGCAAAAAAAAATACCATAATATGTTTGTAAAAAATACGCGAAAGCGACATAAAAGAGGAACCCCGATAGATGGCAAAAAAACTGATCGAATTGGTCAACGTCACGAAGAAATTCGATGGCGAAACAGTCGTCGACAATCTCAACCTTTACATCAACCAGAATGAGTTCATTACGCTCCTGGGTCCTTCGGGCTGTGGCAAAACCACGACCTTGCGGATGATCGGCGGATTCGAAACCCCCGACAGCGGCGATATCATTCTCGAAGGTGTGAAAATCAATGACTACCCTCCGTTCCGTCGGCCGATCAACACCGTCTTTCAACGTTACGCTTTGTTCCCGCATCTCAACGTCTTTGAAAACGTTGCCTACGGGTTACGAAATTACCATGTCCAAGAACCTGAATTGACCCAACGCGTCATGGAAGCCCTGAAAATGGTCAACCTTGAAGGGTTTGAAAAACGGAAAGTCGATTCGCTTTCCGGAGGTCAACAACAACGTGTCGCCATCGCCCGAGCTACGGTTATCCGTCCGCGAATCCTATTGCTCGATGAACCGTTGGCCGCGTTGGACTTAAAACTTCGCCAAGCCATGCAATATGAATTAAAAGAAATGCAACGCCGTATGGGCATTACCTTCATCTACGTCACGCACGACCAAGAAGAAGCACTCACGATGTCTGATACCGTTGTTGTCATGAATAAAGGATTGATCCAACAAATCGGTCATCCCCGCGATATTTACAACGAACCCAAAAACCGATTTGTCTGCAACTTCATCGGTCAAAGCAACATCTTTGACGGTGTGGTCATGGAAGACCACAAGGTCCGTTTCTGCAACCAAGTTTTCTCCTATGAAGAAGAGGGCTATGCTCCCGGCGAGGAAGTCGACGTCGTCGTTCGTCCCGAAGACTTCGATGTTTGCCCGTTGGCTAAAGCACAACTGACCGCTCCCGTCCTCAAAGTGATTTTCAAAGGCATCCACTTCGAAATCACCGTCGAAATTCTTGGTCGCCAAGTGCTCGTGCATGAATACGAGGAAGTCAAGGTGGGCGATATGGTCGGCATCAAAGTCGATCCCTATGAAATCCACTTGATGAAAAAAGCCCATGAATAAGCTCAAACGTTTTTCACTTCCGTATCTGATCATCCTCATCGTTTTCATCGCCGTTCCGATGGTGACGATGATTGTCCTTTCCTTCGTAACCTCCGAAGGCCTCCATTTTCAAAATGCGGCCTTCACGTTCGCCAACTTCGCAAACCTCGCCCAAATTTCGGTTTTGGTCGGTTTGTGGAACTCCATCAAATACGCGACGATTGCCACGGTGTGCAGCCTGATTTTGGGTTATCCGTTGGCTTACATGTTCTCCCGCCTAAAAATCAAAAGCGGTTTCTTGCTTACGATTCTTTTGGTGCTTCCGATGTGGAGTAACATTCTCTTACGCACGAACGCGCTTTCTTATTTATTCTCCGAAAACAACATGATTTCGGGACTTCTCGCCAACATCGGCATTACTTGGTCGTTTGATATCAAGGGGACCGGGTTAGCGGTGGTCTTAGGTCTTATCATGGTGTATCTTCCGTTCATGATTCTCCCGATTTATTCGGTTTTATCCAAAATCGATAACCAACTCTACGATGCCTCATCCGACCTTGGTGGCGATCCGGTTCGCACCTTTACCCGTGTGACCGTCCCGCTTTCTTTAAAAGGTGTTATGACCGGCATCATCATGGTGTTCTTACCGTGTTTCTCGGGATTCGCCGTTCCCCGCATCATGGGCAACGAAAAGATCGTCATGCTCGGTACGATCATCGAAGACTCATTCGTGTATATGGACTATAACTTCGGCTCGCTGATTTCAATGGTCTTGATCTTTGCGATCGTGTTGGCTTTGTTTGCGATTGCCAAAGTCGACAAGGAAGGGGAAACACTGCTATGAGCGAAAACGAAATGCACACCATTTCCTCTTTAAACTACAACGACGCCAATCTGACCGGTTTCTACCGTTTCTTCTCTAAAGCCGGCGTCAAAAAAGTGACCAAGATTCTTTTCCCGATTCTCAAAGTCCTCTTTTTAATCGTCGTTTTCATGACGCTTTATCTCCCGGTGCTTTTGATTGCGTTACAATCCATCAACAACTCTGCCGATCCTGCCAGCTTCGGCGGCGTGACGTTTCAATGGTATACCGAAATCTTTGCCTATCGGAGTTTACGAAGCGCCATTCTCAATACGCTTCTGGTGGCCCTCTTGACGGTCGTCATCTCGACCGTATTAGGCACGTTGTTTGCGTTCGGCATCCATGCCTTGGAACGTAAAAAACGTCAAAAAATCATTATTTTGAATAACATTCCTCTGGTCAACGCTGAAATCGTTACCGGTATCTCGTTGATGCTCCTCTTCTCGTTATTCCTCCCGATTTTCCCGAGTTTCTTCGGTCTGCCCACGATGCTTATGGCCCACGTGTTCTTCACGCTTCCCTATGTCGTCTTGAGCGTCCTTCCGAAACTTTCCGAAATCGATGCCAATTTGTTTGATGCCGCGGTGGACTTGGGCGATACCCGTCTCAAAGCCTTAGCCAAAGTCATTGTCCCAGCCATTTTGCCCGGTATCCTTTCCGGGGCCATGCTCGCCTTTACGATGAGCATTGATGACTTCGTGATCAGCTACTATACCACCGGCAACGGGTTCGATAACATTTCCATCTGGATCTACAGTTCTATCGGCAAAACCAGTCTGAAACCCGCCATTTACGCCTATTCCACCTCCGTGACGTTGCTCGTTTCGGCGGTCATTATCGTGATTCTTGTCCTACAAAACAGAAAGAATGCAAAGAAGGTGACGAAACATGAAAAATAAATGGGTTTTGAAAGCGCTCGTCCTTTCTTCCGTCATTTTGGTCTCGGGATGCAAGGGCAACAACGTCCTCCTTGTCCTCAACTGGGGCGAATACATCAATGAAGATCTCGTCGTCGCGTTTGAAGACTATTATGACGTCCGCGTCGTCATGAACCTCGCCAGTTCGAGCGAACTGATGGAGCAAAAGATTAAAAGCGGAACGACCTGCTACGACATTGTCATCCCGTCGGACTACATGATTGACAAACTCTACCGCGAAGACTATTTAAGACAAATCGAACTCGATCAATTGGAAAATTATGACGAAAACGTCTTCCTTCCCGGACTCAAAGACATTCAAGACGTAATGTTCGAAGGTAACCAATCCTACGCCATCCCGTATTTCTGGGGAACCTTCGGTTTGGTCTATAACAAAACCAAACCCGGGCTCGAAGAAGCGGTCAAACAATACGGTTGGGCGTCCATCTTCGAAGAAGATAAAACTCCCGCAGGAACCCGCGTCGGCATGTACAACGTCCCGCGCTTAAGCTATGCCGCAGCGATGATGTATTACGATGACGACACCACGAGAGAACGCTACAACGTCGCCAGTGACGAAAACTTCCAAATCTTTGAAGACGTCCTCCGTCAACGCGAATTCTACGAGTGGGGCACCGATGAACTCAAAAAGCACATCAGCTCCGGAAACCTCGACCTTGCGTTCATGTACACCGGCGACTTCTTCGATATTTACAATCTTCGTGCCGAAGAAGGCCAAGGCATGGAAGATATGGGCATCTTTATTCCGCCCCTTACGATTTCGTTCTTCGATGGGATGATCATCCCGAAGAATGCCCAGCACTACGATCTCGCCCTCAAATTCATGGATTGGTTCTTAGATCCGCAAGTCGCCTTTGATAACGCCAGCATCGTGGGTTATTGCACCCCGATCGCCGCGACCTATGCGATGATGCAAGCCGATCCTGAATGGGAAGACAAAATCAACAATTATCCTTATTATCCCGATGGCTCCAATCCCGACAATCCGTTCGTGGCATTGCCCTTGAAGGATATCGGAACTGCCAGCGTTTCCCGCTTGGCGACCATCATCAACAACGTCAAAGCCAGTATGTAAGTCCACAAAGCTTCGCCCTAAGGCGAGGCTTTTTTCTTTTTGGGTGAAAAACCGTCACGACGTTTTATAATAAACAGTAGGAACGGTTATAATCATGGAAAAATTGTGGTGGAAACAAAAGGCGATTTATCAAATTTACCCACGGAGTTTTTGCGACTCCAATAATGACGGCATCGGCGATATTCCCGGGATCATCTCGAAATTGGATTACCTCAAAGACTTAGGCGTCGGAGGCATTTGGCTTTCCCCAGTCTATAAATCTCCCAATGATGATATGGGTTATGATATTTCGGATTATTACGACATCAACCCCGAATACGGAACGCTGGAAGATATGAAGCGGCTCTTCAAAGAAGCCAAAAAGCGCGATATCCACGTGATTATGGACCTCGTCATTAACCACACCAGCGACGAACATCCGTGGTTCATCGAAAGCAAAAAACTTGATTCACCGTATCACGATTACTACATTTGGCAAAAAGGCCAAACCAAGAAAAACGGTAAAGAACTGCCGCCCAACAATTGGCAAAGCATGTTCACTGGAAGCGCATGGGAAAAGTGCCCCGAGAACGGGCAATATTATTTGCATTTATTCACCCGCAAACAAGTCGATTTGAATTACCGCAACCCGAAGGTCATCGAAGAAGTCAAAAAGATTCTTCGCTTCTGGCTCGATTTGGGAGCGTCTGGATTCCGCTGCGACGTCATCAATATGATTTATAAGGAAAGCTTTGCCGATGGCAAACCCGCGGTGTATAAACGCGGTCACGAGCATTTCTTGTCCAAACCCGGATGTCACGCCATCTTGAAAGAATTTCACGACGAGGTATTTGAACCCTACCATGCCTATACCGTGGGCGAAACTGCGGATGTCGATATCGAAAACGCCAAGACATTTACCCAAGGCGAATTGTCGACGGTATTTCCGTTTGAACATACCGAATCGGATTACTTCCTTTTGCCGTTATGGAAACGGAAATACAATCCCCAACGGATGATTAATGCCCTCATCAAATGGCAAGAACACGTCGATTGGAATACGATTTTCTTTGAAAACCATGACCAACCGCGTTCGTTATCCCGTTTTGGCGATGTCGGGAAGTATCGGAAAGAATCCGGCAAGATGCTGGCTACGGTGCTTTTGACCTTGCGGGGAACGCCGTTTATTTTTGAAGGTCAAGAAATCGGCATGACCAATGTTCCTTTTACCGATATCTCGCAACTACGTGATATCAGCAGCGTCAATGTCTTCAATCTGCTTCGCAAGTTTCACATTGGCAAAAAACTCGCTTGGCATTGGGTCATGAATTTCACCCGTGATCACGCCAGGACTCCGATGCAGTGGAAAAACACCGCAAACGGAGGGTTCTCTACAGTGGCTCCGTGGCTAATGAGCAATCCCAATTTCACAACAATCAATGTCGAGGCGGAAACTCAAGACGCGGACTCCATTGCGAATTATTACAAAACGATGCTGAGCTTGAAAACACGGACTTCTGCTTTGCAGGAAGGAACATTTACCGCGTTACATCTTGGCAAAAAAGTACTTGCGTTCGAACGAAGCGAGGGTTCAGAAACCATTAGGGTTGTTGCCAATATGGACCATAAACCCCATCGCTTGAATGCCCCCTTAAAAGGCAAAAAACTTTTGGGCAATTATCCGCTTGAAGACTACGCCGGAGTCAAAAAACTTCAACCGTACGAAACCGTCATTCTGAAAACAAAGTAAACAAAAGGCTACCTTGCGGTAGCCTTTTCGTTATCTCCAAATGAACCAAATGAGAATGTAAGCAACAGTCACAGCCGTCAATGTGTAGGGAATGCCAATCCGCATGAAGTCCCAGGTCTTGACCTTGTGACCCTCTTTGCGAAGAATGCCGATGGCCGTGATGTTGGCCGAAGCGCCAATCGGAGTAAGGTTTCCTCCCAAGGTGGCCCCGCACAATAAGCCGAAGTAGAACAACGTCGGATTGACGCCTAAATTGTTGGCAATCAAGGTCACGACTGGAAGCATCATCGCGACATACGGAATATTATCGATAAAGGCCGATAAGAAGACGGAAATCCAAACAATCATGGTGTAAGCAAGGAAGACGTTTCCCCCGGAAACCGCGGTGAGGGCTTCACCAATCCAAGTGATGATACCGACCTTGGACAACGCTTCAACGATGACGAAGATGCCGGCGAGCAATAAAAGGGTAAGGAAGTCGATGCTCTTGAAGACATCGACTGCGGCAGATACTTTCTTTTTCTTTGCCATTTTCCAGACTAAACCAATGAGCATTAAGCCAACGCAAATGAAACCGTTGATGAGGGGATGGGTCATATTGGCGGGTAAGAACGAGGCAATAATCAAAAGAACGACCACCGAAATCATCAAAACGGTCGGAAGGTATTCGGTCACTGTCGTTTTTTCGGTAATCACGACTTTTTCACGGTGTTTACGGAAGATAAAGAAAAGAACACACGTCGCGGCAATCAAACCGATTTGATTGACCCAGAATAGCGAGATGGTTCCTTCATAGAAGAAGAAATCAAAGAAGTTCATGCCGGCGTATTGGCCCAACAAAATGGAGGTGGTGTCGCCGACCAAAGTCGCCGCGCCTTCCAAATTCGAAGCAACCGCAATCGCGATGACGACGGGAACAGGACTGATTTTAAGTTTCTTGCAAACGATTAAAGCGATCGGAACGACCATTAATACGGTGGCAACGTTATCGACGAATGCCGAAATCAAACCGGCGAAAACCGTTAACCCGATGACCGCAATGCGAACATCCGGAGATTTCTCAATAATCTTTTCAGCGAGTAGCGCGGGCATTTTGGATTCGATAAACAGACCGACAACGCCCATCGTGCCGAGAATCATCAAAATGACGTTCCATTCGATACTGGTTAAAGCATCCAGAGGGGTCATTGGTATGACATTGGCGATACCTAAGGCCACATAAACTACCGCAGCACCCGCGGCGATATATGCTCGATAGTCTGAAAAAACCAGGAGCAAGATATAGGTGACGATGAAAATGCATAAAACGGCGGTCATGCTCGTCGTAAATGCAGGGATTCCGGAAAGTATCATAGATTTAACCTCACTTTGTGATGCAACGCTTTTTATATTAAGATAAAAGGCTTCAAGATTCAACCTTTCCCGAGTCTCAAAAACCCGGAAGGAAGGCCCCATCCGTTTAAGCGTCACCATTCCCACATTTTTTATTTTCCTCTATAATGAAAACGGAGGATTTAAAAATGGAAGTCAAATTTTATCGTTGTCCACATTGCGGCAATATCGTTGGAATGGTTCATGATTCCGGCGTTACCCCCGTTTGCTGTGGCGAAGAAATGAAAGAACTTGTCGCGAATACCGTTGATGCCTCGAAAGAAAAACACATCCCTGTCGTTCTAGTCGAAGGCCGTTTAGTGAAGGTCGATGTCGGCAGTGTTCCGCACCCGATGCTCCCCGAACACTTCATCCAATGGGTTTATGTCAAAACGAATCAAGGCGGTCACCGTAAGGAACTCGCTCCGGGAAACAAACCCCACTTAGAATTTGCCCTGACCGAAGGCGAAAAAGTACTTGAAGTTTACGAATATTGCAATCTTCACGGACTTTGGAAAGTCGTTCTCTAAAATGTCGTAAAAGGACCGTTTTCGGTCCTTTTTTCTTTTGTTTTTCCACAATAACAATAAAAACGATATCCAAACAGTTAATATATTAGTGGAGGATGTTTATGAAAAAGTATCGTTTGACGGCGTTCATCTTTGCCTGCATCGGTATGGGTTGGCTGGTCTTGACCTATGGACTTTCGATTTACATTTTCCAACAAATGGTCATCGCTGCCGAAAACGGAGGCGACGCGAACTGGTTGGCGTTGGTCTTCCTTACATTCTTTGCGGCGGCCTCTTTGCTTATTGTGGTTTTCTTACCGGTATTTCCCGCTATTTTCGGCATTATCTTCTCGGCAGTGGCGATTACCAGCGCACGTCTTTGGACGAAAATCGTCGGCATTGTGTTTACCGTCATTTTCGGCCTTGTCATATTTGCCGCCACTGTTGCCCTATTCATGTTCTAACAGTTTTCAAACGAAAAGCCCGAGTTTCCTCGGGCCTTTTTTTATTTTAAGATCATCTTCAGAAGTTTTTCTTTTTTCTTTGAGTACGGCTGATAACGGACATTCAAATCGGGATGCAATTTTTTATCGACGATGCTCTTGTAATGGGAGAAGGTATCAAATCCGGATTTCCCGTGATAACCGCCCATGCCGGATTCCCCGACACCGCCAAAGGCCATGTGCGTGGTGGCGACGTGCACGATGCAGTCATTGATGCATCCGCCGCCGAATGAGATTCGCGAGAGAACCTCTTTTTGCCGTTTCTTATCGTTGGTAAATAAATACAATGCCAGAGGGGTCGGATTATGATCGATGATTCCGTAGATATCCTCAAACTTTTCATACGTTAAGACGGGGAAAATCGGGCCAAAGATTTCTTCGCCCATGACAGGACGATCTAAAGTGATGCCGTCCAGGACGGTGGGGGCGATTTTTAAAGTTTTGGGATCGGATTGGCCACCGACGATGATTTTTTCATCTTTGATCAAACCCAATAAACGGGCAAAGTGTTTGTCGTTGATGATCTTGCCGTAATCCGGATTTTCAAGAGGCTTTTCGCCGTATTGTTTGCGAATGGCTTCGACCATATATTTCAAAAACTCGTCTTTGACGCTCTTTTGAATCAAAAGATAATCGGGAGCGACACAGGTTTGGCCAACATTGATAAATTTTCCGAACGCCAAACGGGTGGCTGCAAGCTTCAAATGGGCGGTCTCGTCGATAATGGCGGGGCTTTTGCCGCCTAATTCCAGCGTAATCGGGCACAAGTGGACCGAGGCTTTGGCTTGAACTTCGCGACCGACGGCTTTGCTTCCGGTAAAAAAGATATATTCGAATTTTTGATCAAGCAAAGCTTGGTTTTCAAGACGCCCGCCGAGAACCACGGCGACATAATTTTCTTTAAAACACGCTTCCAGAACTTTCTTGATGATGTTGCTTGTGTTGGGAGAATAAGATCCTGGTTTGACGACGGCGGTATTGCCGGCAGCAATGGCGTCCACCAAAGGTTCCATCGTCAGTTGGAACGGATAATTCCAGGGACTCATGATTAAAACGGTGCCATAGGGAGAAGGAAATACGAAACTTTTTGAACGGAAGTTGCCTAGCGGGGTGGGAACGCGATGCGGTTTGGCCAATTTTTTGAGATGTTTCTCCATATAATGGATTTCATCAAGGGCCAAACCGACTTCGGTCATATAGCCTTCAAAGTGGCTTTTTCCCAAATCGGCTTTTAAGGCATCCAAAATCTCATCTTCATGTTCCACGATTTTGGCTCGCAGGGTCCTTAAAGCTCGAAGCCTAAAATCAAGGGAAAGGGTCTCTCCGGTTTTGAAATAAGCGTGCTGAGACTCAACGATTTTTTCTATTTCCATTTTTATCACCATTTTCATTATAGCATTGGCTTTTGTGTTTATAATATGTGATATATTGAATTAAAGAAGAGGCAAAGAAATGAAGCGTGGATTAGCACTCGGCGGCGGCGGATCTCTAGGAAGCTATCAGATCGGCGTATGGCAAGCTATGCGTGAGCTGGGCATTGGTTTTGATTTGGTCACCGGAACATCGATCGGCGCTCTCAATGGCGCGTTTTTTGCCACCCAAAAATACGATCTAGCCCGAGAACTATGGGAAACCATCACGGTCGAAAAAGTCATTAAAAACGGCGTTAACCTCGACCCTGACGACCTTAAAGAAGCCTTTAAAAAGAATCGTTCGCTTCTCAATAAATTCGCATTGTCTTATATCAAACATGGCGGGGCCGATATTTCCCCGTTCATCCGTTTGTTGGAACAATACATTTCCGTCGATGATATCAAAAACAGCCCCATCAAATTCGGAGTGTTTGCCTGCTCTTTGCCGACATTCGGCATGAAGCGGATGGTCATGCAAGATGTTCCCAAAGAAGACATTATCCACTGGCTCTTGGCCAGCAGTGCCGTATGGCCTGTCTTCCCTATCCATAAATTCCATAACCGCTATTACATCGATGGCGGATATCGGGACAATGTGCCGATCGACTTTGCGTTCCGTTTAGGGGCCGATGAAGTCATCGCCGTAGACCTTTGGTATAACTTCAATCTGCACCCGACCCAAACCAATAAACCCAACGTGACATACATCACCCCATCGTGGGACTTAGGCATGATGTTCGTTTTCAAGAAAAAAGTCATCGAGCAAAACATGCGTTTGGGTTATAACGATGCGATGAAAGCTTTCCATATGAAGCGTGGGTTCCGTTACACATTCTATGTGTCGGATGAGACTCCCGAACCGGCCGAACTGTTTGTTGCTTTATTGAAATGCGATTACCCCAAAATCTGGAAAAAAATATTGGCCCAACTTGAAAAACACACCGGCGGCATTGCAACCCCTCAAAACATGTATTTAAGAGCGGTGGAAATCCTTGCCGAAACACTTGGCGTTGATCATCTACCCATCTATAACTTAAATGGCTTGGCGGAATATTGCTTTGATGGCTTGAACGAGCCGATTTCTCGTGAAGATATCATCCATTTGGTCCGTAAAGTGCACCGCAAACAACCATTTACCAAAAACGAAGAACGATTAGCTTTGTGTGCCCTTAAAAACGCCATTATCTCCCGTGAACACTTGGAAAACATCAGTCAATTCCAAAATCCCAATCCGAAAATGGCGATTCTTTTCACCTTGCTCGCTTTGACCTATGAACGCTTGGGCGAAAAGCACGTCTGTGGGGATACCATTTGTCTCGTTAAACGCAAAAAATACTCGGAAAAGTAACGGAACAACCTTATGGCACAGTGGAAACAACGCTTTACCTATTCGGCATACTTTCTTAAAAACGCATGGTTCGTCATGCTGTGGAAACTTTTTCGCCGCAAAAAAGGCGTCGAACGCTTTTTGGGGCAAAAAGGGATTACACAATCCTATGGGGAAGCGATGCTCCGCGATCATATTCTCAGCGAAGAACCGTTTGCTGCCATCCGTTTTGGGGCGGTGGAACTCAGCTGCATCAATAACTACGAAAAGATTCAACTTGGTTTGAAGAAAACCTATAAACCTTCGGTCCGTTACAGCATGAAAAATAACGCCGGCTTTTTTCCCACCGACGACGAGAACCTGACCCATTTCAGCACGCAATGGATCAAAGATGTCTCGAAAGCCGATATCATCGGTATTTCCGGTGTCCATATGGAAGACTATTTCTATAAAAAATTCTGTCCCCGGGGCAAAGTCATTCAATATCAAACCTTCGAACCTCTTCGTGGGTATTGGACCAGCGCCCTTCGCGGAAAACGAGTTTTGGTGATTTCGCCGTTTGCCAAAGAAATCAAGGAACAATACGCACGCCGGACCTCGATCATTCAAGATGAAAACTTATTGCCGGAGTTTAAACTCGAGACGATTGAATCGGTGCAAACCCTCGGCGATCAAACCGACCCGCGTTTTGAAACGTGGTTCGAGGCTTTGGATTCCATGAAGGTCGAAATATTGAAACATGATTTTGATGTTGCCCTCGTCGGTGCCGGAGCCTATGGTGCCGCCTTATGCCTGTTCATCCGTCAACTTAACAAACAAGCCATCCAAACCGGTGGCGCGACGCAACTGCTGTTTGGTATAATGGGGAAACGATGGGAAAAACGCCCCTATGTCACACGCTATGTGACCTCTTCTTGGACGAGACCTTTAAAAAAACCGGCCGGTTCGGATAAAGTCGAGAAAGGATGTTATTGGTAATGGATCGAACAGCGATGATGGATTATATTAAAAAATATGGATCATTGATTTCCTTTCTGGCCATCGAAGTCTTACTTTTTGTGGCGTTAAACTTGGCCAACTATGGCGTTATTTACCGTTACCTCGGATTTTTCTTGGCTTTAGCCTTGTTGCCGTTCCCGTTACTCATCAATAAACAAAATGATTGGCTGGATTTCATCGGTTTGGCCGCTCCGCTTTTTGTCTTTGGTTTATTCATGGTGCTCTCCCCGCTTTATCGTCTGCTGGAAGACGCCCTTGGCAATATTTCCATTGTCTTAGGTTTGGTTTCGTTCCTCTCGATGGGATATTCTCTTTCGAAAAGCCCGGATTTCAAGATTGAAAAGGCCCTCTTGGCCTTATTCATCGGCTTAGCGGTTTTGCTCGGGATCTCATTCCTCATTACGATGTACCGTTACGCTCCGTTCTATGTACTGACCTATGCCGACAAAGTCATCTATTACGATGGGGAAGTCTATTATTTGGCCGAAGAAGCCAAATGGCTCTATGCGTTTTCGATTAAAGAAGTGAATTTGAATCACTTTGGTTTGTATAGCGTCGTGACCGCCAGCGCCCTTGGCGGATTGCTCTTCCTTCCGAAAAAAGCGAAAACGCAACAATACCTGCCGTGGCTGATCGCAGGCGTCTTGGGTATTTTGACTATTGCGCTTTTACCGAATTTGAATGTCATCAAATACCTTTTGGTTCCTTTGGCTTTGGTAGCCATCATCCGTTTCTATCCCCGTAAACCGCTTGCTTTAAAAATTTTGAAATACGCCTTGTTCGTCTTGGCCGGTATCGCCGCAGTGGTTCTCTTACTCTTTGTCCTGAAAGCTTTCGGCGGAACCGCCATTCAAAATTTCTTTTCCGGAAACCCCATCTTAAATCGTATCTATAATAATAGCCGCGTGTATTCGTACGCCTACGTGTTGGGACACTCGTTCAATTATCCTTTCGGTGGTCTTTACGATATCTACAACAGTTCGGCTTCCATCGTCGAATCCACGAACAGCTTTGTCTTCGATGCCTTGTATCATGGTGGTTTCTTCGCGTTCTTCGGTATCCTTGGTTTCTTGGCGGTCGCCGTCATTTCATTGGTCCGTTATTATAAGGAAAGCTCGGACAGCCCGATGATCAAAGGATTGATAATCAGTTTCATAGCCGCTTACTTCTTCTATTCGGCGTTTAATTATCAATATGTCCAAATGATTCATGAACGCGACCTAGTATATAAATCCCCGTTTGCCTCCGATTTACTCTTACTTTTAGCGGTCTTCCTCATCGGCTATACATTCACCCCGAAAAAGACGAAAGCCATCGCCTAATCTTCGCAGAAAAAAAGACCGGATTTGCCGGTCTTTTTATTATCTCCAAGAGGAGTTTGGAAGGAGCAGTTCGTATACGAAGATGGCCTGTGTGCCTTCAGCTGTTGGCGCGGGGGTCGTAATGTCATAGGTGAGGCTGACTGCCTTAGTTCCTTGAAGAACCGGCAATGTACCAATGACATCTTCGAAATAGAAGCCATAGAATTGCGGGTAATCGCTGGAAACAATGTTGTCTAAGGTGAAATCGAAGCGGACTTCATTAAAATTTTGGTTGGTGTCATTCAAGACATAGAAACTGAGGTGGAAGGCCGCCTTGGTAATATAGGTTCCGCCGGAATCGGTGTCGGCGCCGCTTTTAAGGAAGAGGCCCACATAGTCTTGACCCCACATTTCGTGTGGGAAGACATATCCAAAGCCTTCCTCAGGGAGTTGAAGGCGGGATTTGGTGTTGCGAACGGCATCGAAACAGTGCAATATGCCGTCAAATAATTTCGAAGTAAAACCATAAGAAACATCCGAGTCGATGGCGGAGAGTTTGTTGGCTACGGCAAAATCGCTGCCAAAGGGGTCATCGACGTAAGCACCCGAGTCTTCGGCATCCAGTGAGGAGACTCCGGTCTTGATGCTTTCATCCAGGATGGTAAAGGTGCGGGTTTCTTCAATTTGAAGAAGTTGATCGGGCCACACCGAATACATATTCTCGGCGAAAATGTCGCTTCGGTAATCGTCGATATCCATCGCATTGTCCAAATCCTCACCGCAGGCGGTCAGGCTGAGGGCGACTAAAGGCAATGCCAGCAGTTTCCATTTCTTCATATCTTTTTCCTTTACTTAATATAGGCCGAAATATCCAACCAGTCGCCGATTTCAAAGTCACAACGGTCGTCGTCGAGAATCAGCGTTCCTTTGGCAGGAGTGAAGGTCATCTCTCCAAAGTATATTTTACCATTGATGTTGTAGAGGTCAACGCGGACAAACGGAAACGGTTTGGCGAGTTTTTCGGCCAATCGGATCATTTCCGCAAAATTCCGGGGACGGATGATCGGGTCGTCGGCCTTGATCCAGCCGTTGAACTGACTGCCGTCAAACGGTGTCCAATCGATGTAGAGGTTCGTATAACGGATATCGATTTTCCGTCCGGTGACGACATAGAGATTACGGGCTTTGCCGTTATAGACATGAAGCTTATATTCGGCAGGAAGAAAAGAACCGTCGCCGAGATACTTTTCGATGATGATCTGCGGTTTGATCGGAGAATAGTGGGGCTCCATTGTTTTTTTGCCATAATCTTGGCTCAACCAACGCTTGAATTTCTTCTGCAAAACATCCTTCTTCAGGTCATCTTTATCTAAGCAAATATAATTCATCGCGCTTCCGTGCGAACACTTCATCACGAATTGATTGGGCAAAGTATTGAAATCGATGTCTTCAAAACGGTCGAAAACGCCATAGATGGGAATCAAATAACGTTCCAGTCCCAAGTCGGCCAGATATTGACGTACCCCGACACGCCCTGCACATTGACTCACGAGGGGCATCTTGGGATAAACAAACAGGCGCAAATATTGAAGTTTTTCCGTATATCGGATGGGGTGCTTCAAATTGCATTTATGATGGGTGATGTAACGGTATTGGAATTTGACATAAGCGGTGGGAGAGACCCATTTGACCACACCACGAAAAGGGGCGACCAACGCCCGTTTTAGCTTGTTTTCGCGGAGATTTGGATTTGGCATGTTTCCACCCCGATTCATTATCACTGTTTTCTCCGTTTAAAGCAATCTATCGCAAAGGTTAACGCAAAGTCTAAATTGTGGTAAGATAAGTCCGCACGAGGTGCCCCCATGATTCAAACCGTACTCAAAACTAAAAACGTGATCTTTGCCCTTGTCCTCATTTTCGTTCCCTCGATTTTGGCGGTTGGACAATACCTGATCATTGGCTACACGTCGTTATTCCCGGCGATTGATCCGCTTCAATTGGCGCCCTTATTTTACTTTGCCGCTTTGGGTGAATTTTTAGTCGGTTATGTCATCGGGGATGTCTATGTCGCCAAATATCGCCGTACCACCAAGAAGTGGGCGGACAAGCTTCCCGACGACAAACGCGTGATTCTTTGGAACAAACGCGCCTCGCTCTGGTTTGCCGCGGCCGTATTGTTTATCGCTGCTTTCGTCCTGGACATGGTCTTTTTGGTCGTTTAACCCCCTAGAACACCCTCTAGGTAACATACCCCCTAAAATGCAACGCCTTTAGGCGTTATTGAATTGTAAGCGATTTCTTCGATGGGATGGCTCTTTTCGGCTAAAAAAAGCCCAAAAAACCGTTTGACACTTTATTTATAAAGATGTATCCTTAATTCAATCATAAACAATTCATTGCAAAAATGAATTACCAAAAAAAGGAGGAAAATTTATGAGAAAGACATTTAAAGTAGCAGCATTAGCTTTAGTTGCTACAGCGATGTTGGTTGGCTGCGGCAAGTCAGACGGCACAGTTAAAGTCACCGGTCCATACTTAACTGGCGAAAAAGCCAAAACCACCTACAACGCGCTTCTGACGTACAACCTTTCGTCGCTCAATAACGCGATTACGGCGCACTCGGAAGACGGACAACACATCGCCAACTTTGTCGACGGCTTACTTGAAAACGATGAATTCGGTCGTTTAAGCAAAGCCCTCGCCGAAAAGGTCGAAGTCAACGATGCTTTCACTGAGTTCAAGTTTACCATTAAGGACGACATCAAATGGATGAAATCCGATGGCACACAATATTCGGCGAACGTCGATGGCG
>JACCEE010716456.1_pt1 | contig 16019 bp, 15 predicted proteins | sample 7449931 | NCBI WGS metagenome assembly JACCEE01 (sample SAMN15323457, study PRJNA562643) | freshwater metagenome | isolation source: river surface water | place: USA:Blue River Watershed | collected 2017-08-19 | reverse complement strand
TGTTACTTCACACGATTTTATTGATTCCCGTTTTGGGCTTTTTGGGGAGTTTGCTGATCCCAGAAATAAAAGAGAACGCAATTTCTAGGTGGACCTTTGGGTTGGTAGGATTGAATTTGTTGTTGCTCATGGCCTTTGTTGTCCTATGGGTTTGGCAGGGCGCGGTGAATATCGATATCAAAGATTGGGTGCTCTATCAATCCACGGGGTACGTATTTTTTATCGATTTCTTTTTTGATCATGTTACAGCCACCTTCGGCTTAGTAGGGGGGATGTTGACATTTTTAATTACTGTTTATTCGCGATACTATTTGCACCGCGAAACCGGCTACAAGCGATTCTTTAATACCGTTTGGTTCTTTTATTTGGGCTATAATTTGGTGGTGTTTTCAGGGAATCTAGAAACCCTATTCGTGGGTTGGGAAATTCTGGGTATTTCGTCGTTTTTGCTGATTTCATTTTATCGCGATCGCTATCTGCCCGTGAAAAATGCGGTGCGTGTATTCTCGATTTATCGGATTGGCGATGTAGGACTCATCATGGCGATGTGGTTAATGCATCACCTTTGGCATGAAAACATCACGTTCTCTCGATTGCTTGATCAAAGCTTGGTTCATGAGCACATCACAAGTCACTCGTTGGTAGGGATTGCCATTGCGCTGTTGATTTTGCTGTCGGCGTATGCCAAATCGGCCCAATTTCCATTCTCTTCTTGGTTGCCTAGGGCGATGGAAGGACCTACACCATCGTCGGCCATTTTTTATGGATCCTTGAGTGTGCATTTGGGAGTGTTTTTGATGCTCAGAACCTATCCATTTTTGGAATTTCAATTGACTGCGCGGGTGATTATGGGCGTTTTGGGTGTAATTACTGCATTCATCGCAACCAACATCGCCAGGGTGCAATCATCGGTTAAAAGTCAGATCGCCTATGCATCAATCGCTCAAATTGGTTTGATATTCACGGAGATCTCCATGGGATGGCTCAATCTTGCATTGTTCCATTTTACAGGGAATGCGTTTTTGCGCACCTATCAATTGTTGGTTTCGCCATCGGTTGTTAGTTATTTGATCAGAGAGCAATTGTATCAGTTCAAACAGCAGCCGCATTCGCGAATTCATTGGTTACCAAAAGCTTGGATGAATTCGCTTTACATCCTTAGCGTAAAGGAATTCAACTTAGAAAAACTCAACTTTTATCTTTTCTGGTCGCCTATGAAAAGGGCTGGACGTGCATTGAGGTTCCTAAAAGCAAAACACATTACTCTGTTTTTTGTACCCGTAGCATTGATTGCCTTTGTAGATTTAATCATGCAGAACTTATCAGGGTCCAATATGCCTTCAGTGCTTTCGTTGCCCTTGGCGATGATGGGATTGGCGATGGTTTTGCGTTCATTTGCCGAGAAAAAAGATGTATTCCTGTCGTGGTGGTTGGTGATGCTGAATCACGTCTTTATCGCCATTGCGGTTGCCTTTAATGAGCATTTTACCCTAGAACATGTGTTTTTGTACTTGTCGGGCGTGGTTGTGTTTGCGGCGGTTGGACATCTGATCTTGGGAAAGGTTGAGAAGGCAGAAGGTGGGATTCACTTGAAGTACTTCCAGGGGATAGTACATAACAAGCAACGATGGGCTTTGATGTTTTTGATTGCGGGTTTGGGATTGACTGGATTTCCGATATCACCTTCATTTGTGGGAGAAGATTTGATATTTAGCCATATTCATGAAAATCAATGGTTATTGGCTGTGTTGGTTGCCTTGAGTTACATTGTGGATGGATTGGCGGTAATTCGAATATACTCTCGCTTGTTTTTGGGGCCGTATGTCAAAACCCACAAGGAAATCGCCTATCGCTCATCCTAGCAGGTTTCCGCACCAATTGACCTATCTTTGCACTTGTGAATACAGAGCAATTTAAAGATTTAAGAGGCCGTGTAGAGGCTTTGAGGAGGTATCTTTGACGTCGATCGCAAACTTGCGGAAATCGCCGACGAAGAAGAACAAACCCTAGATCCCAAGTTTTGGGACGAGCCCAAAAAGGCAGAATTGCACCTGAAAAAAATCAAAGACAAAAAGATCTGGACAGATGCATTTGGTTTGATTACCAATAGCATTGGTGACCTGGAAGTGTTGATTGAGTTTCAAGAAGTGGGAGAGGCAACCTCCGATGAGGTGCACGCCCATTACCTGCAGTTGATGCAATTGGTGGAAGACTTGGAATTCAAAAACATGCTCCAAAGTGAAGAAGATCACCTAGGATGCGTGGTGGAAATCAACGCTGGTGCCGGTGGTACGGAAAGCTGTGATTGGGCCCAAATGTTGATGCGCATGTATTTGATGTGGGCTGAGAAGAATGGGTTTTCAATTACGGAGTTAGACAGACAAGATGGTGATGTCGCCGGTGTGAAGAGTGTTTCACTGGAAATCAAAGGTGACTTTGCTTTCGGTTATTTGAAAGGTGAAAACGGAGTGCATCGCATGGTGCGTATTTCGCCTTTTGATTCAAATGCTCGCCGACATACTTCCTTTGTGAGTGTATACGTCTATCCCTTGGTCGATGATACCATCGAAATTGAAATCAAGCCACAAGATGTTGAATTACATACCAGTAGATCGGGTGGTGCAGGTGGACAGAACGTAAACAAAGTAGAAACGAAGGTGCAGTTAACCCACATTCCTACCGGTATCGTTGTGGTTTGTCAGGTCGATAGAAGTCAGCTAGGCAACCGCGAACGGGCGATGCAAATGCTGAAATCTCGTTTGTACGAACTAGAACTTGCCAAACGAAACGCCGCTCGTGCCGAGATTGAAGATGGTAAAATGAAAATCGAGTGGGGTTCTCAGATTCGTAACTATGTGTTTCACCCCTATAAATTGGTGAAAGATGTGAGAACGGGCGAAGAAACCAGCAACGTGGGGAACGTGATGGACGGCGATATTTGGCCATTCATCAAGAGTTACTTACTTGCAGCCAGCGGGGGCGAATTGAAGAAATAATAAATCCCTCGCCAGAGGTGGTTATAACTGCTCGCTTTTTAATGCACGACCGTAAGTTTCTAAACACCGGTTCCGTGCAAAAGCATGGTCAACCAAGGGCTTTTGATATTGATGGGTTCCAAATTCTGGGACCCATTTTTTTATGTATTCAAATTGCTTGTCGAACTTTTCCGTTTGCAAGGCAGGATTAAACACCCGAAAGTAAGGAGCCGCATCTGTGCCTGATCCAGAAGCCCATTGCCAACCGCCATTGTTACTCGCCAACTCGAAATCCAACAATTTTTCAGCGAAATAGGCCTCTCCCCATCGCCAATCAATGAGCAAATGTTTGGTTAAAAAGCTGGCAACAATCATCCGAACCCGGTTGTGCATGAATCCCGTGGCATTCAATTCACGCATGCCTGCATCCACGATGGGATACCCCGTATTACCCGATTTCCAGGCCTCAAACTCGTGTTCATCATTGCGCCACTGAATTTGGTCGTATTGGGGTTTGAACGATTGATGGGTAATTTGCGGAAAGTGCCACAAAATCTGCATGTAAAAATCCCGCCAAATCAGTTCATTCACGAAAGTTTCATTGAGCGATAAAGCCTTTTGGAGCTTTTCTCTAATGCTAATGGTGCCAAAACGGAAATGTAAACCGAGTCTGCTGGTCCCCCGAATAGAAGGGAAATTCCTTTTTTGATCATACTCTTTGATCAAAGTTTGGGTGATGGTTTTCTCAGGGTAGTCAAATTCAAAAGTTTCAAATCCCATCGATGCCAGCGTAGGTAGAGGTGATCGCTGTTCAGTAGCCACCGGGGCGATATGTTCAATTACTGACTCAGATGCATAGCACTCAGGCATATTTCCCGACAGGTGCAGTTTCCATTTTCTGCTGTAAGGGGTGAATACCGTGTAGGGCTTGCCATCGTCTTTGGTGACTTCCGCTTTTTCAAATATGCAATGGTCCTTGTAACTGTGAAATGCCATCTGATTCTCTGCACAAATCAACGCTACTTGCTTATCGCGCTCTATGGCAGAGGGTTCGTAATCGTGGTTGCAAACTACTGCCAAGCCGGGCTGTTGCGATAACTGCGTTTTCCAAATGGCCATCGGATTACCATACCACACTTGGAGATCGCCACCCGCAGACTGCAACTGGAATTTGATATCGCTGATTTCGCGATGGATGAACTGCACCCGCGCATCACGTTTGTTTTCCAATCTGTCTAAGATGGTTTGGTCGAAAATGAATACGCACTGAACGCGCGCACCCGTTTGTTTGGCTAACTCCATCGCCCTAAATAAGCCATGGTTGTCGTTTAGCCTCAAATCGCGGCGAAACCAGAAATAAACTATTTGTTGCATTAGACTTTTGGGTGGGCTTGCAAGTGCTGCAATGCCTTTTCAATGGTTGGATATTGGTAACAAAATCCTTGGTCTAATGTTTTATTGGTGGATACTTTTTGGTTGGTTAAAGCAATGGCCGCGCGCTCACCCCAAGCCAATCGCATCACCCAGGCAGGGACGATAGGTCGCTGTTGAATGTTCAATGTTCGAATCAAACGATTGAGGCCCTTGGCAACCCACCATTGCAATTTCAATCCGGATAAATACCAAGGTAACTGCAGTATAGCATGCATTTCATACGCTTTTCCAAATTCGCCTTGCGTACATGGGTTGGGTGATACCCCGTTATAAATGCCCGACAATAATTTTTGTTCGGCTAGGGCGATGTACAAATTGCACAAATCGTGGATGTGTATCCAACTCCACTGATTTTCATGGCTCCCCACAGAACCTACCATGCCGGAAAGTAAGAATTGAGACTGTGCGGCCTGAACGATTTTACTTTTGTTAGATAGCACCAAGCCGGTCCTTACGATGCTGACCTGAAAAGGCAAGGGGAAAGGACGTTGTAAGCTGTTTTCCCAAGCCACACAAACTTGTGCCAAGAAAGCATCGCCCATGGTGTGGTCTTCGTTGAGCTCAATAGATAATGATTCGGGGTAATAGCCGATTCCACTGGCTGAGATAATCTGTTTCGGTGGTTGATTACAGGCCAAACAAGCATCGATCAGTGCTGAAGTTCCCTCGGTTCTGCTGCGAAGACTTTCTCGCTTGTACGATTCGGTCCAAGGTTTCGCCACATTGGCCCCAGCCAAATGAATGACAGCGTCGGCGCCTTCCAAGATCTCCGGATTCGACCAAAAAATATTTTTTTTCGATGTTAAATCTTTTTTAACACTTTGTTTGTTACTATACCATCGGCGTAGGTGTAACACAACGTGACCATTATCTTCAAGTAGGTGAGATAAGGTTTCGCCAATAAGCCCAGAGCCTCCTGTTAATATAACTTTCATATCGATGTCGAATTTTTCCGAAAAGGTGTCTGATAACAACAAACAAGACGCGAAAAGGTCTAAAAAAGATTATCGCGACAAGTATTTTATCAAAGATATCGAAAACATCACCGGTATCAAAGCCTACACACTTCGCATTTGGGAGCAGCGATACGGCATGTTGGTACCAAAGCGAACGGATACCAATATTCGTTATTACGAGGAAGAGGATTTGAAGTACATGATGAACATCGCAATGCTCAATGCCAATGGCTACAAGATTAGTCGAATTGCCGAAATGAGTCGCGAAGAAGTTCAACGTAGAACCCTAAGTATCTCAGAAAACAGTTCTAGCCATCAGCACCAAATATCTGCGTTGAGTACCGCGATGTTTGATTTCGATGAAAAGGAATTTAATAAAATCTTGTCCATCAACATCCTCAAACTGGGGATGGAAGAAACCACCGTTAACATCATATTTCCCTTCCTGCAACATGTTGGGGTGCTGTGGTTGAGCGGAACCATTCACGTGGCACATGAACACTTCATCACCAATATCATCAAACAGCGCATGTTTGTGGCCATTGACCAGTTGAATGTTTTGCCCCATGCCAACGCCAAGAAGTTTTTGCTTTTCCTGCCCAATGGAGAAAACCATGAACTGAGTTTGCTGTTTGCTTCGTTTATGCTGCGTTCGAGGGGACAAAAAGTAACCTATTTGGGAACTTCTACGCCCTTAGATGATTTGAATAAAATCTATAAATTGCACAACCCAGATGTGGTTTTCTGTGCGATCACCAATGCCAATTCAAGCATGCCGGTGCAGGTGTATATTCAAACGTTGGCTAGAAACTGGCCCAATACCAAAATATTGGTAACAGGTACTCAGGTGGTGAAGCGCAGGGATCTGAAAATACCTTCCAATAGTAGGGTGATTACCTCACCGGATGATTTCTTGGTTTTTCTAGACCAAATTACCCGTTAAACCGCGCAATATCCACTTCATCGTTGACTGGTTTACCAGCAAGGATATGTTCAGCCAACATCGGTGATAACCAGGAGCACAAACTGCTTCCTTTGGCACCCAGTCCATTGTATACAAACAGACCCTTTTCAGATTTGTGCTCACCCAAATAAGGTCTTCTTTGTTGTACGGTAGGACGTACAGCGCGTTGGTGCGATAACAATGTTACTGGCTGCTGGGTGATTTGCTGCGCCCTGAGAATCAGTGCCTCGGCATCGCTAGTCTCTGGAACGTGACTCAAACTGTTTTTGTGAAAATTACTGCCCAACAAATAAATGTCTGGCTCGCCTGTGGGCACAATCCACTGCTTTTGTTTGATAATTCTGGGTGTGGCTCCCAAGTTGGGGATGTGAACAGTTAAAATATCGCCGCCCGTTGGGTCAAAGAATAGCCACTGAAACCAGGGGTTTTCCAAAACGCCAATGCCCTCACAAAAGACCACCGCATCATATTCTTTCTCCTTGTAGCACCAAAGTGCATTTGATTTTTTAAGCTCCTTGTGGCGGAATTGTTCGGTGAAATACTGTCCTTGACTGAAGAAATGATGTTGCACGGCCGATAACAAAGCAGGTACATCCAACCGACCGCAGTGATTCACCCATGTGGCATCCTCAAATGGCAACTGTTTGAAATCATCAGGCGCTGCCTTTGATAACCAATCAGCCATGGATGCGTTTTCGCGTTGTTTATTCCATTCGTGGGTTTCATTGGCATTGGCATGCAAATTCAGAAAGGGGTAGCGATGGATGAATTTAGCATCCAAGGCCTTTTCCCAATGCGTGTAATAGTCATAGAGCGCAGGAAAGAGGGTGTCGCACTGCCATGTTTTCCGAACCCCTTTGGGTACTATGGGGTTGAGTAGGCCTGCTGCGACCCGACTACTACTTTGCGGGAATTGATTATCGATGAGAACAACATGAACACCGCGCTGTGCCAATTCCATGGCCAGGGTGCTGCCCGCAAGTCCGCTCCCCACAATCAATATGCTGTTCGTCTTGCTGTTCATGGTCTTTTGCGATAACTTGCCGCAAGTTACAAAAGGTTGAACATGAAGAAGGGAATATTATTGTCGGTTTTGATCTGTGGCAGTGGCTGGGTTGCTGCCAGGGAAATCCCCAAGCCATTGGGGTTTTATGGAAAACCATTTTTGGGGGTGTTGGCATCGCAACTCGATGGCGATCAGGCCTCGGGATATAACAAATTTGGCTATCATTTGGGATTGGTGACGGGCTACCGGATGAACGATGACGGTTTTTCAGGGATAGAAATGCAAATGTCGGTCGCAGAGCGGGGAAGTAGACGCGCATTTGATCCCATTACGTTTGTAAATGCATTTCATATTCGGTGCAGGCAAGTAGAGTTACAAGTGAATGGTGTATATCAGACCGAAGTGCCCATGCTTGGATCGATAGAATTGCTGGGAGGGTTGAGGGTGGCTAAATTGTTGGAGGTGGTAGAGACCGAGGGAACGAATCCCGGGATAGCACAAGATTTTAGCAAGGGCAATTTGATGTTGGAATTCGGGGTAACAAAATCGGTGGGCGACCGCGTGGATCTGCGGATTACTTGGGATTATAGTTTACTGTCGGCCGTGAAACAGGATTTCCGGAACGTTTTTTATCCTACCGGGGTATATCACAACGGAGTGGGGGTGTCGGCATTGTTTGACTTAACGACAAAGTAACGAACAACAAAAAAAGCCCAGCAACGCTGGGCTTTTGATTTCCATAGAGGAAAAAGATTATCTAGTGCGAAGCTCTTTAATACGAGCGGCTTTACCGATTTGAGCGCGCAAGTAGAAAATACGTGCACGACGTACACGGCCTTTTCTGTTTACTTCGATTTTGTCGATGAAAGGAGAGTGCATTGGGAAGATACGTTCTACACCGATACCGTTCGAAATTTTACGAACAGTGAAGGTTTCGTCGATACCGCCATTGCGACGCTGAATCACATCGCCTTGAAACTGCTGGATACGCTCTTTCGAGCCTTCCTTAATTTTATAGTGTACAGTTACACGATCACCTGCCTTGAACTCTGGAAGGTCTGTTCTTAAGTACTCAGATGCGATGCTATTAACGATGGAATTCATGGGTTTTAATCCTAATTGGGGTGCAAAAATACACATTTTCCCCTTTATTCCAAAGACTTTCTATTCTTTTTTGTGAGTTATCTGAAAAAATCAAAATGTTGAATAACTTGTGTTAAACTTTTCTTCATTTGGTTGTGTCTTGTCATGGAATTGTTTCTATTTCGCATTTTAATATTCACCACTTTACAGAATGACGAACGAGTCTACCAACCATACAACAATCACGAATGCACAACGACTGTCGAACTGCACAGAAGATGAGCTTACGGCGGAGCTGTTGCGCGCTGGTATGTCGTCCTTGATGTTTGCGGAAGTCGTAAAGCGCTACCAAAAACAGATCTACTACCACTGTAGAAATTTATTGGTGAGTCACGACGATGCGGATGATGCGGTTCAGAATGCCTTTATCAAGATTTGGCAAAACGCCGATCAGTTCAAGGGCGATAGTTTGTTGCGCACTTGGATTTACCGAATCGCGACGAATGAATCGATCAATTTGATACGCAAGCGCAGGCCCAACATTGATTTTGATGAAGCCCAGCCGGAAATGGCGGAAATGATTTCAGAGGATTTGTATTTATCGGGCGATGAAATTGCATTGAAACTACAAAAGGCGCTTTGCTTTTTGCCCTTCAAGCAGAAGTTGGTGTTTACCCTTCGCTACTTTGAGTCCTTGACATACGCCGAAATTGCGCTATTAACATCGACCAGCGAGGGCGCATTGAAAGCATCGTACCACCACGCGGTGAAGAAATTGGAAATTTATTTAAATGTACTCCGTTAAACCTTTGTCCAACCAACACATCTAATACACAGTCACAACATGGATTTGGAAAACGAAAAGATTGGACCTGCCTACGCGGCGCCGGATACGTACTTTAAAGATACGGAGATGCGGTTAATGCAGCGTTTGGGTATTCAAAATGATATCCAAGCATTGAATGTTGCGGTAGAACCCGGTGCTGAGCAACAAAAACCGCATATTGAGTTACAGACAGTTGCTCCCCTAGATACCACCGGTGTTCAAAAAAGAGCGCGAAAGCAAGATCCCATTACCTCGAAAAGTAGTGGAATCAATAAAGAGTTGGATGCCTTAGGCAACGTTGTGATACCGCCCCTCACGTTTACCACCAATGAAAACCCTGAATGGGTCAATTTTGGTGCGATTTCAGAAGAGGTGAGTGCATCCCCCGAATCCTTGAACGATCAAATCAAAGTAGTTTCTTACGGCGATTTGTTGACAAACGTGGAATCAACCGATGCAGCATTGCCAGCGAGTGTTGAAACCCCAATGGAGGAAGTAGCAGCGCCAACAGCAATACCTGTCCCAGAAATCATGGAGGTGGTTGAAACCGCGTTGCCGGTGATTGAACAAGAGCCCCCAGTTGTGGTGCATGAAGTGCCCGAGTCTGTGGGTTTGGACGAGTTGGAATCCTATTTAACAACAAAAAATCCATTACTTGCTGATACAGCGCCAACCTCCGTGGCTGAAGTTACCCCAGCGAACAATGCGCCTCAGCCCGAGCCATTGAATACCCCACGCGCGGTAGAAGAAAGGCCGATTTCATTGGAGGCCCCGGCAACGGCGTTTGCGCCGATTGCGGGCCGACAAAAAGAGTCTGCAACCCCAGGATGGTTGGGTGTAGCAGCGGCGTTGGCAGCCATCGTTGCTGCGTATTTCATTTGGACCGCCATACAGCCGCCTAAATTGGATACGGAAGAAGTTGTATTACAACAAGAAGAGACCACACAACCCGAGGCGCCCTTGGATGAGCCCGTGGTGACGGATACTATTCCAGACGGACTGCAACTGGTAGAGCCGTTGATTATGGAGGAAATGCCCAAGTACAAAGAACCCAATGTTTATACCATCATCGATGCAGAAGAAATGCCAGAGCGCACCAAACGCGCACTCCAAGATTTGGAGGATCACAACCTGGCCACTTTTGACATGGAAGATGAATTGTTTGAAGAATTAGATTTTGAATCACTATGAAATTGATAAAAATAGTTTCAATTTGCTTTTTGATGCTGATGTCGCTCACTGCGAACGCACAAAATGAAGTTAGAAGAGATAGTTTGCGCGCTGCCAAAGTTGAAGAACTCCGCAAGTTTCGTGAAACCTTGTTCGTGGAGCGTTTGTCGCTCACCGAATCAGAGAAAGTGAAGTTTTTCACGATCTACGACGAGTATCAGCTTAAATTAAGGGATGCCAAGCGCGGTTTTAGAAGCAAGTGGGAAGGAAAACGTCCTGCAGATCTCACCGATGCAGAAGCCGAATTGTATTTCAAAGATGCCATCGCACTGAGAAAATTGGAGGTGCAATTAATGGAAACCTACACGGTGAAATTGAAGCCCGTTATTGGGATGCAGCGTGCAGTTCAGTTGCCAAAAATTGAGCGTGAAGTGAAGAAGGAATTGATCACCAAGGCCCGTTCGATGCGCAAGAAGAAAAAGCCAGCGGGCGAGGGTAGTGGTGAGGGCAGAGCAGGCGATGATCGTCCGCGTAGACCCCGCGCTCCCAGAGAAAATCCCGCCTCTTCCACACCAAATTGAGTTTGGATTGTTATTGGGTTAAATGCCTAAAATACAAATTTTTGGTGGCGGCATCGCAGGGTTAACCGCTGCGCTGTTGCTCGAAAAACAACAACAAGATTATCAATTGTTTGAGCGCCAATCGCATTGGGGTGGCAAGTTGCAAACCACACTCCGCGATGGCTTTGCCCTGGATCATGGATTTCAAGTAATTCAGTCGGCCTATCCCGCGTTATCGGTGTTTCATCGTCAAGGTTACTTGGACGACAGTCGGGCATTCGGTGCCGGAGCATGGTTACTGGTGAATGGAAAGAAAACATTGCTCGCTGATCCATTGCGGGAGTTTCCAAGAGGCCTCGCTGCGCTCGGCCACCCGTCTATCAAACTAACCGATATGTGGCAGGTAATTCAACTGCGAAATGCACTCCTGAATCAAACACCCCAGTCACTGTTCTCCATGGAAAAAACCACCACCATGGACTACCTACAGCAGCGAGGATTTTCATCCGCATTCATCGAGGCCTTCTTCCGTCCGTTTTTTACCGGTATTTTCTTGGAAGAAACCCTTGATACCCCCAGCGCCATGTTTCGATTTGTCTTCTGGGCCCTGGCCAAAGGCAAAGCCTGTTTGTTGCCAGGGGGAATTCAAACCTTGCCCAACAGAATCGTAGCAGATCTCAATCCCACGCGCTTGCATCTTTCTGCACAGCAAACCGCCGTTGATACCAACAATACCGTATCGCCCCATCGCAGCACTCAGGTGCATTATTTTTCGGTGGATACCGATTTGGGACTGGGGAAATTCATCGCCCTGAATGCTGAAAAACACGGAGAAATCAATTTGCTCGCCGTGCCATCGGCCGTTCAAGTGGGCTACGCCCCAAAAAACAAACATCTGCTATGCGTGTCTATGAAGCCAGGTTCGAGTAATTCCCTAAAACCGGCGATGGATTCAAAAGCGGTGCATCACGCGGTGGAGCAACTGTTGGGTGTCAATATTGATGCGCAATGGATTGATAGTATACAAGTTAATGAAGCCCTGCCAACAGATGCACCATATGTCTATCAAACAGAAAAATTAGACTTTTCACAAAATGAAACGGTAGACGGTGTTAGTTTCAATGCCTTTGGTGGATTAGCGAACCCATCATTGAATGCGGCGATATTGAGCGGTGAACAGTTTGTAGCGGCAGTAAATAGTCGACAAACGACACCGATTTAACATTTTGTTTACTTGCTTTTAACTGACCGCATATGTATTATTGCATCTTCATAAAAAGAAACATTCAATCATTATGACTAATAACAACACAAAATCAGGAAGCAGCCCGTTGATGGCTTATTTCTCAGGCCTTGCCATTTTGTTTGCCATCGCCGCAGGGTACTCAATTTACATTTTCTTGTTGGGAAATCCAGCCAACTTTGAAGACGGTGATGTAGCTAAAGGACATCCATTGGGATTGTTGGGTATCATCTATCGTGGTGGTATCGCCATCGTACCATTGTTGATTGCCGTAAACATTACGGTTATTTTGATTGCCATTGAGCGTTTTATCACTTTGTCTGCTGCCTCTGGTCGTGGAAATGCTACTGAATTCGTTCGCAGCATGCAAGGTTTGTTGGCCAAGAACGACATCGACGGTGCAATTGCTGCTTGCGATAAGCAACGCGGTTCTTTGGCAAACGTGGTTCGCTCAGGTTTGAGCCGTTACAAAGTAGTTGCTGCCAAGACTGATTTGGATCGCGACGAAAAGAAAGCCGCTATTGAAAAAGAATTGGAAGAAGCTACTAGCTTGGAATTGCCTATGTTGTCTAAGAACTTGGTAATTGTGTCTACTTGTGCTTCTATTGGTACGTTGATCGGTTTGATCGGTACAGTATTCGGTATGATTCGTGCGTTCGCGGCGTTGGCTAACTCAGGTGCTCCTGATACGGCAGCGTTGGCAACTGGTATCTCTGAAGCGTTGGTTAACACAGCGTTCGGTATCATCGGTTCTACTTTGGCGATCATCAGCTATAACTACTTCACCAACCGCATCGATGGTATGACCCATAGCATGGATGAAGCTGGTTACTCTATCGTGTCTAACTTCCAGGCTAACCACGGTTAATCCGTCGTTTACCTTTTCGGTATAACCCGTATTAAGACCCGTTAAAAAAACGAACATGCCAAAAGTTAGTATGCCCCGTTCCACCCCTTCATTGGATATGACGCCAATGGTGGATTTGGCATTCCTTCTGGTGACGTTCTTTATGTTAACCTCAAGTTTCCGTGCTCCAGAGCCCGTATTCGTTGACCCACCAACCTCAACTACCGAAGACCAAATACCCAAACAGGTGTTTTTGGTGACAGTAGATGAGAAAGGACGGGTATTCATTGATCTTACAAACCCTGCTGTAAAAGAATTGGTTTTGAAAGATATGATGCGCGATTTCAAGGTGAAAATGAGTGCAGAGGACGTAAAGAAATTTGCCGGCGCAGGTCCGATTGGACTGAAGATGGAATCCATTCCCGCCTATTTGGAGTTAGAAGTCAATGAACGCACCAAGGTTGAACAAGCAGGTGTGCCTTACGATACAGTGAACATCAAAAAGAGTCAGCTGTACCATTGGGCTTACAACACCCGTTTGCGCGCCCATGATGATTTCAACGATCGCAAAGACGAAGCTGAAAAGCGCGGCTTGGCCTTCGATAAAGAAAATTACATCCAATTTGCGGTAAAAGCTGATGGGAAAACAAAATATAATGTGCTAAAACATGTTATTCAAGTATTCCGGGAAGCCAAAGTAAAGAATTTTCAGATGATAACCGGTTTGGAAGCCAAACCCAATGATTAAAAGATAGGAGAGATAAACCATGGCAGAAATTCAATCGAATGGTGGCGGAGGCGACGGTAGTAAAAAAAGAGCCAAAAAACAGAGTACCAAAGTGGATATGACCCCTTTGGTGGATTTGGCCTTTTTGCTATTGACGTTCTTCGTACTTACCTCAACTTTCTCTCAACCCAAAGTGTTGAGAATGATCTTCCCTGAAAAATTGGATGAAAAAGACCTGAAAAACATGAAGCAACCTGAAGTAAAAGATGGTATCACCATTTTACTTACAGCGGAGAATCGTGTTTTCTGGTACCGCGGTGCCCTAAACAAAGAAACTGTTTTGGAAGAAACCGACTTCACCAAAAACGGATTGCGCAAAATCTTGGTAGAAAACAATTTGTCTCTACTAACCCAATTGCGTGATTTCGAAAAACAATTGAACAAAATCGATGAGAAAGATACTGCCAAGCGCAATGCCATCGATGCCAAAGTAAAGCAAGCCCAGCGCGATTCTAAGTTGGTGGTGTTGTTGAAGAACGACGATCAAGCCACTTACAGAAACGTGATTGACGTGATGGATGAATTCATGATCTGTCAGATTGCCAAATACTTTGCCGTTGATGAACCACTTGCCCCCTTGGAAAAGCAGCTCATCGCTCAGAAACTTAAATCCTAAACGCTATGTCAGAAAGTTTGATGAACAAATGGGACCAAGTGCAATCGCCAGGACGTAATGAACTGGTATTTGCCGACCGATTCAAAGAATACGGTGCCTACCAAATACGTAGCCAGTTTAGTAAGAACCAATCTTTGGCCACTTTGATCGCCCTTTCGGTGACGGCCCTTTTCGCAGCGATGCCCATCATTGTAGAGCACTTTTTCCCGAAAGAGAAAGAAGTGAAGACACAGTTGAAGGTGACAAACATCGATGATGTAAAAGCCCCCGAAGAAGAGGAAGAAAAAGAGCCAGAGAAGCCAAAAATCGAAGAACCAGAGCCCCAAGTGGCCGCTCAGCAGTACGTCGTGCCAAGGATTAATCCTGATGCGGCCTCTGATGATGTAATTATTCCTCCCGATGAAATCAAAACTGCGGGTAAAAAAACCCAAGAAGGGGAGGAAGATTTCGAAGCGCCCGACTTTAAAGATGACGGCGGCGCATCGGGCGGTACCGGTGACCAAATTGCAACCAACGTACAAATCAAAGCCAACTTCCCCGGTGGTGAGGCTGCTTTCCGTTCTTATGTTGAAGGAGAGTTTCAATACCCACCTCGTTGTTATGAGGAAGGCATTAATGGTGCTGTATTGTTGCGTTTCGCTGTTGATGAAGCTGGTAGAATTTCCCGCGTTCAAGCCATAGAAGAAACCAAAAGCTGTCCTGAATTTACCACCGAAGCCATTCGCGTGTTAAAGAAATCACCCCGTTGGGTGCCTGGCCAGAACAATGGAACCTTCTTGAAATCTTGGCGTGAAATCCCCATCAAGTTGGCGGTGGAATAATCCCTTAGAAACTGTGAAAAAAGGCGGGCCCATGGCCCGCCTTTTTTTTGCCCCATCTAACTATCTTTGCTCGATATGACAACGCCTGCACTGCTTACAATCCAAGATTTGCGCATCCATGCAGGCAGTACATCGTTGGTGCACTTGCCCCTTTTAGAACTGCATGCCGGAGAGCTCCATGGCATTATCGGTGAAAGTGGATCAGGAAAATCACTCACCCTTTTTACCGTTCTCGGACTGATATCGCCCCAGCTCAACGTTACCGGATCGGTACAGTTTCAGGGACAAGAATTGACCACCCTGTCGCCCAAATTATGGCAAACCATTCGCGGCAAAGCCATCGGCATGGTGTTCCAAGAACCAATGTCGGCCCTCAATCCACAAATGCGCTGTGGCAAACAACTCCTGGAGTCGGCCCGCATTCACGAACCGGACCTCAATAAAGCCCAGGCGCTGGTCGATAAAAAGTTGGATCAACTCGGACTTTCAGAGATCAAAGAAAGAATCATGCAGGCCTATCCGCATCAGTTGAGCGGCGGACAAAGGCAGCGTGTGATGATTGCCATGGCTTGTGTGCATGAACCGCCCTTGATCTTGGCAGACGAACCCACAACCGCCCTCGACAGTGTGGCCCGCGCCCAAGTTATGGATGATTTGCAGCGGGTTTGCAGGGAACAGGGTAGCGCCTTGCTCTGGGTGAGTCACGAACTGGATTTGGTGCGTCAATATGC
>JACCEE010340240.1_pt1 | contig 16019 bp, 8 predicted proteins | sample 7449931 | NCBI WGS metagenome assembly JACCEE01 (sample SAMN15323457, study PRJNA562643) | freshwater metagenome | isolation source: river surface water | place: USA:Blue River Watershed | collected 2017-08-19 | reverse complement strand
ATTTCACAAATGCGAGACTGCGATTTGCGCGGTCTGGAGGAGTTCCAAACACTAGTGTTCCTGCGATCCTGCCTTCGCCATACAAATTCATAACAAATTCGGCAAGTGGCGGATACATTGTCGGACCATTTTCCGATTTGAGCGGTGCAAACTTGGAATCTTCGGTTTTAACGGGATGTGATATATCAAGTGCAAATTTCACAAATGCGAGACTGTATAATACCAAATCAGGGTTATTGGCGTTCAACGATCCATTGATTTTACCTCCAACGTACACATTTATTAGAAGCGCAGTTACCGCATCCGGCGGCTATATTATTGGAACTGGAGTTGATCTTAGCGGAGCGGTTCTTATATCTACTGATTTATCTGGTGTTGTATTTACAAACGCAAATATTCAAAACGCCCAATTATCAAATACAAATCTAGTAAATGTGAGGAGCGGCGGAATTAGAGGCACTCCATCAAATTTGACTTCTGGATACACAATTGTGAATGACAATACAAGTGGTGCATACATTATAGGAAGTAGAGTAGACTTATCAGGGGCGGATTTAACAAACTGCATGTTATCCGGACTGGACATAAGTGGTGCCAATCTTTTTGGAGCAACTATGCTGAATACAAAAACGGGTCCGAATTTGATTGGTCCGCCGGCCGTATTTCCGTCATCAAGGTACAATTATATAGTGAGTAGCGCAAGTGGTGGGTTTTTGATTGGACCGGGTGTTAACCTTTCTGGCGCAAACCTTTCAAATGCAAATTTATCAAATTATGACTTTACAGGTGCAAATCTTAACGGTGTTGATTTATCCGGTTGTAACTTAACAAACGTTAAAAGTGGTCTCACGAGTGGACCACCAATACGACTTCCGCCTTTATTTGTTTTTATGACTGACAACTCGTTTGGCGGATTTATTGTAGGTCCAAACGTTGACCTTAGTGGTGCAAATTTAACAAATTGCCAGTTTACAGGAATTAATATCGTCGGGACATCTTTTACAAACGCTACTATGATAAATGTTAAAAGCGGAGGTGGAATGATGGGTCCTCCATCTTCCCTTCCACCAAAATATAGGTACGTATATGACGGTTCAAATGGCGATAATACAGCCGGGTATTTTATTGGTCCTGGAGTTGACTTATCCGGAGCACGACTTCGTAACCTGAATGTACCAGTCGATCCTGTTACCGGATCCAATACATTGTACAATCTAGAATCTGCATATTTAACAAACGCTAATATAACAAATGCTAATTTTAGCGGAACGAGTATGAAAAATGTAAAATCCGGAGGAATGGTTGGAAATCCACAAGCGCTACCTGTTAATTTTACGTTAGTTACTAGCGCATCCGGAGGATATTTTGTCGGACCCGAATCAGATCTTCAAAATGCAAATTTGAATGATGTTGTATTGACTGGGTTAAATATTACATTGGCTGACATGAGTGGAGCCACATTTGTAAATACGCGAACCGGCGGCTTAATTGGTCCTCCAAGAACAATAACTGGTGGATACTATTTTGTTCAGCGTCCGGGTACGGGGGTGGGTACAGCTGTACCAGCCGACGCATATATTCTTGGACCGCAAGTAAACTTGACATCTGCAAATTTGAGTGATACAAACCTAACCAACTTTGACTTGTCTGGCAGTAATCTTTCGAATACTCTTTTTACAAACACGACGTTAACAAATGCAAACATATTCAACGCGAACCTTACAAATATTAACCCGGGTACATCAATACAAAACAAATTTACAGTGAAGCAAAACCTTCAACTTTTGAAAAATCGCAATAATCGCGGAATATCAAGAATACGTATAAGTGACTGCTCAGGAAGAGACATTGACGTAATTGATGCAAGTACTGAAATAACGTATTTACCATTTTACAATCGAATCTATGATCATGTCCGAAATTTTTCAGTATCAGTTTTTATACCTGACGCTAGCAACAACTCAAATTTGTCTAATTTGGCATCCACCGGAAGAATGTTTTATATTCCGTCCGGTCCAGGAGAATCGTTTTACGTTGATAGTAGCGTTACGTTGACTACATTACCTACCCCAGTACCTGGTAACTATCAAAGTGCTCAATATTATCATGACGTGGCAGGAGAACGAATTATCGAAACTTCTACTGGAAACACGATACGCAGTATTCTAGTAAACAATCGTATATTCTTAGTGTTCGGCGCATCAATGTTAGGCATATTGATGACTGATGTATATCGCGCTCAAGGGTTTCCTGCAATTTATGATGTTTATTCATATTACGGAACCCGCAATCTTGCTCTTCCTGAAAAAGTATCACGTGTATATACCGTTGTTGGAAATACCAACATATCATTGAACTGGGAACCATCATTCGTTGACGGCAAACCTAGACTGGGATATATTATTGAATATGCCGAACAAGAACCAATAGCACAGTTGTATATACCGTGGACTACTTTTTCAGATAATTATCCACTTACAAATGTTACAATTACTGGTTTGACAAACGGTAAAAAATACTATTTTAAAGTTGCAGCCAAAAATATACTGGGACGGGGACCTTATTCTGACGTTGTATCTAATACTCCTGGTAGGTTTCCTGACACCATATCTACTCTTTTTACTACAAGTTCAGTAACAAGTCTTGGTGTCACAGAGAATAAAATTAACTTGGAATGGTTGGAACCATACAACCAGGGTTATGACATACAAAAATATACAGTTCGATACCGAAAAGTAAGCACGCCTCCCGAAAACCCTCCTCCTACGAACTTAACATGGTCTGAAAGCGAGCACATATTGAATATTGTTTCAACCGATCCGTTGCTCGTGCGCAAAGTTAAAGGAACTACTACTGTTATTTCGTACGCTGTAAGTGAAGATAACTACATATTACCGTCTCAACCTCCACCAGGAACACAGCACTTGTACCACTTTCAAATATCATCGTCAAATATTCTTGGAACAAGTGCCTTTTCAAATCCGTCCCCGATTGTAAATACACTTCTTTCGGATCCTGACTCAATGACGGTTGTATCACCAAGCGTTGTATTTTCTCGTATCGGAAATTTGCCTGGTAAAATACAAACCAGTACCATATTTCCAATGGTTATACCCGATAATAGTGGTAAAAAAGTAAAACTATCGTGGATTGTTCCGACTCCGTATACGTATGTTCCATACGCGTATGTTATAGAATATGTAATAACCCCCACGCCAGGAAATGCCCCCGATGCGTCATGGAATATGATTTCGCATAATGCGTTTACCGTTTCAAATGACACAATACGAATGGCGGCAGAAGGTGGTGCAGTGAGCGCAGTTATGACGACGATTTCTAATTTAACAAATGGTGCGTCTTACACATTCAGAATCGCCGGATTAAATGCAGCCGGGCGTGGAGAATTTTCAACTGCTCTTCCATTTGCAGTTATTCCGGGTAGTGTGCCTTCTATTTTGAATGTGACCGGTGAAATAGCGTTTGCGATTGACACGACTACTGGCGGAAACATAACATTATATTGGATTATACCAAACAAGAATGGATACTCAATTACAAATTATAGAGTGAGACGACGAATTTATTTAGAAGGAGATAATGACTGGATAACTACTGAAATAACAGTACCTCAAAATATAACAAATACGCAATCGTACAGGACTATTACGTACACCGGACTCATGAATGGCATTACCTATGAATTTCAAGTTGCATCTAAAAACCAGATGGGGTGGTCAGAGTATTCAGGAACGCTTTACGCGGTTCCGAGAACAATACCTGAGCCTGTTTCATCTGTTACTATTGGCGTATTGAATGAAAGTTTGCAGGTAAACTGGAGCACGGTAGGTACAAACAATGGCGGTTACCCAATTACTGGATACAAAGTTCAATATATTCCAGTTACAGTTTCTACACCGGTAGACGCGTGGCAAACCATTGAAGTTGATGGAATATACAGTTCAAAGTTAATAATAACCAATTTGCGAAATGGAATAACATACCGAGTCCGAGTTTTACAGGTAAATGCAATTGGACCAAGTTCGACTCAAATTACACCGGTTGTAGAAGGAGTACCTGGAATTTTATCACTTGCGCCTACAAAACTATTGGCGATTCCGGGAAATACTAGAATTACAATATACTGGGTCGAACCAACAAGTTCGGGAACAAATGATATCAGCTATTATTATATTCAATACAAACCGACTTCAAGTCCGGTTCAGTCTTATGTTTATGTAAACAATACGGGACAAACTACACCAAAACAATTTACACGAAGTGATTTTAGCATCGTTCCTAATGCGCCCGGTTACGACGCTTTTGTTGGAATTGTCGATGGATTAACCAACGGTACTCTATATGATGTAAGAGTAGCTGCCGTAACACAAGTAGGTATAGGGCAGTGGTCGGATCCAGTTAGCGAAACGCCTGGTACGGTACCATCAAAGGTTAACTAGTACCGACCGATCGATTCGATCCATAGTTTTAAAAATTATCAAGTCAAATATTTTAAAAGTTTTGAAGGTTTTAAAATATTTTGAACAATACGTTAAAAACAATTAAAGTATAAAATTGATCATAATGAATTTTATGTTATAAATATACATATAAAAAGATATCCATATAGTAGACTTATTCGGACATTCTGATTCTGACGCTCTAATAATGCCCAAACACGACTTTGATATTCACGCGTACAAGAGGTTTTTACTGAGTTTACAAGACAAAATCATTCCAGGCAAAAATAATGAAAAAGAAAAAGAAAAAGAAAGAGAAAGAGAAAAAGAAAGAGAAAGAGATAAAGATAAAGACAGTCGTAGAGATAAATCACATTCAACGCAGGGTACAAGTGTTACAACCAGTAAAAAAACGAATCGAAAGCGTCGCAACCCATTCAATGAAATCGGATACCCTTTAAAAAAGAAACAAAAAGTCACGAGCAGCGGAACCGATGGAACAGAAAGCGATGATGATTCTAACTTACCGCCAAGGTATGCAAATATAATAACCACACGTTCTGGAAAACAAATAAAAGTTCCCGAAACACAGACACGGGTACTCGGTAAAAACGTGTTCGTAGAAAAAAAAGAGAAGAATACTACCAATACCAGTACCATTGCCAATGATAATATCAAACGCAGTCCAATAGGTGGACCCGGAACCAATATGAAAGGAGGAAACGGAAATGGAAATGGATCATCAACATCAAATACAAACTCCAAACAATTATCTTCAGTAAACGGAACGTCTAAAAAAAATAAAATTTCAGTAAAACGATCGAACACGTTTGCACATGGTAAAAGGTTTCTCAAGAAATCATTCCACGTTCCGCCGCCTGATAGTTCGAATAGCGACGATGATAATGACTACGACGGTCAAGACGTGGACGAAAGTAAGGTTTCAAGTTCTGATTCAAGTTCCCGAACAAAAGAGGAAAATGAACTTGTTTCCGAGTCGGAGGCCGATTCGGACCATGAAAATACTGGAAAAGGTGGTAAGATGACTAAAAAAAGGCCCAGTTTATCAGACCGAAAGCAAGCTGCAAATCACTTGAAGAGAATGCTTGCGAATAAAATGAATATTATTATAACAATGGACAATCCGGGTAAAAAAATGTCACCTTCAAAAAAAAATAAAAAACAAAAACTCGGAGCTTCCAAGTCCAGGCGCATCTCTGGCGATCCTGAAGAATGGTTGTATACGGACGATGAAAATGCAGGTAAATGCGAATATGAGGAATATGAAAACCAATCAGAATCAGGGGAAGATTACACAGACGACGAGTCCGAACATGAACACAATCCGGACCTTGACGAGAGTGGTGACGAGAGTGAACAATACGAAGACGAAGACGAAGATGAAGATGAAGATTATGACGAATATGAAGATGAAGATGAAGATGAGGATGAGGATGAGGATGAGGATGAAGATGAAGATGAAGATGAAGACGATGATTATGGAGACGATGATGACGATGATATTCACCACTCAACTTCCCTTTCTAGAAACGCTAGTTTAAATAGTCTATTAAGCGCGACCGGACAACCGAATAGTTCAACTGGGTCAGGGCATGGATCTGGATCCAAGGATTTATCATTTGCAAGTGATCCGGATTTTGTAAAATTTGTTAAAAATACGCCTATTTCTGTGATTCGAAACAGTAAGACTCCAGAAAATGACGAAAAAACGATGGATCTACTGTTTACAAATATCAAGGATATGTACAAGTCTGATCCCGATAATCAAATACTTCGCGCTTACTACTATCAACTTAAAAATGCATCAAACCATATGAAAAAAACAAGGGCCAAACGTATGCTGAAAGAAAAGAAAAAGAATTGCAAGGAATTCAAGAAGTTACTCAAGAAACGAAACTCGAACAATGACTTGTTATATTTCAAAAAGAAACTTACTCCAGAACAACAACTAACTTTGATTCAGGAAATACGAGAGGTTCACAAAATATCGTTTAGCGATGTACCCTATCGGTTGAGTGTTTTACAAGCGTCAATTCCGAGACTATTCAAGTCAATAGCAATCAACAAAATATCGACGCTTCGAAATATGGATCCAGGATCGGGTGAATTTTATAAAATTAAAAACTGGGTAGACGGATTTATGAAAATTCCGTTTGACAAAGAAAAACAGTTGCCGGTTACTCTTGAAACTCATGGTCGTGAAGCATGCAGTCAGTTTATGGATCGGGCAAAAAAACAACTAGATGATGCAGTTTATGGACTAGACGATGCTAAACTTCAGCTTATGCAACTGGTCGGACAATGGATCGCAAATCCGCTTGCAATCGGAACTGCAGTAGCTATTCACGGCCCGCCTGGCACTGGTAAAACAAGTCTGATTAAGGATGGAGTAAGTAAGATTTTAGGAAGAGACTTTGCATTTATTGCACTAGGCGGTGCTACAGATAGCAGTTTCTTGGAAGGTCATTCGTATACATACGAGGGTAGCACATGGGGTAAAATTGTGGATATCCTTATTCAATGCAAGTCTACAAATCCGGTGATTTATTTTGACGAGCTTGATAAAATAAGCGAAACCCCAAAAGGAGACGAAATTGTTGGTATATTGACCCATCTTACAGATACCACCCAGAACAGTCAATTTCATGATAAATACTTTTCTGAGATCACATTTGATTTGAGTAAGTGTTTATTTATCTTTAGCTACAATGACGAAAGCCGAGTCAATCGAGTTCTATTGGATCGTATGTTTCGAATTCGGACCTCCGGATACACTGCAAAAGAAAAGATCACAATTAGTCAGAATTACTTGATTCCAAAGATTGTAGAACAAGTGAAATTTTCAACAGGTGATATTTGTATTTCTCCTGAAATAGTCGAATATATTGTTGAAAATTACACTGAGAAGGAGGAAGGAGTCCGTAACTTGAAGAGGTGTATTGAGATTATATATACAAAGTTAAATTTGCACAGACTTATGACACCGGGAACCATCGTTAGTATGTTTCCAAAAGAATTCAAGTCGAATGAAGTGACATTTCCGTTTTCGGTCACGCGAGACAATTTGGAACATTTGCTCAAAAAGAATGAAGTAAAATTGTGTTATGGTATGTATGTTTAAAATGTTTAAATGCTAGTTATTGAACGTAGCCTAGTCCTAATAAAATCCCTTCAATATATTTATTATTTTTTATGTATTTACAACATTCGTTCCTATTACTAGACTTACTGATATTGATATTGATATTGCTAGAACTACTACTAGTGCTACTAGTGCTAATGGCAGTACATTTCAAAGACTCTCTTGATATAACAAGTGGCGTTGTTTGTTTTTTGTTTATTCTCTCCGTTTTATTGTTGTATGTTATTTGAAGTAAACATGGTAACATACAGATAAACTCAGTGCTTAAGATTGATTGTTGATGTATGTATTATTTATTTATTATTTAACTATTATTTAACTACAGATTATAGTTAAGTTTAATGTTTAATATGTTATTCAATGTATAAAATTTAGGAATACGATAAAAGTAATTCATAAAAAAAAATAAAATAATTAATACATATATAACTCATAACTAAAACAAATAATTTAACTACAAAAAATACAATTACAACAAATGGCATTTTCATTTAGCAACCAGAAAGAAGTGTCGATTGCAATCATCGTTATTGTAATTTTAATCATGATTTTTAAGCCGTCTATATTAGGTATTATGTATAACAATATTATTGGAAAATTATTCTTAGTTGCGTGCATTGTGTTTTTAACGCTGAAACATACAATTGCTGGACTTCTCGGAGTTGTTTTTATTGCAGTAATTGCTTCCAATTCGGTATTTGAAGGAAACCAGAACGCAGATGACGATAATGCCGACGAAACAAAGAATAAAAAAAAACCCAATACCGAACCTGCTACTACTATGAGCGGAGAGACGGCGTCAGAAGATAAGAAAGAAGAATCTACCGCTACTAATGTAAATATTGAAGCGGCAAAAGCTGCCTTGAATGTAATCGGCTAATGATGTAAGAATCTAACATCTAACACTGCTTTGCAAACATTTCATATGTAGGAAAATGTAATTTGGGACGATCAACCAGAGAACTCTGTATATATACGTATTTTGAAAATCTATCACGGTATTGGTTCTGCTGTAGTAGTGAAGTTATTTTATTTCGTTCATATGGAAGAAGAGTGCTTAATTTTTCAACATAAACCGTGTCACCGTAACCAATGAATATAATCGGACGTAGAAAATATCTGAATATGTTTACATTCGGAACATATGCTCGGACAACCAGATGTGTCACTTGATTCATTAAAAAAACGAGTCGCAAAAGTTCTTCTTTGTTTGCTACTGGATTATGTTTAAAGGTTTGTATAGGAAAACATAAACTGAAATAGTGATATATTTCTTGATTAGTAGAAAAATTTTTATACGTGTGAGGATATACTCCATCCAAACTTATTTTTTTAAATCCTGTTTTTTCAGCTTCAGCTATGAAATGGTGCATATACGACTTAACATATTCTTTCGATTTTTCTATAGGAGAAAATGCTTGATATAAGTCGCCATATTGCGTGAGTGGTTGAGAATCGATATATATGAACTTGTAGACATCGTTGCACAAATCAATAACTGGATCAAAGTCGGTACCGCAACCTATATATAACGCACATCCTCTGTTTTCACGAGGAGTTAAGATCGACATTTATAGAAGACGTGTGTCTATAACTGTTCTTGTTTCTTAATATTATATTTAAGTGAATACTTCACATATTCATATTCGTATGACGTTATAACCAACCTGTTCAATATTTTTTGCCAATTTTTTAGGAATGGTTTTAATTCCTAAAAACTTACTTTTTGGATCATTCATTCTTTTAAATAATGTTTCAGTATCATACGCCTTAACTGGTGGGTTTAAATTTTGCTGTATAATTGTAGTAGTTTTATTGTTACTGTCAAGGACTAATGCTACATGCCCATAAATAAAGTCTGGTTTTTTATATTTCCAAAAAAGTATCGATCCCGGTTTCAAATAATTTTCAGAATTATGTTCGTATGGATAAGAGAACGTTTTTAATTTGTAGTCTATTTTGGAATTTGATAATTTATCTATTTTGTAAAAAAAATCAACTGCATCAACAACAGATGGAAATGATACACCCTTAACTGTACTAAAAAATCTTCTTATCAATTCAACACACTCAAACGGTATTCCATATCCTGTTTTATATTGTTTACCTTCTTTTTTGAAATATATATCAATAGTGTTATCCATATCCATATCCATATAATTATATATAATGTTGTGTTATATATAATGCAATAATATAATCCAATAATAATAATAATATAATAATAAAACCAAAATAACATTAAATAAAAGAGCATGGAAAAATAATATGAATAAAGTAGTTCCTCTTTCGCAGGATAAAGACGATCCACCAGTTACAACACCTTCAAGTTCTAGTGAAAAAAATATAAAAATTATTTTAGAAATTATTGGATGGATTGGAAGTTTATCGGTATTGATTCCATATGTGATTCCTCTGGAAAAAAAACTAGATTTTATATTAAACACGGTTGGCGCAAGTGGTTTACTAATTATATGTATCAAGTCAAGACAATATCAGTCTATCATAATAAACGCTGCTTGGGTAATAGGAGGGATTTATAAGTATTTTGCAACCAGTTACTAAAAACAATAAAAAAGTGAATAAACAGTCATCACTTTTTTATTTTTATTTTTATTTTTATTTTTATTTTTATTTTTATTCTTTTATTCGGTTTTAATTGGGGTTAATCATTTTTTATTTTTAGCGGTTATCACCTCAACGGAGCAAGCACTTGCCGTTTCAATGTCAAGTTCATCAGAGTCGATTTCTCCAAACGTTTCATCTTTGGCGTACTCGTCATCTTGAATAATGCATATATTTTTCCAGGCCTTGAGCGTTCCTCTTTTTCCGAAACGTTTATCCATAACAGAGTATAAGTCTTTTGGTTTAGGTACTTCTCGGTCATGATGTGTTCGATACCACTTTTTGAACGTTTCATTCAAGTCGCCAGATCGTACAACTCCGCCTTCAAATGCTTGGATTTTTTCATTAATGAATTCAGAAATGTGATCTTCGCTTTCAAAGTATGCATTGCTGCTATCTTCAACTTCTTTACATGTAGTGACTACGCCTCCGGTTTGAACAGCTTTATCTACTAACATCGACATGAAAATTCCTGCCCATCTTTTCAAATTTTCATCCAAATACTTATTCATCATGAACTGGTAAGGTGAATCTTTATCTCCTTGTACGGGTCGTTCACAAAATTTCGAAATAAAATCGATTTTCTTGATGCGGCGTTTTGTACCGTCGTCGTTTGTTTCCAAGTTGAACATTACATTTGTACAAACTGCCAGCTTACACTGTGGTACAAACGTTATACTATCTTTGTATAGGGCTCGCGCCGTGACGGGGTCGCCTCCAGTCAATTCCTTCAAAACACCATCGTTCAATGTATTATCGCTCTTTGTAGGCTCTTGCATTACAGCATACCTTACTCCGACCAGCTGTGCAATCTCTGAAGACGTACTTCCAATTCCAATACGTTTCTGAGTAATTAATGCAATTGGAAGACTGACTTTATAGTCGCCTAAACACAATGCCATAAGTTCTACCAATTTCGACTTGCCATTGCTTCCGCCTCCGATGTATACGTTGAATGTTTGATCACGATTCACGCCAATCAGCACGGACGCCAAGTGTTCCCACATGTACCGTCGGACAGGTTCGATCGGAAACAACTGACTCATAAACTCCATAATTTCTGCAACTTCAGTTTTATGCACACTGGATGCGTCCAATTTTACATACTCGATATTCGTACACTTTGAAATATTGTCGTCCGGCTGGCCGTCTCGAAAGCATTTTTGTTTAAAGTCCATAACGCCATTCTTGAAACACAGCAAATATGGATTCGAATTCAGGTTGTCATAAAATTTCTTGTCATAGAAGAGCGTCTTTACCTCGCGCATAATATTATTTTTGTAGGTCGTCGTCTTTAATTTGACATTGATTGCCGTTATTTTTTCAGTAAGCTTTTTAATATGAACAAACTGTTCCGACCCGGTTTCGTATCTACGAAGTTCGTCCATCAAAAGCTGTAGTTTGCGATAATAGATACGATAAATGTCTCTAGAAATAAAGAGTCTCAGCGTATTTCCTTCGTCACACTCCACCCACCGGTGATTTGAAAATTCGTACCATATATTTTTTCCAACACTGGCGCATACAAAGTGTTCTTTGAACACTTGATACACCACCATGGCAAGGTCAAAATCAGTGGCTTGATCCGTTTTTATCGTTTCTTCAATATAATGGTCAATTGATAAATCGTGCACTTTGCTGTATTTGTCGGGGGCATCGCGTCTAGCCCAGTATCGAATGGATCGGTTGGTTAGACCGGATGGATTATATGAAAACCCGCGCCAAGTCAACAAATGTTTATGAATGTCGTTCACTGAAAATCTTGACCATTGAGAACTAAACAGCATCCAAGAAAGGAATAGTCTCGGACTTGTATTGTTCAACGCGAAGCCAACATGCAACCATTTCGTGTATTCTTCGTAATACTCTTGAGGGAGAATCATTACATATTCATGAGTGTTTCGAAGCTCGTACTCTTTCGTATCAATAGTAGAAAGCATTTGCTCGGTGGCGTCTTGTAAATCTTGAAGCGTCTTAATATCTTCAAGCGTCCACGGAGTGCTGCGCTGAGGAGTTCCAAGGGTTTCATCTGGAGCTCGCATAATGATGCGCGTTGAAGCACCCGGAGAATTTGGACCCAAGCCAGTTCCAGCATTTGCACCTCCAGAGTTGAGTATTGCATTTTTTCGCCGACTTGCAGCCAGCTGCGACGTTTGCAATGACAGTCGAATCGAGTCTAGCCTTTTCAACAGGGTATGCTGCATCTCAACATCGACCATTTCGTCATCATCGTCTGTCAGTTTCAACGTTTCATACTCGGGATGGGAATCATACTGCGCTGTCAACTTTACCAAGTTGCGTTCCATATCTTTTACAAAGTCGCTTACGCTCGACTCAGAACAGTACCACGTTTTATCTTTTGAATTTTGCTTCATTTCAAATATGTATTTTAGGTCATACGCTTTATTGTTTGGTTTTCTTGATCCATACAGCTGCCAGTTTGTATGGCCTTTTACAATTCCATCGTCATACACTTGTTCCCATGTGTTTATCAAAGGAAGACTGCTTAGTATTTCGGGAAGCTCGTGAAGCAGTTCTTCGCGAAGTAGCATTTGTACGGCACGCTCCATTTTCATTCCAATAAGCATATGAATACCGTCCTTTGTAAAGTCGGATTGTATGTTTACAGTGGGTTTTTCAAATATGTAAAACGGAATGACCGCAGCATCATCTTGATCGCCTGCTGGAAACTTGTACACGCTTGTAATAATTTGCATATATGCAGAAACTACGTCCATAATGTTTTCTTTTGTATGGATTCTACTTTCAGTATCAGGAGGATACCTGAAATCGAAATCAACAAGACCAGGCCCGTTTGACTGCTGTTGTTTTTCTGTTAGGAATTCTTGTTTTTTATCAACAAATACGTGGCGGTAGTACCTAGCATAAAATTCTGGTAACTCGTTTTTTGGAATCATAAACGCGCCCCCAATACTTAGCGATCGATCAGGAATTCGAGTATGTGAAAAACTTTCTCCCTTTTGTACCACGAATTTAGAAACATATTCCATGTAGCTAATACCGCTGTTCGCAGTCGCTGCACCACCGCCACCACCACCACCACCATTCATACTCGTACCATTTTCTCCACTTACCCCACCTACCCCACCTACTCCATTTACTCCGGTTCCCATTTTATCACCATTTGCACACGTCTTATCATACTTTTTTTCACGTTTCATGTAATTATTGTCACTTCGGATTTGAGTTGCCTTGATGATAGTATGGGTATATTTTTACGTTTATCTCAATTTTATTATATAATATTATCCGGCTTATTTAATAAATTAGATTCCAAATGGTAGTTGAGTGAACTTAATTTATCCCCCCTTAATTATCAATTTTATTTAATTACCAAAAAATAAAACTTATTATCGATGAAAAAACAGTATCAGTATACAATAACATCAATACAAATAAAAACGATATAGATACTACCCTTCATTGAACAACACTGTAAGACACCAGCAACGCCACAGTAACAATAAACAATAAGTAATCAAGTAATCAAGTAATCAAGTAATCAATGTTTGCATCTCCGATTGCCGCGCAGTACACTCTTTCTGATTTTGAACGCATTATTTATAATGGGTTTGACTACGTTGTTCCACCGGAAGTTGTTACTCTTGTGTCTAAACTTGCGGACCAGGTTGGAGCCCCAACATATGTGAAAACTCCAGTGTTTCCGAAAAATAAATCAGGTTCCGCGGCATCGTCCATTATTGGATCGTTGACTGGAAACGGAAACTCAACGTCTTTTAGCGGATCACAGTCTTCTTTATTTTCTACTATTATGCAAAATAGCTCGGAACGTCGCGCAAATGCAAACTCTAAGCGCATTGAAAGTCAACAAATTACGGATGAAGATTGGGAGTCAATACGAGCATTTCAGGCAACCGAGCTGGCAAGAACGCAAGGAATCGATACAAATATTAGTACGATTCGTTCGTCATTGAACCGAATTACGTCTGACAACTATATTGAAATGCGAGACGCAATCTTGTCGGAAATTGACCACTTGATTGCAAATAATGCCGACGAAGAAAGTATGACAAAAATTGGAAACTCTATTTTCAGTACTGCAAGCTCAAACCAGTTTTATTCACACACGTACGCCATGTTGTTCAAAGACTTGCTGGAAAAACATGAATTTTTCAAAACAATATTCGAAACAAGCATGCGAGACTACCTTAAACTGTTTCATACAATTGAGTACATTGATCCCAAAAAAGACTACGATAAGTTCTGCGAGATCAATAAAGCAAACGATAAGCGCAAGGCGATGTCACTGTTCATTGTAAATTTAATGAAAGAAGGCGTGGTTTCCGCTTATCAAGTTGTAGAGATCGTTCTTGATCTGCAACGAATGCTGAATGATAACTTGAAATTGTCAGGTAAAACCAATGAACTGGATGAAATTTCTGAAAATATTTATATTATTATAAAAAATGGGCATAGTGAACTAACGTGCATGGAAGAATGGGTTAACATTTTAAACAACGTCACGTTTATAAGCCTTTTAAAAATAAAAAGTTATCCCAGCATTACAAACAAGACGATTTTTAAGCATGTTGATATTTTGGAACTGTTTCAATAATCCAACCTAAAACAAAAAACAATATAAATGAATAGATATAATGATTTTTATAACAACGCACCAATCAAGGTAGACGGTAGACTATATAAAAATCATTTTACTTATTTTACTTTTAACCCTTTAGACAGGCTCATGTCATTCAAAACAGTTACATTTTTTGGCACGACCCATTTACATAACTTAATTCATGCACTCAGTGGATATTTTAAAACAGAACTTAACATTGATACTGAAGAAATTCATATTAATCGACTTGTTTCTCAAAATGACGTGCTACATAATTCCGATAAACCACGCAATCTAATGTTTATTTTAACTCCGCATCTGCTTATAAAAGATATGAATTGCATTCCGAATACTGGAAAGTATGTTATTTATCAGTTGGAACAGTTGAATGATAAAGGACCGAATCAACTAAAACCTCCTTTTTATTTTACTGAAATTATGCGCAAGCTCATACTGAATAGTTTTGTTACATTTGACTACACCCAAATAAATATCCGGTACTATCCACAGGAATGCAGACATAAGTTACGCGTACTTATACCTCCCGTTTTAAATTATCCGTCGGCATCGTTATTGAAAAATTGCGATGATAACCGTAACAGTATTGATGTTTTGTTTTACGGATCGATGAACTCGAGACGTACCATCATTCTCGAAAAGCTGCGACAAGGTCTCATGCTCCTGAACTATAATATGACGATTGTTTCTTCCGCGTTTGAAAATGATTTGTTACAACTTATATCACGGTCGAAAGTTGTCTTAAACATTCATTTTTACGAGAACAGTATTTTTGAAAACGAGAGAGTTCATTCGGCGCTTCGGTTTCCTGATGTAATTGTCGTTAGTGAACGTGCCGGAGAATTGGATCCATTAATGGATCCGGTTTATAATAATCATCCGCGAATATTGTTTTGCGATGAAGTTAAAATTTATAACACATTTGGTATAACTGATAACTTATTGCAAACTTGTATTCGAGGTATAGAATTGTCAAAGTCCAGGTTAAATTTAAGTTGTGATAATGATAATGATAGTGACGACAATTATCAAATCAATGCTCTTTTTAAAAAAGGGCTTTCCAGTATTAACAATGTTTCTTAAATACTACCGCCTGCTTCCACCGCCTGGCGATTGTGGAAACCTGTTATCCAAAATACGCGTTGCGGCCCAT
>JACCEE010378301.1_pt1 | contig 16020 bp, 13 predicted proteins | sample 7449931 | NCBI WGS metagenome assembly JACCEE01 (sample SAMN15323457, study PRJNA562643) | freshwater metagenome | isolation source: river surface water | place: USA:Blue River Watershed | collected 2017-08-19 | reverse complement strand
CATGGTACTCCAAGTACTGTTGGTATTGCAACAGGTGCTGTTGCCGGCTTAGTTGCAATAACACCTGCTGCTGGTTTTGTTGGCGTTGGCGGTGCTTTAGCAATTGGTGTTGCCGTATCGGTCGTTTGTTTCATCATGGTTAGTGTTGTGAAGCACAAAGTAGGATACGATGACACACTCGATGCTTTTGGTGTTCACGGTGTTGGTGGTATTCTTGGCGCAATTTTGACAGGCGTTTTTGCTACCGCTTCAGTTCAATCTGCTTACAGTGGTGCTATTGAAGGCAACCTTAAACAAGTGGGAATTCAGCTACTTGCAGTTGTTGTAGTTGCTGTTTTCAGTGGAGTTATGACATTCATTCTATTCAAAATCATAGATAAAACAGTGGGCATTAAGGTTAAAGCTGTTGTTGAAGAAGAAGGTCTCGACATATATGAACATGGAGAATCGGCTTACAACTAGAATCAACTATTTTTAAAAATACAGACAGCAAATAACAGTCGATTTCTGAGTGTTATTTGCTGTCTTTTCTTTTGAATATTATTTCATCGCTCAATTGCAACCTTGGGTCTGAAAGTGCAAGTTGATTAAGATTAACGACAATGCGTTAACTCAATTATAGGATAGATATTTATGCTTAATTTATTATTTGTGAAATTGATAATTATTATATCTTTGAAATCTTATCATTAGTAGTGTTTCTGCTAATGATAAGATTCAATTTCTTCTGAAATCATAAACATTAAAAAATATTTATATGCGAAAAAAACTCTTTGGCTTATTATTTCTGAGTCTGATTTTGTTGGGTTCTTCTCAGTTTGCAATGGCTCAGGTAAATTACATTAACGATGGTAGTTTTGAAGCAGGGATTATTAATCCGAATTGGAATGCCTCTTCAACAAACTTTGGTACTCCACTTTGTGATTTCCCATCTTGTGGATCGGCAGGCGGTAGTGCTGTGCCTAGAACTGGCGATATCTTTGCTTGGTTTGGAGGGGCTGCAAATCCAGAAATTGGCTCTTTAGACCAAACAATTACGATACCATCGGGAGCAAGCGAATTGCATTTTTGGTTTAAGAATCCAGGTTCAAGCGGATCGGGGAATGACTATTTGCAGGTGCAAATCGACGACAATGTAATTGCTACTTTCATTGAAGGAGATCCCACTTACACAAATTACACCGAAGTTGTTCTCAATATTGGTGCTTATGCCGACGGGGGTAGTCATAAAGTTGAATTTTACTCGGTGTGTTATGGTACAGGAAATACAAATTTCATAGTTGATGATGTGTCAATTGTTATGTCGGTTGTTCCTGTTAGTTTGTTAACTATTTTGGCTGTTTTCCTGATCTTGGGACTTGTGGTTGTTTATAGATATACCAAAACGAAATCGTTAATTTTAAAATCATAATTAAATGAAAAAGATAGTATTGTTAGTAGTTTGCGTATTCTTCGCCATGCAGATTTTTGCTCAAGGCAATTATTCTGCCTCAGTAATTGAGAAAGCAACTAAAATGACCGAACAAATGAAGGTTAAGCTTAATTTGAACTCGTCTCAGGTAGCACAAATTCAGGCATTGAACTTAGAAGTTGTTAAAAATATTGATGCTGCTTCGTTGAAGAGTAACGATAAGAAATTGTTAGAATCGAGTGTTCAGAATATGAATTCATACCGCGATGCTCAGTTGAGGAAGGTTTTAACCTCGACACAATATGCAACGTTGAATGCCAATGTCAATGGGCGAAACTGTAAATAGAAACTCATTGAATTAGATAAACAAACAAAGCCACCTCTGCGGGTGGCTTTGTTTGTTTATCTAATTTTCGGTAATGCCACAGGTCTGAATTTTAATGAAAACTCAGCCATAATTACACCAACGTGCGCTCATACTCTACATTTTGAACTTCATTTTCGGAGTTCGAAAGCTTATCGATCTCATTTATAATGTCATTATTCTTAGCAATCCGATACGTAGTAGTTTTAGCCGAACGGTTTGTTGAACCTTCAAATTTGAAGTAGGCAATAATTTTTTGCAATTGAACAGCAAGCTCGTTTAGCCTTTCGGAATCAGTTGCTATTTCTTCGCTAAGCAACACATTTTGCTGACTTGTTGCATTGAATTGTTGAAGTGCGCTATTAATTTGATCGGCTCCTAAAGTTTGCTCAATACTTGCGGCACTAATATCTTGAACCAAACTGGCTGTTTTTAGTATTTCAGGTATCAAGTCATCAAGTAATTTTGTCGAGTTCTCGGTTACACGCACACTTTCCGAAGCGAGTTTAATAATTTCGTCGGCTGCAACTTTGCTGAGTTCGGCAAGCTTACGTACTTCGGAAGCCACAACAGCGAAACCTCTGCCTTGCTCGCCAGCACGGGCAGCTTCTACAGCGGCATTTAGTGCAAGTATGTTGGTTTGAAATGCGATATCGTTGATGACGGTTATTTTGTCTGCAATTTTCTTAATTGAACTCAAGCTTTCTTTCGAAGATGCACCAACTGTTTGAACACCCAGAGAAATTGTATGTGCAATTTTTTCTGTTTCTTGCGAGTTGTCGCTGTTTTGCTGAATTATGGCCACCATCTCTTCCATTGAAGAAGATATTTCTTCAACAGAAGATGCTTGTGTTGAGGCCGACAAAGACATCTGAAGCGATACTTCATTTAGCCTTTTGCCTGCTGTTGATATCTCCCTAATATTGTTGCTTATCTCAGAAACCACACGGGTTAAGCTGTTTTGTATCTTGTTGTTTGCGTTAATTAGTTTTCCAAAGTCTTGTTCGTCTTTGAATATGTTTTTTTCTAAAGCTAAGTTCAAGTTTCCTTTAGAAAGTTCATCTAATCTATTTACCGCGTTCAATAGAGGGCGAACAAATGATATAGACCCATAATAGAAGCACAATACGCTCACTACAATATTTATCACAGTGATAGCAATATTAACAATAGTGTTGCCATCGAAATATTTGTACTTTATTCCAATCGTAAGCATTAAGAAAAGCAGGTTGAAAAGCCATGTTAAGCCCACTTTGATAAATACAGAGTTTTTGAAGAAGCGATTAAGGAGTATTGCTGCTGCTGCTCCAGCTGCAACAATGCTGATGAGGTTGCTAAGAATGAAATTCATGTTGTTTATGTTATGATTGGTTAAAGGAGTAATTAACTATTACTGCAAATTAACAATTCATTTTGATTTGGAGACAAAATTGTAATAGATTTTCTTTTGTTCGTTGTTTATTATTGTCGGAGTTACAAATTTATCGGTTCATCTTTCATCATGTTTTGCCCGTTCCATAGCTTGCGCGAACTCCATTCTTGGGCTGGAGAGACCCAAAATTCGTCGGAACATGGTAACCCAAGCGGCAGGAAGATGTTGGTGCACATGTAGAGACTTCCAGTTGTGATGTACGATTCGGCTAAGTCGGGTTGGTGCCCGCACAGCCCAATGTTCAGCCACCCATCGGCGGTAAATGTCGAAGGCGGCTCGAGTGTTTTGGTTATCACCGCGGTTAATGCATCGCGCACCTGAGCAGGTTTTAGTGTAGCAGGCAATAGTTTCCGTAATGATATATCTGCTAAATGATGAAAAACCCCGCCACGGTAAGTAATTGAACGTCCGGTTGCAGCAAAACTGCCATCGCTGTTAATTGTTCGCTCAAGTATTTCGGCATAGCGTTTATTAATTTGATTAAGCTTTGTCGAGAACCAATCGAATAATGGATATCTTTCGACCGTGGCTATTAATATGTTGGCAAGGAAAGGATGGATTACGATGCTATTGTAATAATCGACTTGAAATTGTTCCCCGTCTGAAAACATTCCGTCGCCAATATTCCAATGGTTGGCAAATTCGCGTATGCCATATTCAATCCTGACAGGGTCAAAGGGTAATCCGTATTTGCAAAAGAAAGCCTCGATCATTGCTGGGAATAATATTCTGTTAGAATGAGAGGGAAGTACTCCTTTCGCTATTCTGAAAGTTTTTAGGATATTCTTTTTGGTTCTTTCGTCGAGGTTTTCCCAAAGCCAGGGGCATCTTATTAATCCAAGGGCAAAATAGGCATTGTCGACCAGAAACTGAGAGCCGGTCCAGACCATGTAATCTTTCGAATCGGGATTAACAGCGTTGCTTATTGCTTTCAGTGTTATTGCCCGGTATTGGTTTCTCATATCGATTTCAGAGGCTGAGCCTCCTTCAATATTGAGCCAAGGTGCTATTCCACTTAATGTTCGGCCAAACGCTTCCATGTAAGCCATCTGTGTTCGTGCTTCAGCGTTATCGGTTTCTTTTGAAAGAACAACCGGCATCTTCTCTTTGAGCGAATCTTCAGCAAGGTGCTGAATTACAGGGCGCGAAATTTTGTCCATCATACTGAGCCAATATTCGCGCTGTTCCGAAGTTTTGTTGAAAAGAGTGTAGTCTGAACTAAAATCTTTAACAGGGTGGTAAATTTTATTCGGTATTTTTCCAATCATATTGAAAACTGGGCGGAACTTCATTGTCGACAGGTATCCAAATTTGAATTGATCGGGCCGGTCGGCCAAGTATATTTTATTTTCGAAGCCGGGAATTACATAGTTCCCTTCACCTCCAAAATCGGCAACCTGGAAGCCGCCATTTTTTAACAACGAAGGGTATAGCACTTCATGGTGGCCGCTCCAGCCATCAAGTAGAGCATTATTTATGAACTTTAGTGCCCGGTTCGAAATCCGGTAAACAGGGTTGAACGAAGCGACACGCTTTTCGAGTGCCAACTCTTTTGTCGGGTGGGTAAGATCCCACCAACACCAACCCGGTTCTTCATTCCAATTGCGAACCTTACAACTGATAAAGTCGGAATTGACGGAGTTAAGCGAATCGAACAAAACTGACCAATTGCCAGAGAACCTTACATCATCTTCAATAATCCAATAGTAGCTGTATTCTGGATTTTCGCGGTAAAATTTCAGTAGAGGGAAATGGTTGCTTCCGGGAAGTAGTTTGTCGCCGATTGGCCGATAACCTAGGTTGGTCAACACCGTGTTGTCAAACAGGAAATGATCAGTATTCTTTATTGGCTCTGGAACTGTGGGCTCTTTTTGATGAAAAGCTATCAGAACATCTGAATAGTCATTAGCTGCATTTTTTATTTCAGAATAGAGGTTGATAATTATGGGCGAACTCTTGTCGGTCAGAACAAGTATTGCTTGCTTGTTTTTTTCAGTCATTGAACCCGAATTTGGTTTTGGATATAAAAATAGCAAGTCAATCTATAATCTTCAATAATATTTGATGAAACAAACAAGCTACTAGGTAAATTTTAATAGAGACAGTTCAGCTGAGAATTTTGCGAAGCTATAAGTTAATGCAAGTTAAGTTCAGACCGTTTCTCTTGTTTGATAAATGAGATATGGTTGCTTACATCATTAATTTATAACGAACAAGCGAGCATCCAACTCTGAATTTTCGCTTGTTTGCGGTGTAGTTCTGTTGAATCTATTTTTTTACAATTTCAACCCTTCGGTTTTTTGCACGGCCTTCTTCCGAGCGGTTATCTGCAACGGGGCGTTCTTGTCCCCAGCCAATTGATGAAAGCCGCGACTTGCTTATTCCTTTTGCTGTAATTGCCGATACAACAGCTTTTGCTCTTGAATCAGATAATGTTTTGTTCGACTCTGGCGAACCTACATTGTCGGTATGCCCTTCAATGCTTACATTTAATTCTGAATTAGAGTTTAGTAATTCAAAAATCTGATCGATAATAGGTTGCGACTCAACTTTTATTGTCGACTTGCCTGTGTCGAATAGAATGTCAAGCGCAATATAGCCATTGTTATTTAAGGCATCGAGCATTTCGTTGGCTTGAATTACTTGATTCATAGCTTCTTTTTCAATAATATAAAGATAGTATTCATCGTCGGTTGCGTTGAGGTTGATCCATGTTTCGTTGCCGTTTTTGGTTACCTTAGCAGTAATGAAACTATATGTATTGTTAGCTTCAACAACCTTGGCTACAATTGTTGCATTAATTTGCTTGAACGCATTTTCAAAGTTTCTGAAGATTTGAAGCGCTGAAACTGTTTTGCTATCATCGCTTTTGTTGTAAATGTAGTAATAGTATTTTCCTTCAACGGTTTTGAATGTCGCATCGTCATTGGTTATGTTGTTAATTCTGAAGTTGTAAGCGTCAAAATCCTTTAACTCACATTCATTAATTTGGAAATTTGGCATTCGGTTAAACAGCGGGTAGTCTGTACAGCCTTCGGCATCTTCTTGTGCTGCCACCGAAATTGCCCCAAACATTGCAATTATTAGTAAACAAAGGTTCATCAAATTTTTCATAGTGTCTTTTTTTGTGTGATTATGTAAAAATATGAAATAGACATGATTAAACAAACACAATTTGAAATAAGGTTGTGATATGTTTTGTTTTATCTCTCTCCTTCGAGCCAATCTTTAAACTGTTTTACTTTTTCGCGGGCAACCAAAAAATCGTCCTCTTCCTGATCTTTTACTTTGAGCTTGAACCGCGAGTTGCTGTAAGAAATGACATCGATAATTGAGTTAAGCGCAATAAGATATTTGCGGTTTATGCGGAAGAATTTATCGGGGTCAACCAGTTGTTCAATGGTTTCGAGCGTTTGGTCGAGAAGGTAATTGCGACCGTCGTTTGATTTTATGAAAGTCCCTTTCTGATAACTATAAAAGTAGAGTATATCTTCGCTGTCGACAGTTCTCAAATGTGTGCCGATCTTCACTAAAAATCTCTTTTTAAATTCTTGCTTTCCAATTGAATAAATAAGGTTTTGGATCAGTTGTGGCGTTATTTTGGCTGAAGTAGTTGCGTGTAGCAATTCGAATTTGTGTAATGCTGATGTTAGTTCTGCTTTGTCGATTGGTTTCAATAAATAATCGATGCTGTTAACTTTGAAAGCTTGAAGAGCGTACTGATCATAGGCTGTAGTGAAAATTACAGGGATTTGGAGCTCAGCCCGTTTGAAAATTTCGAAGCTAATTCCGTCGCCCAGGTGTATGTCGAAGAATGCCAGATCGGGTGCTTCGTTTACCGAAAGCCATTTCAGCGTACCTCTAATGGTGTCGCACACTCCAACGATTTTAGCCTCGCGAACAACTTCTGAAATAAGTGCTGCAAGTTGGGCCGCAGCCAGAGGTTCATCTTCAACAATTAATATTTTCATTCGTAAATGAGTTTAAAGTTGATCTGTTTTTACTGTTCAAGGTTAACGATAGGGAAGGTTACCCGAAAGGTGGCATCTGTTTTTTCTATACGCAATTCTTTGTTGGTCAAAAACAGATAACGTTGCCGCAGGTTTTCCAACCCAATTTTATTGCTCCCTTCAATATTCTCTTTGGGTTGATAGTTGTTTTCAACAACAATTTCGGTGTCATTTGGCTGATAAATAGAAATCTTAAGCGGTTGTTCCTTCGAAATAACATTGTGTTTTACTGCATTTTCGACCATCATTTGAACCGACATTGGAATTACTTCGCCTCCATTTTTCGAGTCAAGCCGAATCTGGACATCAAAATTATCAGCAAAACGTATTTTTTGCAGGTAGATGTATTTTCGTACAAAGTTTATTTCATCTGAAACAGAAACCAGTTCTTTGTCTTTAAAGTGAAGTAATTCGCGGTAAAACTGAGATAACTCGCGGGTAAACTGTTTCGCTTTCTCCTTATCAATATCGATTAGCGACCCCAATGTATTCAGCGAGTTGAACAGGAAATGTGGGTTTACCTGATTTTGCATTACTTGAAGCTGAAGTGTTATGGCTTCTTGTGCAAGTTTTTCTTTTTGAATAACCTGATTTCTCCACTCTTTGAAAAAAGATTGTGCGTAGATGATTGCCATAATCAGGAAAAAGATGAAATATTCACCTACGATAATAAGCCAGTCTTCTGAGAGAAAATGTTGCATTTTTTCACCTCTGATGAGGATGAACCAAAACCACTTGCAAAAAAAGATTACAATGGTTGAATAGGTAAAGTGGAACGAAAGCGCAATCAGAAGGCTTTTGTACGGTTTTTCGACCCACGAAATCCAGCCCCGTTCAACCAGTCGGAATAGTGGGCCGTTTGCAAAAAGTGCAAGGCCAAGGTTCAACGAGTAGCCAGTATTAAGTAGAAAATTTGAAAGCGATATGTGTGACGATTGTGTGCCAATTCGCAAGAAGATTGCACCAATAGCTATCGATATCAAACTTGAAAAAAATAATTGCTTGATCAGTTTTTTTCGAGATTTGGGCTTATCTGTAAATTGTATCATGCGTTGTCTATCCTTTCTTGAGCTAAAGATAAACATTTGTTAAGTTTTTTGATGTTTGTGTGCATGGCTTAACAGTAAAGCGATGCTGTGGATGCAAGAGCATTGTGTCAATAGATTCTTCATAGTCAAAAGTTAATTGTTTGTGTCTCAAATTTGTTTGTTTTTAATTGTCTGTAGAAATAAAAGAATCTGAAGTGTCGATTTTCTGCGATCAACCGTGAGCGATTTGATGAACTGTGTGGGGTATAAGCAAAAAAAAAGTGACCATTTTGTGATCACTTCTTCGGTAATATTTGTGGAATAAACCTATGAACGGTCTATTTTTTTGGTCGATTGAACAATATCTCGATCGTGATTGGTTTGTTTCTTTTTTGCCAAACCCGAAGCTTTCTTCTTAGAGTCATCGGTTGGTTTCAATAAAATTTCAAGCTGACGATCTTCATTTAAGTTTATCGAAAAATTTTCAGCTACATATCCTTCTCCTTTTACGTCGATATCGTATAGTCCGGCAGAAAGAAACATGAAAAATACTCCCGATGAATTGCTGATTGTTCCGGTGGTTTTTTCTCTAATGTAAACATCGATTCCGTTAAGGGCCTTGCCAGTTTCAGAATCTTTGATCACACCGCTGAATGTGTAAAAGTTTTGGCTAAATCCAGCCAGCGAGGTTAAAAGTAATAGGGTAAAAAGTAAGTGTTTCATGGCAAATTGTTTTTCTTAATAATTCATGGCTATTTTATAGACAAGATTTGTAGCCCGAGGGTTGCTTCTGAACTCAAATTTTTTCTGTCTTTGTCTCTAATACAAGCTGGGTTTGAAAATCCCCCTAGCCTAAATTAAATTTTTTGAACTTTTTTGTTGTTTGTTAGAATAACGAAATGTCTTCTAAAAATATTGTCTCATTATCAATTCTCTATTGAAAAATTTCAAACAACACTTTTGATTTCTTCATTATTGTCATTGAAAATAAATATGGTGCAAACTAACGGCGAAAGGCTCAAAAAAGGAATTGCATATCGATTTACAGACAAAAAATATAGGCGAAAGGCAGTTTTTGGCCCATTTTGCGAAGAAGCTAAAATTACTTTGAATTCAGAATTCGATTAACAATGGCGTTGATCTCTTCACTTCTTGTGAAAACCATCATGTGAGAACCTTTGTCAATGGTGTAGTTAGCTTTTATATTTCTGAAAGGAAGAGTGTTGTCGTTGGTTCCGTGAATGTGTACAATCTTGTTGCTGTAGGTTTTCTTGTTCCAATTGATGATCATTTTGGTGCTTTGCTTCATAAATTGATTATCGTTATTGTGAAGCATATCTTTGAAAAGCCCATTGGCAAGTTTTTCGTCGGGTTCAAAAATTGGTCGCAAAATTTGGCCGCTGGCTTTATATAAGAACCCTGGTATTAAAAGGTTGATGGGGAAGTATTTGAACATTTTGTAGCCCGACGGAATTTCTTTCCTCTCTTTTGCGCTTGAAATGAGTATTACTTTTTCGGGGTTAAGAAATTCGCACATTTCGCTGCAAACCATCCCTCCAAACGAAACACCTATTAACGAAAAGCTTTCTGTAGTATCAATTTGCTGGGCGAGTATCCTGGCATATTCTTTCAGTTCACTTTTTTTGTCGGGAACAACGTAGTGAATGTAAACGGTGTCGAAGTTGTCGGTCAGGTTCAGGTTGTTGAAAACCCTGTAGTCAAAACCTTGGCCCGGAATCAGGTAGACTTTTTTCCGAGAAGGTGTTAATTTCTGGGCAAGAACGAGGTTTGAGTTGAAAAGAAAAAGTATAGCAATGATAGCAGAAGTCAACCAATAAAATCGGCTTTTATTTTGTCCATTCATCCATGTTTTTTTTGATGAAATCGACAACAAACTGATGTTCTTCTTTGCCCGAGCCTTTTATTTCCATAGGGGCACCAAAAACAATGTGTACCGGTTTTTTCCTTCTTAGAATCCCCAAATCTTTAATCAACTTTCCATTTTCCCAAAAATCGGTTTTGATTGCCATCGGAACAATTTTCACACCAGCTTTTTGAGCCAATTTTACGCCCAGCGAGTTAAAACCTTCGGGTTCAAAACCCATAACTCTTGTACTTTGAGGGAAAATGATAACCGAGGTTCCTTCTTTTATTTTTTGTTGTCCTTCGGTCAGAACAGTCATTAAATCTTTTCGCGAATCGTGGCGGCCAACAGCAATAGGGTTTCTTGCTCGCATAATTGGTCCAAAGGCGGGGTCGGTTGTTAAAGTATCTTTTACAACAAATGTTACTTCTTTTACCGGAGCAATCAAACACGGAAAAACCATGGTTTCGAGCGTGCTCATGTGGTTGCTGATAAATACAACAGGTTCATCTTTAACCTGATCGACATAGTCAAACCCAGTAATGTGGTACTTTCCTCCGCAGTTTTCGGTTAACTTGAACATGTCGTAAGAACTTTCAGCCCATGCCAAGGTGTCGTATTTATTTCTTGACGCAAGTTTTCGGTTCTTCATCACTTCAATAGCAAACCCTACTTTGAAATACAAACTGGTTCCAAGCGATAATATGTCCCATATTGAACGTTTGTGGTTGGATGGAGTATGGTACTCGTTTTCAGGAAAATATTTATTGTACATGATGTTTTTATTTGAACACAAATTTAGAAAATCGTTTCAAACAAAAAAGTAATTGCAGGTTTTCGAATTGTAATGGCAATTTAATAATCTCTTACTGAACTCCCTCTGTGGTCATTTGAACTCGTTTTAATGTGCCGTCGTTGTTATAATTAAGGTAATCGATACAGACTGAACGGCGGAAACTTCCGCCCGCAGTAGGTATTCCTCCGTTGTGATAAATGAAGTATGATTTACCTTTATATTCAATGATTGATTGATGATTTGTATTGCTATTCCCGGCTATTTCGTTAAGAATTCCTTTATATTCCCATGGTCCGTTAACACTGCGACTCATGGCATAAGCAATTTTTTCGGGAAACTGATAAGCATACGATAAGTAATACCAATCGCCTTTCTTATGAATCCAGGGAGCCTCGGTAAAGTTGGGCAGGTCTATGGTTTTTATTGGGCCGTCGAGTTCAATCATGTTTTCCTTAAGCTTTGCGTATTTCAGTACTGTGTTTCCCCAAAACAGATAGGCTTGTCCGTCGGTATCAATTATAACAGATGGGTCAATGTCATCCCACGAAATATCGGTTTGTGTTGTCATGTCGTTTGTAATTAAGGCTTTTCCTATTGCGTCGTGAAAGGGTCCTGTTGGGCTATCGGCTACGGCTATGCCAATGGCTTTTCCTTCTATGGTTTTGTGGTGCGTGGTTACGTACCAAAAGAACTTTCCGTTGCGCTCAATTACTTGTGCAGCCCAGGCATCATCGCGGGCCCAATCGAAGGCTGTAACTTTAAATGGGGTATGCTCTTTCCAGTTCACCATGTCGGTTGAAGAATAAATGAGCCATTCGTGCATTTGGTAGAAATTCCCTTCCGGCGGGCATTCGTCGTGGCCGGCATACAAATAAACGGTGTCGTTATACACCAGAGCTGCTGGGTCGGCAGTATATTTATCGGTAATAATTGGATTACCCTGTTTCTTGGGTTCAATAGCTATTAGCTGTGTGGCAATCATCAAAAGAGAAAATGAAAGTAATAGTCTCATAAATTTAAATTTTAATGCGAGAATTATTTATTGAGGCAAAAATGATCAAAATTTAGAGTGGTGAGGTGGATGGATTGATAAGAATGGGCGAAAATTAAGTCAAAAAAAAGCCACCCCTTTCGAGATGGCTTTTGATATTTTGTGTTGTAATTGATTATCCAAGTATTTCTTTTACCTGATTGTAAACATTTTCGCCTGTGTAGCCAAGTTTTACATCGAGAACACCAGCAGGAGCTGAGAATCCGAACGATGGCATTCCAAATACTTTACCGTCGGCACCAACTAACCCTTCGAGGGTAACTGGAAGTCCGGCAGTCATACCGAATTTTTTAACGCCAGCAGGCAAAATTGATTGCTGATATTCTGCACTTTGCGAACGGAATAAACCTTCAGAAGGAACAGAAACAATGCGGCATTTTACTCCATCTTTAGCTAAAAGTTCGGCACCTGCAACAAGCGTGCTTACTTCTGAACCACTTGCAAGAAGTATAATATCTGGAGTTCCTTCGCTATCGGTAACAATGTATGCACCTTTGTTTGCTTGCAAAGCTTCTTCGTAACGGTTTGTTTTTGCTGGCAGGTCTTTAATTCCCTGACGCGACAAAATCAAAGCTGTTGGAGTGTCGATGTTTTCCATCGCCAGTTTCCAAGCAACGCTTGTTTCGGCGCTATCGGCTGGGCGCAATACCAACATCGAATTTTTGTGGCTGTGGTTTTGCAGTTTTTCCAATAAACGGATTTGAGCTTCTTGTTCAACAGGTTGGTGAGTAGGGCCATCTTCGCCTACGCGGAAAGCATCGTGTGTCCAGATATATTTCACTGGAAGTTGCATCAATGCAGCCATACGTGCAGCTGGTTTCATATAATCGCTGAATACGAAGAATGTTCCGCAAGCTGCAATAATTCCACCGTGAAGTGCCATACCATTCATAACGCAAGCCATAGTAAGTTCGCTTACACCTGCCTGAAGGAATTTTCCGCTGAAATCGCCTTTTTTGAATGCTGTGGTTTTCTTCAAGAAACCATCGGTTTTATCAGAGTTTGATAAGTCGGCCGATGAAACAACCATATTTTCAATTTGTTCTGCAAAAACAGTAAGAACATTTGCTGACGATGCGCGTGATGCCAAACCAGCTTTGTGCTCAATTTTTGAGTAGTCGATGGCAGGAATTTCGTTCGAGAAGAAGCTTTTTAATTTTGCAGCTAATTCTGGGTTTTCAGTTTCCCATTTGTATTGTTCGTCTTTTTTCAACGAAGCGGCTTTGATCAATTCTTCGCGGCGTTTTGCGTACATTTCCTGAACTTCAGGGAAGATAACAAATGGATTTTTAGGATCGCCACCAAGGTTTTCGATTGATTTTTCGAACGAAGCACCAGCTTCTCCAAGTGGCATACCGTGTGTTGCGCACTTGCGTTCGTAGCTCGAACCGTCTTCTTTAACAGCACCTTTACCCATAATTGTTTTGCCAATAATGAGGGTTGGTCTCTCTTTTTCGGTTTGAGCAGCTTTTAATGCAGCGCGAATTTCGTCGGCATTATTTCCGTTGATGGTCATTACGTTCCATCCCCAGGCTTTGTATTTCATTTCGGTATTTTCGACAGTAACTTCGTTAGTTTCGGTCGAAAGCTGAATGTCGTTTGAATCGTAGAACATGATCAGGTTGTTCAATCCAAGGTAACCGGCTAAACGGCCTGCGCCTTGCGAAATTTCTTCCTGAACACCACCGTCAGAAATGAAAGTATAAGTTTTGTGAGCCATCCATTCGCCAAAGCGTGCAACCATAAAGCGTTCGGCAATTGCAGCACCAACAGCCATAACGTGGCCTTGGCCAAGCGGTCCAGATGTATTTTCAACGCCACGTTCAACATCAACTTCGGGGTGGCCAGGTGTTACGCTTCCCCATTGGCGGAAATTAGCGCAATCTTCCATGCTGTAATTTCCGGCAAGTGCTAACTGTGCGTAAAGCATTGGAGACATGTGACCTGGGTCGAGGAAGAACCTATCGCGGTTAATCCATTTCATATCTGATGGGTCGTAATTCAAGAACTCGGTATATAAGATGTTCATGAAATCAGCTCCACCCATAGCGCCTCCCGGGTGGCCCGATTTGGCTTTTTCAACCATTGAGGCTGCTAAAATTCGAATGTTGTCGGCAGCTTTGTTTATTAATGTGTTGCTCATTTTGTAATGCTTTATTATTAATTAGTTGGAAATAAAAAAATAAACCTTCTTTAAACGGAAAGCAAAGATAAAACTATTCTCAAAATGAGAGAAAGTTCATTGCACTCGATTACACTTCAATTGATGTTTTTTGATAGAAGCTTAACGCTGACGATTTTTAAAAATAAAACCAATATCCATTAATTTTCCCTTTTGAATTGATTTCGATGGCAGGGAAAGGAACTTTCACAAAATTGAGGCCTTTAAAAACTGTTTTCAGAAAGCGAGAATTGGTTGGAATTTTTTCCCAATCGACATCGAGCGAGAAAAGAAACTGACGAGTACGATCGACTTGAGGAAGCTTTGTGCCGTGATAATAGTTGCGGTTTTCGAATTCGCCAAACATGCCATTGGCACTGTATCCAAGCGAAAAGTTGATCCACGAAGGCAACTTTTCTTTCATTATGAACCTGTTTGCATTTACCGACCACCAATGGGTGTGACTGTTGTAATCGTAGAAAAAACTTTGAAAAACAGTTTCGCCAAGGTAACCGTTTGCCTGATCGAAGTATTCTGATTTTGAAAAGCTCATTTTATGCCTGACAATCTGCTCATCGAATAGCAACTCTTGTCCAATCAAAAACGCAGACCCCGAGGTGTTGGCAATAATATCGCCCCACGAAAAGCCCCAGCCTTCGTACATGCCGTCGAATATTTCGATAGGCGCTTGAAGCAGAATGCCCATTGTGCCACCAAAGAGCAGTGCCTTGTTTTTGCTTACTCCAGCTTTCCTTAGCCAGTTGTATGCTGTATAACTCTCAAAATAAGAGGCATAGGCGTGTCCTAATTTATCCATTTGCAGATATCCTGCATTGTCGTTGTAGAATTCAAACGGAACCCTTTCGTGATCTTTGTACCAAACAAATTGCAGGTACGACATGCCTCCGATGTAAACTGCCGACTCGGTAACAATTGCAGCTGCCAGTACCGATTTGTTGATTTTATGTTGAGGCAATGATGTGTCGGGACTAAATGAATTGATTACCAGCGGTTGAGTTGGAAAATAGGTGGTTTTGGCAAACGTATTGCAGGCCAAAATCAGAAAGAAAAATGAAAGCAATGCCAATCTGATCATCTTTTGGGAAGTTGGTTGTATTTAGGTAATTACATAACAAAGAAATGAAAAATAATGGTTGCTGTCATTTTTGTTGATTATAAATTCAAAACATGAAAGTTGTAGATTGCAACCTTTTGCAAAAAAAAGAGTCTTTTTGAAAAAAATTATCATACTTATGAATAAAAAATTCTTCTTAGCAACACTGCTGTTTTGTTTGTCAATTTCAGTTTTTGCTGGCAATGATTCCACAGAAAAGAGGTACACCTACTTATCGTTTGGTACGGGCTATTCTCAATTCAGGATGATTGATCGCAAAGTTAGCCCCTTGATTTACAGTTCTAGCCAGTCTCCAAACTGGCTTTCGTTTGCCAACATTACCGAGAATTCGATTTTCAAAGCAAACCTCAATTTTGTTTATAATTTCACATCTCCTGATGAATTTAAGGAGAGGAGTTTTATATTCTCTTCGCCAAATCACAGTGGTGTCATTCGGGAGGATACGGCTACTTTTTCTAAAAGCAGCCTTATTCAGAATGAATTAACTGTTGAATATTTGCGCTTAATCAGTGCAAATGAAACAGGTAATTTGAACCTCTATTTTGGGGGGCAGTTTAAGCAATACTTTTCGTACTCAACAACTGATGTGCCAGTATTTGTTTTCAGTGAAATATCGCTCAATCCATCTCTACTGCTGAGATACCGTTTTAGCGACACCTTCGAATCGCAATCTGGACTCTCTGTTCCTCTGGCATCACTTATAACACAGATGCCGTACTCAAATGATCCAACGGATGGAAAACACAACTATTTGATATCCACTTTTCT